>Ga0181517_10002861_pt1 | contig 17019 bp, 13 predicted proteins | sample PEATcosm2014_Bin_31_FD_119748 | JGI IMG/M metagenome (GOLD analysis project Ga0181517, IMG submission 119748) | Peatland microbial communities from MTU Mesocosm Facility, Houghton, MI, USA - PEATcosm2014_Bin01_30_metaG | ecosystem: Environmental > Terrestrial > Soil > Wetlands > Peat | place... | reverse complement strand
TACCTGGCTGTCGACGCCATAGGGGAGGCGGACGAGAGCGGTTTCCGGTCCGTTTTCTGCCGGCTCAACGGCCAGCCGCGTGTGGTGACGGTCCGGGACCGGTCCGTGAAGGACACCGCGGCCCGCGGCGAGCGGGCGCAGCCGGACAACCCTGCGCACGTGGCGGCCCCCTTTGCCGGGGCGGTGACACTGACCGTCGGCGTGGGCGACCAGGTCGATGCGGGCCAGACGGTGGCCACGATCGAGGCCATGAAGATGGAGGCTCCCATCACGACCTCGCTGGCCGGGACGGTCCAGCGCCTGGCCGTCCCCAAGGTGGCCTCGGTAGATGGGGGTGACCTGATCATGGTCATCGGCCCGGAGGGGAACTGATATGCGTATCGGAGTTGTAAAAGAGATCAAGCCGGCCGAGCTGAGGGTGGCGCTTACGCCGGCGGGCACCGAGGAACTGGTGGGCGCGGGCCACACCGTGCTGGTCCAACGCAGCGCCGGAGAGGGGTCGGGCTTCCCCGACGGCGCCTATGTCAACGCCGGGGCCGTCATCGTCGACGAGGCGGACAAGGTCTGGGAGGACGTCGACGTCCTCGTAAAGGTGAAAGAGCCCGTCGGAGCCGAACTGGGGCGGCTGCGCGAGGGGCTCGTCCTCTTCACCTACCTGCACCTGGCGGCGGCGCCTGAGCTGACCCGGGCACTTGTCAAGGCGGGCACGACCGGGGTGGGCTATGAGACGGTCGAGGGCTCCTCGGGCCACCTGCCCCTGCTGGCGCCCATGAGCGAGATCGCCGGCCGGCTGGCCGGCCAGGTCGTGGCCTACTACCTGACGGCGCCGGTAGGCGGCCGGGGGGTGCTGGCGGGCGGCGCCCCGGGGGTGGCCCCGGCGAGGGTGCTCGTGCTCGGGGGCGGTGTCGTCGGCATCTATGCCGCCCGCGTGGCCCGGGGCCTGGGCGCCGATGTGACAGTGCTGGAACGCTCGGACGACCGCCTCCGCTACCTCGACGACCGCTTCGAGGGCTCCGTGCACTGCCTGATGTCCGACGCTCACAGCGTCCTCGAACAGTTGTCCCTGAGCGATGCCGTGATCGGTGCGGTCCTGGTGCCGGGGGCGGTGGCGCCCCGGCTGGTCACCCGGGCCATGCTCTCGAGCATGCGGCCGCGAGCGGTGATCGTTGACGTTGCCATAGACCAGGGTGGTTGTTTCGAGACCTCCCGGCCCACGACCCACGAAGCGCCCACTTACGTGGTCGACGACGTACTGCACTATTGCGTGGCCAACATGCCAGGTGCCGTCCCTGTCACATCGACGCGAGCCCTGACCAACGCCACTCTTCCTTACCTTCTCCGCCTGGCCGGCATGGGCCTTGACGCACTATGCGAGAAAGATCCCGGCTTTGCCATGGGGATAAATGTCCGCGACCACCGTTTGGTGCACCCGGCGGTGGTGGCCGCTTATGCCGGCGAGGGTGGTGGAAAATAGAGAAAGCCCGGTACCCCGTGCTTAATCACGACTTCGTATGGTGAGTTCGGGGCTTCTTTTCTCAGGCTGGCGCGTCCGCATGCCGAGGTCCCTGCAATGCGGGTGGAAAGGAATAAAAAGGGCAGGACTTCGGGGAGGCCCATAGATCTCTCGTTGCCCGGGCCGGGCACGGGCAACGGGACCGTCGTCCCCGGCCGCTCGGGCATCCCCGGCCGGTCGGGCGGCTCGGGAGGAGTGGCGGGCCGGGAAGACATCGTCCGGGTACGCCTCCGCCTGCTCTTGACCGCGCTCGGGGAGCTCCCGGCGGACCGCCCACCGGGGCCGGCGGATTGGCGGCCGGCGCTGCGGCGCTTCCTGGACGGGAGGTGCCCGCCGGGCACGCTGGTGATGCATGGGCGAAGCTTGCCCAACCGCCCGCTGGTGATCGAGCACCTAATCGTTGCCCCTCGGGGCCTCGTGGTGGTGGGCTCGAGCTTCGGACAGGTCCTGCACGGTGGCTACAGCCACCCGGCGCCCGGGTGGCAGGCCAGAGGATCGGCCGCCCGCCTCGATATCGCTTTGGCCGTAGGGACGGCGAGGGCCGGGGACCGCCGGCCGGCCCTGGTCCGCGAGACGCTGCGCCGCTGCTATGCACTGAGGTCGTGGCTGGAGGGCGGGCCCTGGGACGGCGTGCCCGTGCTGGCGGCCGTGTGCGGGTGCCCGGCGGGCCGGCCCTCGGCGCCGCCGTGGTTGATGATCGATGGGCTCTGGTTGGGCACAGCCGACCAGCTGCCCGGCTGGCTCGTATCGGAGCAGCTCCTAGACCTGCCCACCCGTGTCGAGCTGCACCGGGCGCTAACTGAGGAGCTGCCCATCGCCTGAGGACGGGAGCCCCCCGGCCGGGCCCGAGGGCGGCCCCCGCACCCGTCGCCTGGGGTGCCTGTCCCTGAGCCGTCCGGTCGGCCATGCTGGTGGTGTGACCCACGCCGAACGAGCTCCCGATACCGCGTCTGGCCAGCCCGCCAACCATCCAGATGATCACTTCCTCGTCCATCCCGACGCCCTGCCGGGCCCATCCCGGCGCTGCCTCGGCGAGCAGGCCCGGCGCACGCGTGTAGTGGCCACCGTAGGCCCGGCCTCCGACGCACTTTCCACGCTGTCCGCCATGCGCGACGCCGGGATGGACGTCGCCCGCGTGCCTCTGGCCCACGGCTCGATCCAGGAGGCGGTGTCGCGGTTGCGCCGGATCCGCCAGGCCGCACCGGACGTCGGGATCCTCGTCGACCTCCCGGGGCCGAAGATCCGTACGACTCCTTTCCCCGAAGGGGGAGTGGTGCTCGCTACGGGGAGCACAGTCGTGCTTTCTCCCCACGGCCTCGCCCCGGCCAGCAGTGCTACCACGATCGGGGTGTCCGTGCCCGAGCTGGTCGAGACGCTGATAGAGGGCGACCGGATCGCCTTGGGCGACGGGGGCGTGGCGCTCCAGGCCGAGCAACGGGTGGGTTATTCCATGAAGGCCAGGGTCATGGCGGGCGGGAAAGTCCAGGGCCGGCCAGGTGTGACCGGTCCGGCGTCCAGGCTCTCGCTCAAGACGCCCACGCCCGAAGACCTCGAGCGCCTGGAAGTCATGCTGGAAGAGGGTATCGAGAGCGTGGCCGTCTCGTTCGTGCGTTCGGCGGCCGACTTGGAGGCGGTCAAGGCGCTCGCCGGCAAGGGCGTGCTCGTGTGCGCCAAGATGGAGACGCCCGAGGCTCTGGAGGACATCGACAACATCCTGCAGACGGCCGACACCCTGATGGTCGCCCGCGGGGACCTCGGGGTGCGCGTGGCGCTCGAAGAAGTGCCGCACATCCAGAAAAAGCTCATCCGTTCATCGGTGTCGTGGGGGCGTCCGGTAATAACCGCGACGCAGATGCTGGAGTCCATGATCAATTCCCCCGTGCCCACCCGAGCCGAGGTCACCGATGTCGCCAATGCCGTTTTCGACGGCACCAGCGCCGTTATGCTCTCGGCCGAGACGGCTATCGGTATCGACCCGGTAAATGCGGTGGCGACCATGGCCCGTATCGCCCGGCGAGCCGATAGGGAGTTCGACAGCTACCTATGGGGGAACAACCTCCCGGCTCAGAACTTCGGAGCTGAGGGGGCCATTGGGTCGCGCATCACCGCCGCCATCGGCGCCGCCGCCTGGCGCGCCGCCGTCGACGAGAAGGCCGCCGTCATCGTCGCCTGCACCAACAGCGGCGCCACGGCCCGGGCCATCGCCCGTTTCCGGCCCGCCGCCCCGATCGTGGCTGCCACCCCGCACCCGGACACCGCCCGCCAGCTGACAGTCAGCTGGGGGGTGGACACCGTCCTGGTGCCCCAGGCCAAGACCATCGACGAGGCGGTCGGCTACGGGGTGCAAGCCGTACGGGCGGGGGGCTATGTCAAGCCCGGTGATGTCGTCGTGGTCCTGGCTGGTTCGCTCCATGACCCCGAACCCGTGACCGACACGCTTCGGCTCGTGCGTATCTACTAGGGCTGGCGGGCCTACTGGGGCTGGCGGGCCAGCCGCCCGACGTCGCGTAGGTGGCGAAGGGACAATGCGTAGGAGCGGGCCAGCGAAGTCTCGCAGTAATCGATGCCGTGGGCCGAGCAGTAGGTCCTCACCATCCCCTGGCACCGGCGAAGATTGGCCATCGGCATGGTCGGGAACAGGTGGTGCTCGATCTGGTAATTGAGGCCCCCCATGGCCACGTCAAGTGCCCTTCCTCCTCTCACATTGCGGGAGGTGGTGACCTGGCGGTGCACGAAGTCGAGCTTCTGGCCCGGTGCCGGCATGGCCATCCCCTTGTGGTTGGGAGCAAAGGCGCAGGCCAGGTACAACCCGAAGACGCCCTGTTGCACGGCGATGAAGGCCAACGCCCGCCACGGCGACATGACCACGAAGACCACCCCCAGGTACACGGCAGCATGGGCGACGAGCAGGGCGGCCTCGGTGGGCGTGTGCCGCACCGGCTTGGTGCCCAGGGACCGCGCGCTCGAGACGTGCAGGCTCAGCGCCTCCAGGCAGGCCAGGGGGAAGAACAGGGCGGCCTGGTGCCTGGCCACCACCCGGCCCAGGCCGGTCTTGGCGCCGGCCTGCTCGGCCGTCCAGGAGATCACGCCGGCACCGACATCGGGGTCGGCCCCGATCTCGTTGGGGTGGCTGTGGTGACGGTTGTGCTTGTCCACCCAGTACCCGTAGCTGATGCCCGTGGCCAGATCGGCGCAGGCCAGCCCGGCGAAGTTGTTCCACCGGGGCGAAGCGAACACCTGGCGGTGGCCGATGTCGTGGCCCAGGAAACCGACCTGAGCGAACACGACGGCGAGGTAGGCGGCTATGAGCAGCTGGTACCACGAGTTGCCGACAAGGGCCAGGGCGGCCCAACCGGCAGCGTAGAGCCCGCACACCAGGGCCACTCTCACCCCGTCGCGCCAGGGGGAGTGCTGGAACAGGCCGGCGGCGCGGACCTGGTGGGCCAGGTCTAGGTAACTGTCATTGCCCGCCCGCGGCGCCGAGGGGGGCGCAATGGACATGGGGGCGGTCACGGGCACACCGTCAGCAGACCGGCGTAAGCGGGGGCGGCGAAGCCAAGCCCGGTGACCGACTTAGGAAGGCTCCCGCACCACATGGTGTCCTTTACCGTCGCAACTGGCGACGTAGCCAGGAAGCCCTCTTGGTCGAAGGTTGGCTCCAATATACACGGGGCGCGGAGGGAGTAGACCTAGTAGCGATGGCCGCCAGCGAAGACGTCCCCGCCCCCCCCGCCGGGCCTGCCACGGATCTGATCGTCAACCTCACCCAGACGGCTCAGGGCCTTTTCCGGGCCGGGGGGGTCGAACTGACGCTCCAGGCCGTGGTCGACCTGGCCGTCGCCACCATCGAAGGCTGTGACTTTGCCGGCGTGTTCGTGCTCAAGGCCGGGAACATCACCACCACCGTGAAAACCGACGCGGTGGTTGCTCAATTGGACGCTCGCCAGATCCGCGCAAAGGAAGGGCCGTGCCTGGACTGCATGGCCGTAGGGACCGCCGTCTACGCCGAGGACCTGGCCGGGGATCCCAGATGGCCCAATTTCGGCCCGGAGGCCGCCGAGTCCGGCGTGCGCAGCGTCCTGGCCCTGTGCCTGGTGGGCGAGGGCACGGTGATCGGGGCGCTCAACCTCTACGCCCGTTTCCCCCTGGCCTTCGGGGCCGTGGACCGCGCCCGGGGCCTTGTCCTGGCCGGCCTGGCCGGCCTGGCCCTGTCCGTGGCGGAGGCCCACGACGAGGAGCTGCGCCGGGCTGAGAACCTGCGCCAGGCGCTTGTCACGCGCCAGCTGATCGGCCAGGCGCAGGGGATCCTGATGGAGCGGGAGCGGATCACGGCCGAGCAGGCCTTCGACATCCTGCGCCGGGCTTCACAACATCTGAACACCAAGTTGCGCGAGGTTGCCCAGGAACTGGTCGAGACGGGTCAACGGCCTTCGACCGGGAACCCCTCCTCTTAACGTTCAGGTTACCGATTTGTGCCAAGGGCGTGTGGTTAGGCTCAGTAGCCGTGCCCGCTGAGACCTGCTCCGTCTCTGTCGTCGTGCCGACGCGCAACGAGGTCGCCAACGTCGGCCCCCTGGCGGCACGTCTGGCCGAGACGCTGAAGGATGTCGAGGGGGGCTGGGAGCTGCTGTTCGTCGACGACTCCGACGACCCCACCCCCGACGCCGTGGGGAGCTTGAGAAGCCTCGGGTTGCCGGTCGACCTGCTGCACCGGCGCCCTGGCGCCCGCCCCGGCGGCCTTGGCGGCGCCGTCCAGGAGGGGTTCGCCAGGGTGAGGGGCACGGTGATCGTGGTGATGGACGCCGACCTGCAGCACCCGCCCGAGGTCGTGCCGGCCCTGGTGGCACCGGTCCTGGCCGGTGAGGCGGTCCTGGTCGCCGGGAGCCGCTATGTCTGGGCGGGCGGGGACGCCGGGTTGTCAGGGCCCTGGCGCCACCTGGTGTCCCGGTCGTGCCGCTCGCTCGTCCATCTTCTCGTACCGCCCAGCCGGCCGTTGCAGGATCCTCTGAGCGGCCTGTTCGCCCTACAAAGATCGCTTTTGGACGGGGTGGCCCTGCGGCCCGAGGGCTACAAGATCCTCTTGGAAGTGGTCGTGCGGGCGCGGCCAGGACGGGTCGGCAACGTCGGTTTCGACTTTGCCCCCCGCCAGACCGGGAGCTCGAAGGCGACCGTACGCCAGGGCCTGTTGTTCTTCAAGCACCTCGCCCGCCTGGTCGTGGCCGGCCGGCGCGCCGGGCCGGGCCAACCCGTTGCCCGGGTGCCCTTGTCGTCCTAGCTCTTACGCTCGTACAGCACGTAATTAGCGTTGCGGGCCACGACCTTGAACTCCGGCTCCAGCTCGTCGAAGGTCTGCAGCCAGGGAGAAGAACCCTGGTTACAGGAGATGCAGGCGGGGAGCACGAGGTACTGCACCTGCGCCGAAAAGGGCCAATCCGTGCCGTCGTACTTGGGGTTGCCGTAGTACGCCTGGTGGAACGGGTTGGGCCACATGTATATCCGGGTGCGGTGGTCCAAATCGGGCACGAACTCTTCCACGGCGGACACGACCGCATTGGGCGGCACTTTGCTCAGCAACTGGCGGTCGCTCACGAACGTCGGCGAATTGGCGCTGGGGATAATGGGTTTTACGTCGGAGAAAGGGGACGCGCCCCACAGGATGCACGACCAGAGCGCGCACAACAACACGACCGAGGTGGCGACCTGTCGCCACCTCAGGGTGCGCAACCGCGATATGGCGTAGACCGTGCCACAGATGAGTACGGGGACGAGCGGCATCGTGTAGTGGTAGAGGATCTGGTGCTGGTAACCGAAGTCCGACACCACGTTGACGGCCAGTTGGAGGACGCAGATGGCGGCGATCTCTGGCGCGGCGAGGAACACCAAGCCCGTGCTGAAACCCATCTGCCACAAGTACCACGGCCGGTCCTGGGAGGTTATGTAGCTCCAAAACTGGCCCGGCGTACGCACGATTGCCCGCAGCGTGCCCCCGAACCCGCCGAAGGGGAGCCGCCCCCCGTGGGCACTGGCGTAGCCGATGAGCGCCGGCACGAGGATGATGTTGTCGAAGCCGGCCATGAGCGCGGACGCTCCGATAAGGGCCCCGCCCACCTTGCGGTCCCGTCGCAAAAGGGCCCACAGTGCGAGAGGGACCGTGTAGAGCGCCGCGTCCTCCTTGCACATGAGCACCAGGACGACGCAGAGGATGAACAGGCGCGGCTTCCATATGACCGCGGCATAGATGCCCAAAGCCAGCAGCGGGGTCTCGAAGCACTCCACGTGGAACTGTTCGAGGTTGGTCTGTTGCAACGCCGGGTTGAGCAGGTAGGCCGCCGCCAGGCAGGTGGCCAGGGCCGAGCTGCGCAGAAGGTAACGGGCGAGCAGGTACACGGGCACTGCGCCCAGTGCGATGAGCACCGATTGGACCACGAGCAACGCCGAGGTATGAGGGAACACCCAGTACAGCGGGACCAGGAGCAGGTATATGAACGAAGGGTGGTCGCCGAAAAGGTTGCGCCCGGCCACGGTGAGGAAAGGGTCGTGGAACCGGCTCAGTAGCCATATGCCCTGGTCCGGTACGGCCATATCGAAGGCGGGTTGCTCGTAGGCGTGCAGCATGGCGACGGTGATGGCGCTGAAGTGTTCGGCGTAGGCCACGACCAGGGCCACCAGGGGGACGTGCTCCAACCAGGCCGGGCCCGGGCGCTTGGTCGAGCCGGGGCCGGCGTTGGACGCCGGCACAGGCGGCCCGAGCGGGACGGGAGCGGCGTCATCGCCGGCCCGCTCGGCCGGGGCCAAGACCTGGTGCCCGTCGCTGTCAAGCATCCTCAACCACTTTACGGGCGGGGGCCGGGCCCCCAACGCCAGGCGGACCTACGTTCGGGGAGCCTTCAGGTATGCGCGCTTGCCCTGCCCGCCGCCCAGGGCCCGGTACAGCCAGGGCCAGCCACCGTGGAGCCGGGCCGCCAGGGCCAGCCACGCCGGGATGACCACGTCTTCCCGGCGCGTTTCGATGGCCCGCACGATGGCCTTGGCGACCGTGGTCGCGGGGATGGGCCGAGGCCAGGAATGCGTGTAGGGCCGGTTGCGGCGCAGGTAAAAGGGCGTGTCGACGGGACCGGGGCTGACCAGGGTGACCGTCACCTGGTCGCTCGTCCACTCCGCCCTCAGGCTGTCAGCTAGTCCCTGCAGGCCGGCCTTGGCCGTGCTGTAAGCGACCTCTTCGGCCACCCCGACCAGGCCGGCGATGGAGCCGACGAGCACGAGCTGGCCTCCGGTAACGCTTTTTCGGAGGTAGGGGGAGGCGGCCTGGGCCAGGTGCATGGGGGCCCGAAGGTTGATGTCGAGCAGAGCGTCGATCTCGGCCGGGGGCATCTGTTCGAAAAAGCCCAGCCATCCGGCGCCGGCATTGGAGACCACGACGTCGAGCCCGTCCAGCGTGGCCGCCGCTTGTTCGACAACGTCGGTAGGGGCGCCCGGTTCGATCAGGTCGCGGGCCACGGTGGCCTCGAAGAGGCCCGGGCCGGCCACGACCACCCGGGCCAGTGCTGACGCGTCCCTTCCGGTGCCCACCACCCGGGCGCCGCGCTGGGCCAACAGCGAGCTCACGGCGGCGCCGATGCCGCTCGAAGCACCTGTGACGAGCACCCGGAGCCCGTCCAGCGGCCGGGGAGGGGGCAATTGATCAGCGGGCGTTTACAAGAGCGCGCAGGGACTGGCGCAAACTGCCCGTGGTGGCCAGGACGGCGCTGGGCTCGAACCCGCAATGGGCCATGCAATTGTGGCAGCGGGGGTCGCGGCCCCGGCCGTACTTGGACCAGTCGGTGGTCTCGATGAGCTCCTTGTACGTCTCGGTGTAACCGTCGGCCAGCAGGTAGCACGGCCGCTGCCAGCCGAAGACCGAGTAGGAGGGCACGCCCCAGGGGGTGCACTCGAACTCGACCTTTCCTTCCAGGAAGTCAAGGAAAAGTGGGCTGTGGTTGAGCCGCCAGTTTTTGCGCTTGCCCGCGAAGGCCTCCCTGAACAGCTTGGTCGACTGGTTGACGCCCAGGAAGTGCACCTGGTCCGGGGCTTTTTCGTAGGCGTACCCCGGAGAGATCATCATGGTGTCCACCTCGAGCTCGTCGTTCAGGAAGTCGAGCACCTCCTGCACCGTCTTGGGCGAGTCGGTGTCGAAAAAGGTCGTGTTGGTGGCGACGCGGAAGCCCTTTTCCTTGGCCGCCTTTATGGCGGCGACAGCCTTTTCGAAAACACCTTCCCGGCTGACGGACTCGTCGTGGCGCTCTTTCAGGCCATCGATGTGGATAACCCACGAAAAGGCGGGATGGGGCTTGAACCGGTCGAGCTTGCGTTCCAGCAGCAGGGCGTTGGTGCACAAGTAGACGAAGCGCTTGCGCTCGAGCAGGGCCTCGGTCATTTTCTCGATCTGGGGGTGCAGCAACGGCTCGCCCCCGGCGATCGACACCATGGGGGCCCCGCACTCCTCGATGGCGGCCACGGCCTGTTCGACCGAGAGCCGCTGGCGCAATACGTCGGTCGGGTACTGGATCTTGCCGCAACCATTGCACTCGAGGTTGCAGGCGAACAGCGGCTCGAGCTCGACGATGAGGGGGAACTTTTCCCGGCCGGCCAGTTTCTGGCGGGCGATATAACTGCCCACCTTGACGCTTTGGCGCAAAGGCACACCCATTTATCGGACCTCCGGAGGAAGGGGAAAGGACACGTTCTCATGGCCGGTCGAGCGCTCCTCGATGGATATGGAGCCCAGCCCGGCCAGGCAATCGACGACTTGTTGTACGAGCTCGGGGGGTGCGGACGCGCCCGCCGTCACACCCACGCGGCGCGCCCCGACGAGCCAGGAGAGGCGCAGGTCCGCCTGGTTGTCGACCAGATGGGCGCGGGCCCCACAACGTCTGGCGACCTCGACCAAGCGGTTGGAATTGGACGAGTTGTGCGAGCCCACAACGATGACAACGTCGCAGTCAGGAGCCATTTCCCGCACCGCTTCTTGACGGTTTTGGCTGGCGTAACAGATGTCCGACGCCGCCGGCCGGGCGAGGTCGGTGAAGTGCTGCTCGAGCGCGCCGACCACGGTCTTTACTTCATCGGTGGCGAGAGTGGTCTGGGTCACGAAAGCGGTGGGCTTGGTGGCGTCGAGCTCGAGGTGAACGACGTCGTCGGGGACGCTGACCAGTTTTGTGCCCGGGACGGTGCCCAGTGTCCCTTCGACCTCATCGTGCCCAGCATGGCCGATGAGGACGAGTTGGCGGCCGGCCGCGGCGAAACGGCGGGCCTCGTTGTGGACTTTGGTCACCAGGGGGCAGGTGGCGTCGATGGTGGGCATCTGGCGCCGCCTCGCCTCGTCGTGGACGCTGTCGCCCACCCCGTGGGCGGAGAACACGACTCGGGCCCCATCGGGCACTTCCGCCAGTTCCTCCACGAACACGGCGCCGGCGGATTCCAGGCGGGAGACAACGTGCGCATTGTGGACTATTTGGCGGCGCACGTAGATAGGCGCGCCGTAGCGCTGCAGAGCCCGCTCCACCGTCTCGATGGCGCGCTCCACACCGGCGCAGAACGACCTCGGTTCGGCCAGCAGCACCTGCCTCGGCCCGGTCGCCGCCGCCCAGTCGGCCAGCGCCCGCCGGCAGCGGCGCAGGCTGTGCAGGCCCTTGAGGGCGCCCACGACGCCGGCGGGGGACAACAGCTCGGCGCCCGGCGAGTCGGACACAGCCCTCAGCACGGCTAGGGGCGCCCCCCAGGCGACCCCGGCCAGGGCGGTCGACTCCATGTCGACGACGTCGGCGCCCAGGGCCGCTAGCGCGGCCCGTTGGCTCCCGCTGACGAGGTGGCCGGTGCTCAGCACCGTCCCCGTGCGGGCGCGCAGGCCGTCCCTCACCAGCTCGCCGACGAGCAGCGGAGCAGAGGCCAACCGGGCCACCTCGCGGCCCTGGTCGTCGAGGAGGCGGTCGGCCACCACCACATCGCCTGGCACCAGGCCCGGTGCCAGCGCACCCCCGAGGCCGGCCACCACCACGGCGGCAGGGGGGCCCGGTACGGAGCTCAAACGTCGTGCGGACGCACGGGCCCGGGCCAGGCCCATGCCCGTCCGCTCGACGACCAGGTCCGCCGGCCCGACCTTGCCGCTCGGGCCGAGGGCCATGGCCTCGAGCCTCAGCGGCGCCAGGACCAACAGACGAGGGGCGCCGGCCGTTGTCACCCGGTTATGGCTTTCCACCCTTGGGGCGGGGGCCGGTACCGAAGTGGTAGCGGCCCAGCGCAGTGAGCGGGAAGACGTGGCGGTAAAGGTGGTAGTTCAGGGAAAAGTCCCACGGGAACCCGGTGCCGGTGAACCAGGGCTCGTCCCAGGTCCCGTCGGGGGTCTGGTTGCCCACGAGCCACTCGACACCTTTCTTGGTGGCCGGGTTTTCTCGTTCCCCAGCCGCCAGGAGGCCGAGCAGCGCCCAGGCGGTCTGGGAAGCGGTGGACGCCCCCCGGCCGTGCCAGCCCGGCTCGACGTAGGAGCGCAGGTCCTCGCCCCAGCCCCCGTCGGGGTTCTGGTGCTCGGTCAACCACCGCGCCCCGTCCGCCACTCGGGGATCCTTGGCCGGTACGCCGGCGGCGACGAGGGCCGGTAGGACCGCGCCCGTGCCGTATATGTAGTTGACGCCCCAGCGTCCCCAGTAGGAACCGTCGGGCTCCTGGTGCCCTCCCAGCCAGTCGAGGCCCTTCTGCATGGCTTCGCGCCATTCCGGCGGCCTGTTCTCGACCACCAGCATCTCGGCCGCCAGCATCTCGACCACGTGGGCGGTGACGTCTGCCGTCGGCGGGTCGGTGACGACCCCGAAGTCGAAGAACGGCAACTGGGTGGGCAGCTCGGAGGTGTTGTCGGCGTCGAAGGCGGCCCAGCCCCCGTCCTTGCACTGCATGCCCACGAGCCAGTTGACGGCGCGACGGCAGGCGCCCTCCCCGTCGGGGCCGACGGCCCCCCGGCGCAGGGCGATGACGACCTCAGCGGTGTCGTCGATGTCGGGGTAATGGACGTTCTGGAACTCGAAAGCCCAGCCGCCGGGTGCCAGCCCCGGCCTCCTGACCGACCAGTCGCCGACGACGGTCACTTCTTTTTGCAGGAGCCAGTCCCGGGCCATCTTGATGGACGGGTCGTCGTGGGCCGCGCCCGCGTCCAATAGGGCCGTGACGGCCAGAGCGGTGTCCCAGACAGGGGACTGGCACGCCTCGATGCGCCGGCCGGACTCGTCGTCTACGGCGAAGGCGTCGAGGCCACGCAAAGCGGCGGCGATAACCGGGTGGTCGAGGGGGTAGCCCCGCAGGACCAAGGCGATCGTGGAGTAGACCATCGGCGGCTGGATCCCGCCCCAGGAACCGTCCGCCTCCTGGCGGGCCACGATCCAGCGCTCGGCCTCGCGCAGGGCGGCACCCCTGATCATGCGCTTGGGCCACCACTGGTCGGAAAGTGACTCGTAGTAGTGAAGGGCCTTGTCGAGCGCCACCAGGGCCACGCCCAGGGCGTTCAACCGCCGGCCCCGGGGTTGTTTGCCTGATTTGAGCTCTTCGATCTCGAACGGGAGCGGGTGCGCCGGCCGGTGCGCTGATATGACCGACAGGGCCACGATCGTCTGGCGCGCCCAACAGGCGAAAGACCAGATGGACAGGGGCCAGTCGGAAGGCAGGAACACCAGCTCGGGCGGGACGGCGGGCAGTTTTTGCCAGTCCCAGCGGCCCACCATGGCCAGCCAGACATGGGTGAACATCCGGGCTGACTCGACACCACCGTGCCGGCGGGCCCACGCCGCCGCCTTGGCCATGTGCGGCTGGTCGGGGTCGTCACCGGCGAGGCGCAGGGCGACGTACGCCTCAATGGTGGCCGAGAGCTCGCCCGGTCCCCCGTAGAAGGTTGTCCAGGGGCCGTCCGGCCGTTGTTGCGACCGGATGCGGCCGGCGGCGGCGCCGACGATGTCGTCGTCCAGGATCCCGAGGAAATGACGCAGCAGGACGTCCTCGGCGTCCATGGTCACGTTGGTCTCGAGTTCGCCCTTCCACCAGCCGTCGGCTTCTTGGCGGTCCTTCAGGTGGGCACTGGCCAGGGCGATGGCCTCGGCCACGCTCTTTTCGACCACCAGGGGATCTGTTTCGGTCACGCTGATGTCGGACGAGGTGCTCTCGTCTTCGCCCGGGGCACGGGCGAGCAGCGTCATGACTCGCGCTCCACCACGTAGACGGCCAGGTCGGCCAGCGCCCGTCGGGGCACGGCCGACAGGCGGGCTCGTTCGAGCGAGCCGAGGGCGGCGTCGAGGTGAGCCTTGGCCCGGGCGGCCGTCCATTCCCGGCCACCGCACGCCTCCACCAGCCAGGTCGCTCGAGCCAGGTCCTCCGGGCTCAGGTAGCGCAGCGGTGCCGGCGACCAGTCGGGGGTGGCCAGCGTGACCTGGTCCGCCATGAGCATGGCACCGTTGTGGTGCCGGGCCCCCGGCTCCCGGCCAGCAGGTATGGCCTCACCCAGGATGATGCCGCCCGGGACAACTTCGCCCGAGATGCCGGGGCCCGAGATGCCGGGGCCGGGCCTGGTGTCGAACAGCAGGCTCTCGAGTTCCCGGGCACCGTCGTCGCCGGCGGCCAGGGCGGCAACTATGGGCATCGACTTCTTCCGCTGGCGGATGTCGTTGCCGGCCGGCTTGCCCGTCGTCCGCGGGTCTCCCCAGATCCCGAGCAGGTCGTCGACAGCCTGGAAGGCCACGCCCAGATGACGGCCGAAGTCTCGGAGGGCATGCACCGTGGCCGGTGGTGCGTCGGCCAGGATGGCCCCGATCGACGCTGCGCACCCGAGCAGTGCGCCCGTCTTCGCCGTCGACATGGCCATGCACTCCTCGACACTGACCGAACGCCGCTTTTCGAACGCCAGGTCGTCGGCCTGGCCCGCGATCATCTCCGCGGTGGCCTCGCCGAGGGCCGCGGCGGCGGCCGCCCCGGCCGCATTAGGGCTGCGGAGCAGGACATCGGTAGCCAGCGTGGCCAGGGCGTCCCCGACCAACAGGGCCATACAGGGGCCCCACAACGCCCAGACGGTGGGGCGGTGACGGCGCTCGATGTCGCCGTCCATCAGGTCGTCATGCACGAGCGAAAAGTTGTGCACGAGCTCTATTGCCACCCCGCCGGGCGCCCCGACCTCGGCGCCGGCCCAGGTCGCCTCGGCCGACAGCATGGCCAGGGCGGGCCGGATCCCCTTGCCCCCGCGGGCGGGGGACGGCGTCCCGTCGGCCTCTGTCCAGCCCAGGTGGTAGCTCACCACTTCTGAGATGTTGGGGGACAGACGTCCGACGGCGGCGCGCATAAGTGGCTGAGCCAGATCGCGCGCCCGTTCGAGCACTTCTACAACTGACGTGGTCGGCGTCACATGACCTCCTGGAGCTGTTCAGGCTGTGGCCGGTGCCCCACCGCCAAGGGGGCTGTTGGCAACTGGCTGTTCGGGGACCGGGTGCTTGACAAACCTGTGTTCGACGTACCGGTGTTCGACATATTCCTGTTCAACAGGGTGCCCGACAAATAGGCCCGGGGCAAAGACGTACGACGCCCGGTGGCCGCCAACACGGTGCGAGCGGCCGCCAGTCCGCTGCGGACAGCCCCTTCCATGGTCGGGGGCCAGCCCGTCGCCGTCCAGGCGCCCGCCACTGCGAGCCCGGGAGCCCGGGTACGGGCCGGGGCACGGTGCTGTGCGGAGCCCGGGGACGCCCGGAAAGTGGCGTTGTGCTCACGGGTGACGAGGGTTTTCAGGACCTTCGCCTCCCGAGCCGCGGGGAAAAGGGCGCCTAGGGCCTCCACCATGTCGCTGCCGAGGTCCAAAGGGCGCGCCCCGATGTAATCGTCGGCGCCGGATATAGAGACGGCCAGGTACTGGCCCTGCCCGGCGCCCGAGGAGACGGTGCGGTCGAAAATCCACTGGGCCGGCGAGTCGAGGGCGGCGGCCAGACGAAGGTCGGTGACGCGGCGGTCGAAATGGACGTGCACGTTGACTATGGGCGAGCTGCCCAGCTCTGACGGCCTTACGCCGTCGGGCAGAGCGCCCGAAGGCAGCACGTCCTCGACCAGGTAGTGGGGGAGGGCCACGATGACACCGTCGGCGGCCAGCTCCCCCTGGGAGGTGGAGACGACGAAGCGAGGGGTGCCGGCGACGCCGTCGGTGACCTCGCTCACGGGCCGGACCGCCGTGACCGCGTCCGACAGGTGCACCTCCACGCCCGCCTTACGTAGCGCGAGGGCTCCTTTTTCGCCGTGGAGGGCGCCCAGGGGCACGCGGCTCCAGCCGATGTCCCCGGCGCGACTGTCGGTCAGCAGTCCCGTTTGGAAGACCTTGGCCGCCATGGCCAACGACGCCCGGCGAGCCGGCAGGTTGACAGTGGGCAGGCAGATGAGGTCCCACAATGCCGAAATGGCGACCTCGCTCTGACCGTGCGCACGCAGCCATTCCTCGAAGGTTTGCTGGTCCAGGGCGGGGTCGTCGAGGTCGAGGTGGGCGAGAGCCAGCGCCGCGGGGCCGAAGCGGGCCCGGTCGGCCCACGAGATCAGGCCGTAGCGCAGCAGCGACCGGGCCAGGTGCAGGGGGGCAGGCACTCCGTCCCGGCTCAGGCGGGCCGCTTCGACGCCGGCTGGCGGCACCCGGCTCCCGGGCCCGCCCGGGCGGCTCGGCCCGGCCCGGAGCACGGTGACTTCGAGGCGCTCCTGGAGCTCCACGTCGCCGGCCGAGCCTATTCGGCCCAGGAAGTCGAGGTAGGCGGTGCAGCAGCGTAAGAAGACGTGCTGGCCGTTGTCGACCTGGAGGCCGTCGTGGGTGAACGACCATGTCAGCCCGCCCAGCCGAGAGCGTTTCTCCAGGAGCGTGACCCCGGCCCCGGCGTCCGCACAAGCGAGGGCGGCGGAGATCCCGGCCAGCCCGCCGCCGACGACGACGACGTGGGGCCGGCTGCCTGGGGCCCGGGCGCCCGGGGCCCTGCCGGCGCCAGGCCCGGGCTGTACGGCCAGTCCGGCTCCCGGCGCGCTCATGGCGTACCCGTTGTCATGGCCCGGGCCGCCACGACCAGCTTCTCGGCCGAGGACAGGCTGAGACGGCGGTGGAGCACGGCCTCCGGGTCGCCCCGGATCTTGTCCAGGAGCCTGCGGTATATACCCGTCATGGCCGCCGTGCAGGCCCGGCTGCGCTTGTCCAGCAGAGGCAGCAGGGCCGCTCCCCGCTCGTACCATTCGACGGCTCGGCCGGTCTCGAAGCAGATAAGGGCCACGAGGTCGTCGCGCCGCCCCGTAAGCCCGGCGCCAACGTCGAAGCGCGCCAGGTCCTCGCTAGGTAGGTAAACCCGGCCCATCTCGTCACGGTCCTCGATGAGGTCACGCAGTATGTTCGTGAGCTGCAACCCTACGCCGAGGGCGTCGGCCAGGGGCTCGGCCGCCGGCCCGTCGCTACTGCCATAAACGGCCAGCGACAAACGGCCGATGGTGCCGGC
>Ga0181517_10002859_pt1 | contig 17026 bp, 18 predicted proteins | sample PEATcosm2014_Bin_31_FD_119748 | JGI IMG/M metagenome (GOLD analysis project Ga0181517, IMG submission 119748) | Peatland microbial communities from MTU Mesocosm Facility, Houghton, MI, USA - PEATcosm2014_Bin01_30_metaG | ecosystem: Environmental > Terrestrial > Soil > Wetlands > Peat | place... | reverse complement strand
TAGACCTTGCGGACCAGCACGCCATCGGATTCGAGTTCGCGGAGTTGCCGGGTCAGCATGCGCGGGGTGATGGCCGGGAGACATTTGCGCAGCTCGCTGAACCGTCGCGTGCCGGACAGCAGATGCCAGATGATCGGGACTTTCCATTTCCCGGCGATGACTTTCAGCGTGGCTTCGGCGGGACAGACGGTGGAAAGGGCCGGCTCGGCCGGGCTTCGGGGGCGTTTTGGTATCATGCGGGATAGTATACGCGCAAACGGCCCTGACTTCACTTTTTGCACATGGCTGGCCTACTATCGGGCATGACAGGCGTTTGGAAGAGATTATCGGATGCGGCTGCGGTCGAGGAATCGCCGGCAAAGGCGGATTCGGCCGGGCCGGAGCGGGCGCTGGCCCGATCAGCGCCGCCGTCGCGCGATGAGCAGGATGACGCGGCCGCTCTTGATGCGTATTCGCGGGCGGTGATGGGCGCATCGCAGACGGTGAGCCCGGCCGTGGCGCATATTGTCGTGCAGGGTTCGACGGAGCTGGCCAGGCGCGGCGGCGCGGAAGACCGGCGGCCGGGGCGGCGCGAATCGCCCGGCGGAAGCGGGTCGGGGTTCGTCTTCACGCCCGACGGTTTCGTGCTCACCAACAGCCACGTCGTCCACGGCGCGCGGACGATCGACGTGGCGCTGTCCGACGGTCGGCGGCTTGCGGCTGAATTGATCGGCGACGACCCGGAGACCGATCTGGCCGTCGTGCGCATCGACGCGCCCGGTCTGGTACCGGCGACGCTGGGTGATTCGGCCAGCCTGCGAGTCGGGCAATTGGTCGTCGCCATCGGCAATCCGTACGGGTTTGCGTATACGGTGACGGCCGGGGTTGTCAGCGCGCTGGGACGGAGCTTCCGATCCGACAGCGGGCGGCTGATCGACAATATCATCCAGACCGATGCGGCACTGAACCCCGGCAACAGCGGTGGTCCGCTGGCGGACGGTCGCGGGCGCGTGGTCGGGGTCAATACGGCCGTCATTTTGCCGGCCCAGGGATTGTGCTTCGCCATCCCGAGCAACACGGCGGCGTTCGTCGCGTCGCAACTGATGCGGTTTGGGCGGGTGAAACGGAGCGTGATCGGTCTGGGCGGTCAGGATGTTCCGCTGCAACGGCGCGTGGTGCGGTTTTTCGACCTGCCGGTGGAAACGGGCGTGTTGGTCGTCGCCATCGAACCGGCTGGCCCGGCCGCCCGCGCGGGACTTACGGAAGGCGATATCATCCTCAATTTCGACGGCCACGCGGTGGCGCGCATCGACGACCTGCACCGCCTCCTGACCGAATCGCGCGTCGGCGTCGACTGCCCGATCACCATTCTCCGCGGCGCGGAGCGATTGACCCTGCACGTCGAGCCGGCGGATAAGAATTGATGTCGCCTAATGTGGCACGGGATCGGCCGAGGCAACGGCGGACTGGTCATCGATAAACGGCACAACCGCGTCGGCGGTTCGGTCGGCCATGGCGATGTCATGCTCGCTGGCCGTGCCCTTGAGATGATGACGGCTGTAGACAATCCACGCCTCCAGGCCGCGTGTCATGACATAGCCGCGAACGCGAAGATCCGCGTCCCCGCCTTCAAACCAGAGCCGGCCCAGGGCGTCGGTCCATTGCGTGTCGATATTTCCGGAAACGGCTGAGTGGGATTTGGCGTATTGCGACTTGGCCACGAACAGGAGAATTCGCGGGCTGACGGGCAGGGGCAGTTGAATGTACGCGACGCCGATCCCCGTTCCGCCGTCCGGACTGCGCCACTGCTGGTGAACATAGAACAGGCCGTGAGTGGCCGGCAATTGCGTCCAGTCTTGCGGCGGCGCCAGCGAGGCGTGAACAGCGGCGAACCGGGTCATCGGCGCAAGTCCCGACCCATTGGATTGCTGTTGGCGGTTGAGCAATTCGCTGCCGGTGACACTGGATTGCTGGCAGGCGGTCAGCAAAAGCGGCAGAACCGCCAAGGCGGCGACGGCGCAGCGGCGTCGGGCCCGAATGCAAAGACATATGTGAACAGGACGAAACGGCATGCGCACCAGTCTGCTGGCGATCCAGGCGATTGTCGATTGAGACGCGGACAGAAGGAGCCGGAGTCCGCAACGCTCCGGCCCGCGTTCGAAGGCTTGCGAAGCACGGCAATCCGCGGCAGAAGTCGCACGGGTTGCTATTGGCCCGAACGCAAGCCCACAACTGTATGATCCCTCGCTAACTGCGCCAGGTCAAGCTCTTTTTGATCGATCGGATCGTCATTGCTTGTCGAGGCATACACAAACCACCCCTCCCAGCCACTGACAATCAGGTTGGCCCGCACATCGTACAGTCCGCCTTTGATCTCGAGGCGCAAACCCGGCAATTTGGGGTCAGTTTGACGGCTGACGACCGTCGCAGATTTTTCCTTGTCCGCCATATCGTCCACAATCCCCTGCAAAACCCTGTCAATACCGATCAGCGCCACCGGCAGGGGCAGATTAAAGTGGCCTATACCATATGCAGTGTTCGTTGATGGGCTTATCCACAGTTGTTCGGTATGGCGGCTGTCGCTTTCCAGCGGTTGGGCCACCCAGCCGGACGGCGGATCGCATTGGGCCAAAACGCTGGCGTTCCACGTCATGGCCGTCAAACCCAGCGCCGGTGCCGTTGCAGGAGCAGGAGCAGTTGTCGGATTTCGCCGGGCAGCGCACTGGCAGCCCGCCGCCATGAGTGCCAACAACGTGCCCGCGAGCTTGCAAAACCAGGCTCGATGGGGAATGGGGAGCATCATCCGGCCGCCGGCGATTGGGCAAATCGGCCGCGGGGGCGGCTATTTCTTGGCCGGCGCGGCGGCGGTCTTTTGGAAGCTGTAGGTGCCGCCGAACTTCTTGCTGAAGCGTTCGACGCGGCCGGCCGTGTCCACGAACTTCTGCTTGCCGGTGAAGAACGGATGGCACATATTGCAGATATCGACGTTGATTTTGGCGACAGTGCTGCGTGTGACAAACGTGTTTCCGCAGGCGCAGTGGGCCGTACAAGTCTGATACCGGGGATGAATCTTGGCTTTCATAAGGAACCTCCAGGCCCACGGCGAAATGTGCCGCGGAAAACTGAGCCATGAACTGTACCGCGTTTGGGGGCGAAGTTCAACTGCGGCGGTTTTTCGAGCTTTCCCGTTACGGAAAAACCCCCGCCAGGTGGCGAGGGTTGTATCATGGGACTTTGGGGCAAGCCCCGATGCGGCTGACAGGAATCGAACCTGCACGTCCTTACGGACACAAGAACCTGAATCTTGCGCGTCTGCCAATTCCGCCACAACCGCGTGTCGAAAGCGTTATCGTATGCGACAATGTCCCGTGGTCAAGAGGCACGGCATGCACGACGGGCCGCAATTTGATAGGCCCGGCTGGCGACCGAGCCTGGAATCCGCTACAGCGGCGACCCCGTTCGCAAGCCCTCGACGACCTGCCACACCAGATCGATGTGCCCGCGCTCGATGGCTTCCACGGGCTTGAGGTCGCCGAGCAGTTCGTTCGGCTCGGAGAGCCATCGGCCGACGTGGCTGGATTCCATCGCCTCGCCCAGCGCTTCGCCCAGCCGACTCACCTGCGTGAGATTGCGGCGAACCTGCGATGGCGCGGTGGCAGCGGATTCGATGCCCGAGGCCGTGCGCAACGACACATCCAGAAGCCGCGACAGCAGTTCCTGCGACAGCCCGTAGCGCTTGCGCAGCGTCCGCACTTCGCCGTCGTCACGACGGTCGCGAGCCTGCTTGCGCATCTTCACGCCAGAGCGTCTCATCACGGTCGGCATATCGAACACCTCTTGCGTTAGCGTACGCGGCAAAGCGCGACAAGTCAAGCATTTTGGCACGTAAATTTGCGTGTGGATTTCCGATCCAATGTCCGCCGCTACGGCCGTGGCGGCCGCCGCAGCACCGCCAGCCGGCTGGGCAGATGCAGGTGGTCCGGCAGCACAATAATGTTCTGTCCGTGGTCGAGTGTGTGGGCCGAGGCGGCGAGGATGGCTTGTATCTGGCAAAGGTGGGCGGCCCGGCCAATGGCCTGGCTCAGCGATTCTTCGCCGCGGGCCCGGGATAGCCACCACGTTTCGGCACGGAGCTCGTCCAGGGTTGTACTGAGGGCTGCCAGAACTTCGGCGTCACGCAAATCCACCAGCCGCTGGACCTCCACTGAGATCGCCTTGAAAACCAATGGCATGGCGCGCTCGATGGGCAAACCGGCCCGGCGCCGGTAGGCCAGGGACTCGATCATCGCAAGCTCTGGCGTCGTGCTGCCGTATATGGCTGGAAAACTGCCCGGCGCGTTGAATCGAGCTCCCGATGTCATGCTGCCCCTTCCCGTCAGCATGTCCCGTCCCGCAGCCCATTTTGGCGGCGCGGAGCGGTAGATGACGCCACTCCACTGATGGACGCGACTCGCGGCGACCTTCATGGCGGCCAGCAGCCGGTCGAAGTCGGGATGTTCCGTCACATTCACCGATGATTGGTGTATCCGCCTCCTGAAAACGGAGCAACTACCCCGGATGGCTCAAAAATCGGAAGGGCCGGCGGCGGATTGGATGAGGCGTTCCAGCAGGCAGGCGGCTACAGCACATTCTCCTGCTGCACGATGATGTCGAGCACTTCCTGCGGGGTCTTGGCGGCGATGATGGATTGGCGGAACTTGTCGATCGTCCACAGGCGGCTGATGCGCGCCAAGGCGTTGATGTGCGGGCCGGTTTTGTCGGGCGGGCTGGTCAGAAGCCAGACGACCGAGACCGGACGGCCGTCGATGGATTGAAACTCGATCGGGACGGCCGGCTTGCCGATGGCCATCGCAAGGTGTTCCGTGCCCGTGGATTTCCCGTGGGGGATGGCCAGGCCGGTGCCGATGCCGGTGGTGCGCATGCCCTCGCGCTCCAGGACCGAGGCAATAACCTGCTGCGAATTGGTGATATCCTTGTTCAGGGCCAGCAGGTCAACCAATTCCGTTATCGCGGCGGTCTTGTCCTGCGAAACCATCGGCACGAGAATATTCTGTGGCTTTAGAAACTCCGTCAAACGCATAGCATTCACTCCGGGATCGCACGGCCGGCCGGCAGGACGACTGAAAAAAACCAATCCTACCGATGCCCGCGCCGACAGGCAAGATTCAACGTCGCTGCCACGGCACAAATTCGTCCGAATCGGCCGCCCCCGTACGCGTACCAGTCACCGTACATTATACCACAGAGCCACCTGGCGTACCCCACGCCGCCCCGAGCAATCTCCACGCGGCCATCCAGCGCCGTTCTTCTCCCCCACTCCCCCGCTCCCCTGCTCCGCCTCTCCCCCCGCTCCCGCTCCGCCATCACGTTCCAAACAACCGATCCCCCGCATCGCCCAATCCCGGCAGGATATACCCTCGATCATTGAGTTGTCGGTCGATCGCCGCGCAATAAATGGGCACCTCCGGGTGTACACTATGCAGGAACTGAATCCCCTCCGGCGCCGCCACCAGGCACACGAATTTCATGCTCGTCACACCCGCCTCCTTCAGCACCGATATCGCCGCCGATCCGCTTCCTCCCGTCGCCAGCATCGGATCGATCAGCAGCACCTCGGTGGAAGCCACATCCGGCGGCAGCTTGCGGTAATAGCTCACCGGCGAAAGCGTCTTCTCGTCGCGATATACGCCCAGATGCCCCATCCGCGCATCCGGGAGCAGCCGCAACACGCCCTCGGCCATCCCCAGCCCCGCCCGCAAGATCGGCACCAGCGTCACCTGCCGGGCCAGAACCTGCCCGGTCATGCGTTCCATCGGCGTCTGCACCGGCCGCGGCCGCGTCGGCCAGTCCCGCGTCACTTCATAAACCATCAGCCCCGCGATCTCATCGAGCAGCGCCCGGAATTTCCGATGATCGGCCGTGAAGTCGCGCAATTCCGTCAACTTGGTCCGAATGACCGGATGCTCGACGACGATGACATTGGGAAGATCCACGCCCGACACGATACCGCCGACGCAGGCCGGGGCCAACTGGGATGGGGGACTGAAGGTTATGAGAATTCAGGCGGGTTTGCGATCGGTGTCGGCCGGTTCAATATCAGGCACCGCCCCAAGGAACCGCTCAAAGTCCTCGCGACGGCCATTGGCCGCCTCGTTGCGCAGATAGTCCAGCGTGCGCAGCGCCGCCATCTTCTCGGCCGCCGCACTGGCCAGGAACTGGTCGACAGAATACCCCTCCTTCTCGGCAAGCAACTTGATGCTCCGATGCAACGAATCGGAAAGTTGAACGGTCAGCTTGCTCATGGCGTTAGCCCTTGCCGAATCCTCTTCAAAAAATCCCGCGGCGTCAGCGCTTCAACGCCGAACTGCTCGCAGCCGCGGAAATGCCGGACGTTGTGCGTCACGATGTACTGGCAGTTGGCGGCGAACGCCAACTCCAGAATCATATCATCGTCAGGATCGGGAAGAAATGGCCTCCAAAGAAAGTAGATATCCTGCAGCCACGCTCGGCTGGCAAGATATCGCAAAAATCCGAGGGCATTCTCGGTCGTCTGGCCCGGTGGCAGATGCTCCGGCCGGGTCAGCACATCCTGCCATTCCGCATAAAGACCAATGGACAGGCAGATTTGGAAATCCGGGGACGGAATCGCGCTGACCAGCGCGAAGCTCGCGCCGCGCCGTGAGCGAGCGGCGGCAACCAGAACCGACGTATCAAACGCAACGCGCATGGCGGCTCTCAGACCCAGCGATCTCATCCCAAAGCACCCGGAATTTCCGATGATCGGCCGTAAAGTCGCGCAATTCCGTCAGCTTGGTCCGAATGACCGGATGCTCGACGACGATGACATTGGGAAGCTCCACGCCCGACACGATACCGCCGACGCGGGCCGGGGCCAACAAGCGCGTAAGGCCAGTTGCGTTCAACATACCAGTGCGCAGCATGGAGTGCGGTCGCGGTCGAGCGTGCCCAGCACCGGCGCGTTGCGACCGCGTGCGCGAAGATCGGGGCGATGTTCCGAACGGTTGCGTCCCCGGCTGCATAAGGTGGTACAATCCCGCTTGTGAAGCACCTTCGCCGACGGCTGTTCAACGGGCTGGCATGGTTGTCGCTGCTGCTGTGTCTGCTCATCGCGGTTCTGTGGGTGCGAAGCCATTGGATTGACGATTATCTTCATTGGAGCGGAGCTACCGGCGGCCGGGTGATGTTCGATTGGCGATGGATTCACTCCGAGCAGGGATCACTCTACTGGGTGTCCTCGCGGACGACCTTCGCCGGTGTCAATGCGGCCGAGAGTCCGGCGACAAGCCCGCAGTGGGCCGCAACGCCGATCACGCCATTGATGCTGTCGCAGCATCGCAGCATCTGGAATGAGCTGGGGTTTTGGGACGAAGTGAGGCAAGGTGGGGCCGCCAGCGGGTCCACGCCGATCACCGATGACCGGTTGATCGCCATACCCGATTGGGCGTTGCTGCTTGCGGGGCTACAGCTACCATCGCTTGCATCCCTGGGGTTTTACCGAAGACGGCGGCAAACGCTGCGCAAACGGCGCGGCCAATGTCTGCGATGCGGCTACGATCTGCGCGCCACGCCGGGGCAGTGCCCGGAATGCGGGACCGTTCCGCCGAATTGATTCCAGGTCAGCCGGTAAAGTCCGCCGTCCAACCCGCCCGTGGCCCATGTCTAGTCGCCAGCCCGCTCGATTCCCGCTTGCAAGATTTGCCCATCGGCGTAAGGTATTCGACGTGAATACCACCACCCGAAATACCGCGCTGATCCTTTTCTGTGTTTCTTTCCTGCAATTGCTGCACCCGGCCCTGGCCGCGGCGCAGGCTCCGGCCATGCAGCCGGACTTCGATGCACGCGCCAGACAGGTGGTGGCGCAGATGACCCTGGACGAGAAGATCGCTCAACTGCACGGCATCCGCGACACCAACGACTACCGCGTCGTGCCCGGCCTGCCCCGGCTGGGCATTCCCGCACTGACCGTATGCAACGGCCCGGCGGGCGTGGGACCGGCCGGACCGGGACATGAAGGCAAGGCCACCGCCCTTCCGTCGCCCATTTCGCTGGCGGCCACGTGGGATGTCGACGCCTCGCGCACCTTCGGCGACGTTGTCGGCGGCGAGGCCGTGCTCCTGGGCAACCTCCTCCTGGAAGGGCCGGATATCAACATCGCCCGCACGCCGCACAACGGCCGGACGTTTGAAAGTTTCGGCGAAGACCCGTTTCTTTCCGGGCGGCTGGCGGTGGCGAATGTGCTGGGGATTCAGAGCCACCCGATTATCGCCAATGTCAAGCATTACGCGGGCAACAATCAGGAGCAGAACCGCCAGCGGGTCAACGATGTCATCGACGAGCGCACGCTGCGTGAACTGTACCTCCCGGCGTTCGAGGCGGCGATCGTCGAGGGCCATTGCGCATCGCTCATGGGCGCGTACAACAAAGTCAACGGCGACTTCTGCTGCGAAAACGATGTCCTGCTCAACCAGATCCTCAAGGGCGATTGGAAATTCACCGGATTCGTTACCTCCGATTTCGGCGCGGTGCATAGCACGGTTCCCAGTGCCAAGGCCGGGCTGGATCTGGAAATGCCCACCGGCATTTATTTCGGCGATGCCCTCAAGACGGCGGTCAATGCCGGCCAGGTTCCGGTGAGCCTGCTCGATGAAAAACTGGTTCGACGATTCCGAACGATGATGCAGCGCGGCGTGTGGGATAATCCGCCGGCGCGCGGCCCCATCCCGGCCGGTAACGCGGACATCGAATTGAAGCTCGGCGCCGAAGGCATCGTGCTCCTGAAAAACGCCGGCGGCCTGCTGCCGCTCAAGGCGGGCGCGATTCATTCCATCGCGCTGATCGGCCCCTTCGCCGCCAAGGCCATGACCGGCGGCGGCGGCAGTTCGCAGGTGAATCCCATTCTCACTGTCTCGCCCGTCGAAGGCATACAAAAGCTCGCCGGCGCCGCCGTCAGTGTGAAAGAGGATGACGGCACGAACCCCGCGGCCGCCGCCATCGTCGCCAAGGCCGCGGATGTCGCCATCCTGATGCTCGGAGACCGACAGGCCGAAGGCCGCGACCACCCCATCACGCTCAGCGCCGATCAGGATGCCCTGGCGACGGCCGTGCTGGCGGCCAATGCGCATACCGTCGTGGTGCTCAAGAGCGGCGGGCCGTTGCTGATGCCGTGGGTTGATCGGGCGCCGGCGATTCTCGAGGCGTGGTATCCCGGCGAGGAGGATGGCGCGGCGGTGGCCTCCGTGCTCTTTGGCGCGGTCAACCCGTCCGGCAAGCTGCCGATCACCTTCCCCAAACGGGACGAGGATCTCCCGACCCAAACCGCCGAGCAATACCCCGGCGTGCAGAACGAGGCACATTATTCGGAAGGACTGCTCGTCGGCTACCGCTGGTACGACGCCAAACAGATCGAACCGCTGTTCCCCTTCGGCCACGGCCTTTCGTACACCACGTTCACCTATAAGGATATCAAGGTGAGCCCGCCAACCAATGACATGCGCGTGACCGTGGAATTTGATGTGACCAACACCGGCACCCGCGACGGCGGCGAAGTGGCGCAGGTTTACATCGCATTGCCGTCGCTGGCGAATGTTCCGCAGCCGCCGCGCCAATTGAAGGGCTTCCGCCGCGTTGAAGTGGCGGCCGGCCAGACCGCGCATGTCACCATCGCCCTGGACGCCCGATCGTTTTCCTACTGGGATGTGGCGACGCACGGCTGGAAGATCGCCCCCGGCACCTACACAATCTCGGCCGCGGCCTCATCCCGTGATATCCGCCTGGCCCAGACTCTCGACTTGAAGTAACCCGACGAGGCGGCCGCGGTTATCGGCGAGATTCCGGACAGGCATGGTCATCGGCAATGCCGCGCAGGTCGTAGCCGCAGCGGTAGCATTCGTCTTTGGCGGATTCGGGAGGGGCGGCGGCCACGGCGCAGAAGTATACCGTCAAGTCCGGTTATGGTAATCGCGAGAGGTCTTTCTTCAGATCTTCGAAAGCGCCGGCCGGCATATCAGCGGCCACCTGGCGCCATTCTCCCTTTTCGTCCGCGTAGTTAACGACCACCTCGCGCTGTTGGAGCGTAATTGAGGAATTTTGTGATTTGAAGCAGATCCCTGGCGCATAGGTCAGGATGGTTTTGTGCCATCTTCCGCCTTCATCACGCAGAAATTTCTGGAGCCTCTGCACCACAGGCGAATCGGAATTCAGCTTTCCCGTATGCACAACATCCCCGGCCTCATATACGTAAAATTGGACGCCGCCGTCCACGTCAATGCGGGGATTGCCAATAGGCCCGCTCCAAAACCAAAGTGCGGCCGCGCTGACGCAAACCATTGCGGACAAAAAGGCCGCAACCGCGAATCGCTTCTTGTATTTCATGCAATTTGCTTGAGTGTTGCATCGCCCAGTAACCGACCGAGCCGAACCTACTGTGCGATATCCCCATACAAAATGCCCCGGCCGTCGGTGCCGACGTAGACTCGGCCGTAGATGCGCGGGTCGCCGGTGACGCAGCGATAGCGCGTGCCATATTGGTGCTGGTCGTCGTTGATGCGAATCCAAGTCGCGCCGATGTCGTCCGATCGCCAGATGGCGGTCAGGCCATTGAGTGCTCCGCCAACGTAGATCGCCGGGAACGTCTTGCCCGGCGCGGCTTTGCCGAATCCGAAATCCAGACCGGCCGGCGATCCGTTCACGGTGGGATGATTGGTCATGGCGCTGAACGTTTTGCCGCCGTCGGCGGAATGCAGCATCGTCGCTCCACCCACCGCCCAGATATCGCCTTCGATTTCGGGGTTGGCCCAAAGGCGCAGCGCGCCGCCGCCACCGAAACCACGGCCGCCAGCCCGGCCCACCGCGGCCACCGCAACAAGGCCCTGGCCCGGCGTGGATGTAAACGTCGCGCCCCCATCGGTGCTGGTCAACAGTTGCCTGTTGGCCGTGTCCAAAGAGTAGAACTTCTGGCCGTTGACTTTGTCCGAAACCACGCGAGCGCCGGCCTCCAAACCCTTGACCGGCGTCCACGTCTTGCCGCGATCGGATGTGATCTGCGCAGTGGGCGACAGCAGCATGAACGTCGTGCCATCGGCCGACACGATAAGGTTCTGCACGCCGTCGCCCGTTCCTCCGCCGCCAGGGCCCCTGCCTGCGCGGGCGCCGCCGGCCGCCGCCGCGCCGCCGGGAGGCGTCAATGCGGTCCATGTATGTCCGGAATCCTCCGACCAGGAAAAGCCGTTGCGCCCATTGCCTTCCTTCACCACGACTTTCGGATTCTTCCCCGCGTAATCAATCGCATCGCAATTGGTCCCGTCCTTGGGCTGGTTCATCGGCGGCGAGACGTTGAAGTCATCGTGCGTATAGCTGGAAATATCGCCGAATCCGCTGATGAGATGCGGGCCGTCCGTCGGGCTGGTCAGCCAGATGATGGCCGTTTCCTCCATGCCCTTGACTTCCGGCTCCCAATGCGTGGTCTGATCGGCGTCCATTTTGGTGAAATCGCGCGTGCCCCAGATCGTCGCGCCCGTGGTATAGACCGCGTGATCGGAATCGAATGGATCGATCGCCGTCCCCGTCAGCCACCAACCCAGCACCGGCGTGCCGGGATGATTGCGGTCCTCGTTCAGTGGCGTCAGATACGGCGTTATGCCGGCGCTGCGAAGGGAATGGGCGTTGACCGATTTCCACGTCGCCCCGCCATCAGTGGATCGCCACACATCATCCGGCCGGCCGCTGAATGTCGAAACCATCAGCGTCCCGGGATGCTGGCGATCGAGGCTCAAACCTTCAAACGCTCCGGCTTCATCCTGCACGGGGCTGATGTTCGTCCAGACGCCGGACTTGGTGTTCAGCTTCCAAACCTGTCCGCCGGAGCCGTTGTTCGGACCAACCGCCGTGGCCACGTCGATATAGAGCATTCCGGTCGAATCGAGTTCCGCCTTGGCGGTTTTGAGATTGGGCCCGGCCGGTTCGCCGGGGATGGCCGCCCACGTTTTGCCGCCATCGCTGGAACGATACAGAACCGCGCTGCCGGGATCGGTATTGCCGACATAAATCGTCTGACACGGCTGGCCCTTGGCGCTGCTGGACGGATCGAAGACGACGACGCTGAGTCCGACTCCGCCCCCGCCGCCGCCAAATCCGCCCGGACCACCGCCGCGGGCGCCGCGAGCGGCCGGCTGCGTTGCGGCGCCGGGTTGCGTCGCCGGCGGAGGTTGCGCCGCTGCGCCACGTCCGCCGCCACCGCCGCGTCCGCCGCCGGCGCCCTTGACCGGGAAGCTGTCCACTTTCTTCCACGTTGCGGCCGAGTCGGTGCTGACCCACAGCCCGTCGTTGCGCGAAGCGAAGTAGAGGATATTGGGGGAATTGGGATCGACGCCCAGTCGTTCGCCAACGCCACGGCCGGTGCTGTTGCCGCCCATGGAGAAGGTAACAGGGAAGATGTCGAAGGTTTTGCCGCCATCGCGCGAACGCAGGATGGCTCCGCGATTCAGGCCGGCGGCCATGTAGACCACGTTGGGATCAACCGGATCGGGCGCAAGGCTTTCGCCGCCCTGGTAATCCGAGACGCCGGTCCAGTCCGCCAGGGGAACCCAGGTGTTTCCCGAATCGACGGAGCGGTAGCAACTGCCGATATCGGTGCGGCAATACATCAGTCCCTTTTGCACCGGGCTGAATTCGACGCCCGGCACGTAACCGCCCGCGCCCAGCGTGACGCTCTTCCAGACGTAAGGTTGTGAAGGCACATCTTGTGCCACCGCCGCACCGGCCAATCCCGCCGCAAGCGCAAATCCCGCCACCGCCGCCCATGTCTTCCGCCAGATCATATTTACCTCCGCCGAGATCAAGCCCGCTTCGCCCCCCATGCACACTCGTTAAGGTAACAGAAGGTAACACTTTTCGCGTTTTTGTCACCCTGCGCGGCCCGACAAAATCCCGTGCGGCCGTAAAATCCAGAATTCAAACGACCCAATTGGGTTTCGTCCCCGCAATTTCGCACGCCGCGCCGCCCCGGTTCTAATTACGTAGTCGTGTCCCTTTTAATCGCTTCCGTCCGGCAAACATTCCCGGAAGGGTCGTGACCGCTTTGGCCGCACTGGTCCGCTCCGATGCCGAATGCGTCCGCGAAGACCATTGAAATTACCGGGCTGCCACATGGGACGCGGATGAGTCTTCTTGCGGCGCGACCTTCTCTACCCGCCAGCGGAAAAATGGGGATTCTTAAAGGAGACCTCCACGTTTTGGTCGTTGTGGATGATGAAATAAACCCGCGGAATGCCGGTATAGAAAGGGCTGTTGCGATCTAAAGGCGGTGGCCGCGGTATTTGCACATGGACGCTCGTTGTTTTCGCACCGTCCGCGCTGGTGAGTTGGAAGTCCGCAGCACGTGGCACATCGCCGGGAAACGTAAATGATCTGTCAGATGGGCGGGATATCTGCCCCGTCTCAATCCTGTTAACGCCGTAAAGAATGATCATACGTGAAAAATCTTCATTAGAAACATTATGTATCGTAAAACCCCAGTAATCATATCCGCCGAATTGCACATTCATCAAGAACGCTATTATCGACCCGGCCCCGCAAAGGACAAGAACGCCCATCCACACCAGCCACCGCTTTGAACGCATAGCGACCTCCGCCGATTCGGCCGGTGAATTCTAAGGTCGGGAGCCTGTCATGCAATCAGGCTCGTCAAAGACTTCCGACCCCTGATCCAAAAGGTCGTGTCCCTTCTATACGGGCCATTCCCATAAAGAAGACGCCCGCGGCACCTTTGGTGCCTCATGGCGCGGGGAAGTTCCCCGAATAGCGTATGAGCAGCAGGAAGACAACCAGCTCGGCAATCGTCGCAAGCTTCCTCAGGATCGCCGATCCATTCCAAGGGCCGACCACGACCCGGTAAAGCGCCAGGATCGCGAATATCGCGGCGGGCACCTGAAGGATGTTCATCCAAAAGAGTTCGGAGGCGTCCCATCGATAGGCCGACGCACCGGCCACAACCATCACGACAGCCATTATGTTTGCAACGGTGGCCTCGAATTCACCGCACCTTGCGGGTTTCTCGGTCTCGCAGGATTTCGCGGCAGAGGAACAGCCCATGGCGGGCTCGACCTGCCCCGCCGGCTCGTTCAATTCCCGACTGGGGTCACTTTCTTCCATCTTGGCACCGGAGAATTCTCAGGGACGGGACTCTTTGATGCAAACAAGCTCGTCAAAGACTCCCGACCCTTTTGACCTGGTGTCCGCCTGCCCGGCCGCTCTGCGCCATGGCCGACGCCGTGCCGATATTACCACATTCGGCCGGGCCGCGTTACCTCCGGTGAGTTGTGGCGAGTCTTTTGTCCGTTGCAATACGGAAGCCTCGCTGAAGGGCATGGCGGGCTCTGGGCGCGAGCTTCACCTGACTTCGAGCCTTTGGCGGCCGGCGAGAGTGCCCGATTTCCCGGGCGAGTGTAAATCCATGCGGGACCGCCTTTTATTCCCCTCTCCCTGTACCCAGGGGGAGGGTTGGGTGGGGGTTGCCCGCTGCGGCGTTCGTCGCGGCTTCGACCTGGCAGAGCCACTGGCGAAGAACCCCCACCTCCGTCCTCCCCCTGAGTACATGGGGAGGAGGAAGAGACGGTTGCCCGGAAGTTCGGGCACTCTCGGCCGGCGGCCGGCGAGTGTCGCGGGTGGGACTTACGGAAACGGGCGGAGGCCTTATAATGGTGGGGCGCAACAATGGAGGCATGAGCGATGACGACGGCGATACTTGTCCACGAGGTGAAGAACGGTGATAGCTGGGCCGAGGCCTGGCGGAAGGGAAGGGGAAGCCGGCAGGAGTTGTTCGGGAAACTGGGGATCAAGACGCGGACTTTTCGCGACCCGAAGAATCTCGATTTGACCGGCCTGATCCTGGAAATTCCGGACATGGCGAAATTTCAGGCGTTTCTGGATTCGGACGCGGGAAAGAAAGCGATGGCCGAGGACGGCCTGAAGATCGATACCATGCGCCTGCTCGTGGAGTTCGTGCCGTAGCCGAGCCGACGACAGCGGGCGCGATTCATCATCTACGACTCGATCCGGGCCGACGAGTGGATCTGGGTATCGCCTTTGATGGTCTTGACTTTGCCGCGGATGATGCCGAGTTCGTCGATGTAGAGCCGGCCGCCGTTGTTGACCGCTTTGCCGCCGACCACGCCGCTGATGATGAGTTTGGCGCCCTGGCGGACATCGACGTTTCCCTGGATCTGGCCGAAGACATGGGCCCGGCCGCCGAAGTCGATGGTCAGATCGCCGTAAATGGAACCTCGCAGGTAGAATTTTCCACCTTCACCGACGCGGACGTCGCCGGCGACGGAGCCCCAGAGCGTGTATTCCTCGCGGATGTCGAGATCGCCGCTGATTTGACCTCGCTCTTCAACCATAGGAACGCATTCTGCCATCGAATGGCTCAAACGCCAACTGAAAAGCGGGTTATGCGTAGCTGTGCAGGCCGGCCAGCCAGAAGTTCACGCCGATCCAGTTGAAAAGCATGACAAAAAAGCCGAGCACACCGAGCACGGCCGTCCACCAGGCCTTGTCGACGGTCACGACGCGCACATGGACGACGATCAGGTAGACGATCCATGTGACCAGGGCGAAGGTTTCCTTGGGATCCCAACCCCAGGGGCGGCCCCAGGATTGATCGGCCCAGATGGCGCCAAACACGATTCCCAGCAGGAGCATGCAAAAGGCCAGCAGCAAGACGACCAGGTTGCATTGATCCAGCGCGGCGAGCATTGGCGGCGCGGCCGCGGATGCGGGCGATGGCGGAGCCAATTGCTCGGCCGTCGAGCCAGATTGATAGGCCGGTTGCGATGCTGGCGCGCCGCCGCGCGATGTCGAGAGAGGGACGGCGAGCGGCTGGCGCCAGGCCGAGGGTCGCAGCGTTCCATACTGGCCGGCGTACTTGATGAGCCACCAGGCGCTGAGGACGAAGCCCATGGCGATGAGGGCGTAGCTGGCGGTGACCATGGTGACGTGGATGTAGAGCCAGTAGCTCATGAGCACGCCGTTGACGGGAGCGATCTCGCCGCCGATATCGCGGCCGGCCACGTAGGGCGCGGCGAACAGAGCCAGGAGTGCGAGCATTCCGACGAAGCTGGCGGCGGCGCCGAACAATCCGCCGAATTTTCTGGTTCGCAGTTCGAGGATCAGACCGACGACGGCGCCGAAGAACGCGGAGAACATGACGCTTTCGAATTCGTTTTTGATGGGAGGGAAGACATCGCCGACCAGCCACCAGCGAATGGCGATTCCGCCGGCGTGAATCGCCAGCGCCAGCGACATGAGGCCCAGTCCCCATGCGCGCATCCAGGTGAGTCCGGAGCGCAGGCCCATCAGGAAGAACACGAACGCCAGCAGATACATGATCGCGCCGGGAATGGTGAGCTTCGCCAGCCGGTTGTAGACGACTTCCGCCTGACGTTTGATCGATGAGGGATAGAGTTGCGGGCGCACCAGCGGCAGATCGGCCGCCAGTTGCGCCGCCTTCTGGTTCACCGTGGCCGCGTCCGTTTTCCTCCAGGCGTCGCAGAGATCGTAGGCTTCGGTCAGGACGGGCTGAAGCGTTTTCAAATCGTAGCCGGCCAGTGATATTTCCGAGGGCGCCGCCATGCCGGGGGGAATTCCGCCGGGCGCCGACGCGCGGGCGGTTATCAGATCATTCTCCGCCGCGACGATATCCTGCAGCGCTCGCCACGGCGCGGTGGCCGGTGAATCCGATCCCGGCGGGATCAGCGACAGCGGCGGGAAATCCCACCGGTCGCGCACCAGGGTGGCCAGGGCGGCCGCCTCCTCGTCGACCTGCTGGAGCGCCGACGCCTTGCGCGTGTCGGCGGCCATGATCTGGTCGTGCAACTGCATCACGTCCGCCCTGCGCCAGAAATTCAGACTGACGGTCCCTTCGCGGACGATGCGGTCCTTCTCGGCGGTGTCGATCGAATCGAGCTGCTGGAAATCCTTTCGCAACGGGACGCTGGTGATGCGCATGAAAGGCCGATCGGGATACAAATCG
>Ga0181517_10002857_pt1 | contig 17044 bp, 16 predicted proteins | sample PEATcosm2014_Bin_31_FD_119748 | JGI IMG/M metagenome (GOLD analysis project Ga0181517, IMG submission 119748) | Peatland microbial communities from MTU Mesocosm Facility, Houghton, MI, USA - PEATcosm2014_Bin01_30_metaG | ecosystem: Environmental > Terrestrial > Soil > Wetlands > Peat | place... | reverse complement strand
GCTGGACCGGCGGCAGCGACGCGATTATCGCCAAGTGGGGCCAGGTCGCACAGCAATTCAAGCTTCCGCTTCTGATCGCCGAGGGCGGTACCGATCCCAACAGCTACCGCACGGGCAGCCTGTTCCTCGAGCCCTGGTACGGCCTGGATGAAATCAACCTCTATCTGCGCTGTATGGCACTCTCCCAGCCCACCTCCATCCTGCACTGGCAGCTTACGGACAACTATTCCGTGCTTACCGGCGGCCGCAACGGTCAGCCCCTGCAACCGACACAGCGGTTTTACAATCTCAAGCAGCTTAACCTCACGCCCCCGGAGGCTCCGTCCCTGGCCATCGCCAGCGACCGCCCGCGTATCACCGCCGCAGCCTACGGCGACGCCACCCATGGATGGGCGATCCACCTTATCAACACCGGCACAACGCGCAACGTCACCCTGAGCGGCCTGCCGGCGTCGCTGACCCAGCTTTATCCCGTCATCACCGATGCCTCTCGCAGCATGAAAGCCCAGGACCCCGTTCCCGTATCCGGCGGGTCCGCCCAATTCACGCTGGACTACCAGAGCTTCGTCACGCTGACCAGCGCCAAACCATGAAATCCAAAACTGAATACCTGACGTTCAATCTCCCGGCCCGCATGGCGTTTACCAATATCACGCCGCAGGTCCAGCGCATCGTGGCCGAGTCTGGCGTTCGCGAGGGACTGGTTCTCTGCAACGCAATGCACATAACGGCCAGCGTGTTCATCAACGACAACGAATCAGGGCTGCACGAAGATTACAAGCGGTGGCTGGAGCAACTGGCGCCGCACGCCCCCACCGGGCAATACCAGCACAACCGCACCGGCGAGGACAATGCCGATGCCCACCTCAAGCGGCAGGTCATGGGGCGGGAAGTCGTCGTGGCCGTCACCAACGGCAAGCTCGATTTCGGGCCGTGGGAGCAGATTTTCTACGGCGAATTCGACGGCCGCCGGGCCAAACGAGTGCTGGTCAAGGTCATCGGGGAATAAACGACGGCGCCTGGCAAGAAATAATGGAAAATTAATGTGCCGCCCGGATCCGCCGCGCGATTCCGCGAAGCGGCGTGCCCCGATTCGCACAATCAATGCCCCATTTTGTCGCGCAACTATTTATGGAAAATGACCTTGCCTCGAGACATATTGTTGCTGTAGAACAACTATTTCCATGAGACAAGCATGCGCCTGGCCGCTTGGGGCGAACTGAAACCTCAAATAAGCGTCCCCGCTCGCTTAACAAAACCAACGTCCGTGCAATAATAGGCGTGTGGCGTGCGTTTGAAGGACGCATATAGCGCCAGCGGTTGTGCGATCCGCGGGCGTTCCGGCTTTGTGATTTGTTCGCCGGCGAAAGGTGTGTCGTGATTGTACTGCGAGGACGTATCGTCAAGGGGTTGGGCTCGGCAGCCAGGGTTCTCCCTCTTCAGGCGCCGCTGCTGGCTCGCCTCTTCCCCCAGATCGCCCGGCTGCATCTGGCCACGATCAATGTGCTGCTCGAGTCGCCCCTGCGCATCGAAAAGCCGGACATCGTGACCGACCCAATCGACTGGCGCGATCGCGAGGTGGTCCATATTACGCAGGCTCGCTTCCAGCCGGTGCGGTTGACGCAAACCGGATATCAGCCGGGAACCCCCTGCGACGCCTGGATTTACAGTCCGCAGCACTCCGTTCACCGTGCCAATCCCTATCACGTTGAGATCATGGCCCCCAAGCTCGACCTGACCGACACGCCGATGTGCCTGCTCACCATCGACCGCCCGGCATGGCAGATTCCCATGATCGTCATCGGGCAGCCGGCGCAACAAAAAGCCTCATAGGCGGACGCCGCCGACATCACGCCTGGCCGGGCGGATCTCCAGAGACCTTGCTGCCGCTGCCGCGATCCTGTTGAATCGCCGCCGGTTGTCCCCGGCGTTTGAGTTGCCGGATTCCATCCAGAATCGGAAGCTGGCTTGCGCACACGTGGACACAAATGCCGCACTCGATGCACGCATCCAGGCCCGCCCAGCGGGCGCGGGCGAGGTCGTTCTCCTGCGCCGCCTCCAGAAGCATGGCCGGGTGAACGCGCGTCGGACATGATTCCATGCACCACGCGCATCGAATGCACGGCTCGGGATTCACGATCGCTTCAGGCGGGCAAACGTGGATGATCCGCTCGCCGGCGACGGCCATAGCGGCATCCCGGGCAAGTCGGCGATCGCGCAGCAAATCCCCGCCGCGGAGGATATGTGGCCGGCTGACCGGCAAGGCGGCCAAAATATGGTCCAGCGGCGTGCCGTCCATTGTTGTGAGGTAATGGCTCATCCCCGCCGAGCGGTCGCGCACGGCCATGTGTACCGGCAGCGCCGGCCTGCCCCGCGCCGCACGCCCGACCCCGATCGCCGCGGCCGCATCGAGCAGGAGCGTTGCCCGCTCAACCGGCAGCCGCCCCGGCCGTAACCGCCGCCGCGTGATTGTATAGAGCATCAGCGAAGGGTCCGATTGCGGATAATCATTGGCCAATTCGACCGGCTTGATCGGTCCGCCGCGCAAGACTTTCCGCAGCGGCGCCGTCCATGCCGCCGGACTCCACGCCTCGATGACAACACACACACGCGACGCCCCGCAGCATTTGGCGAGCAACGTCAGTCCCGCTTCCAAATCCTCCGGATACGTCGCACACAGCGCACCCTGCACGCGCATCGTCGGATCGCTGTCCAGTGCGCCGCAGATCACCGTATCCACCGGCCGGCGCAGCGCCATGTTGAGTTGCCCGATCAAATCCGGGCTGGCGATTCTTGCGGCATTCACGCCCGCATTGCCAAGCCGGTCAATCCACGGCCCGAAATCCGCCGTCGATGCGCCGCGGAATGATTCATCGCTGGCATTTGCAACTGCGGCGCCAGGCACCGAGGCATCGCCGTCCAACGCCGGCACCAGTTCGATCCGGGCGAGCACAACGCCCGACGATTCGATCCTGGTGACTTGTCCCACCCGCGCCCGGCAAGGCGCCACGACCGCCGTCCGCGCCGCAGCCGCGGGGGAAATCGCTTCGCCCGCCGCCACCATTTGCCCCTCCGGCGGCGCGGCCGCGGCCGAGTCGATCGCCAGGCGCAACACCGGCGGCAGGGCTATCGGCGTGAAGGTCGGAACCGTCGCCGGCCACCACGTCGTCTGACCCGGCTTGGCCACGGCCGTGCTCATCGCCATGCGATCCCGTTGCGGCTCAGAATCCCCGTCAGGTTCTCAACCGCCATCTTGAACAACCCCGGCCCGCTGAATCCGGCGAACTGCCCCTGGGCCGCCAGATGCGGTTCGAGGCTCAGGAACCCGTCGTATCCGCTGCGATGCAAGTCCAGCAGAATCGCCTCGACGCTCCCGTCGCCCTGGCCCAGCGGCACGACCTTCCCGCTGTCCAGTTTCGCATCCTTGACGTGAATATGCGTGACAAACGGCTTGAGCGGCGGCCAAATCTCGATCGGCTTTTCGCCAGCCTGAACGAAGTTCGCAAAATCAAACGCAAGCTGAAATTTCGGCGAGACGATGGTCGTGGCCAGATCGAGGCATTGTGCCCCATGCTGGCCGTAGATTTTCACTTCATTCTCATGCAGCAACGTGATCCGCCGCCCGTCCACCAGTTCCAGCTTCGCCCGCATGCGCTCCATAACCTGTTCGCGATACTTGAGAATATCCTCTCCCGGCGGCGGATAGTAACTGAATACCCGCACCAATTTCGTCCCAAAATACTCGGCCGCATCCAGGGCGATCTTGAACCGCTCGGCGTGCGGCAACCACGGCTCGTCGATGCGCACTTTCCCGATGGGTGACCCGATGCCGATGACATCCAGCCCCGCATCCGCAAGCCGCCGCCGAATCTCCCGCCGCTGATCGGGCGACAAATCCAGCACATTGGTCGTGCCGACGCTGCGCAATTCGATGTGCATCACCTTGTTGGCCAGGCAATGCTCGATCTGCTCGGAGAGTTCCGGCGAAATCTCATCCGCAAAACAAGCCAGTGTGAACATACGGGCCAATGGTGATGGGGCGGATGCGGGGCGTCAAGCGATCATCGTTCATCCGCCGCCACTTGTCGCTCCGCTTTTTCCAAAGCTCGGTGGATCTTCTTGAACGTGGCCATATCCGGCGTGGATTTGCCTTTTTCGATTCTGCAAAGGGTCTCAGCACGAATGTCGGCGCGACGAGCCAGCTCTGTTTGCGTCAGGCCGACGCGCCGCCGGTCGCGGATCAGCTTGCGCGCCAGCGATGCGCGCCCGTATTCCACCGCCGGAACATTGCCATCGGAATCGGGCTTGGGCAAGGGCGGACCGTCGCCGTCGGCCAGTTCGCGAGCCAATTCCCGCATTCTGTCGTACTCGGATTCGGGCACGATCACGAACCGCTCACCCTTGATTTGCATTGTCCCGGCGACCATAGTCAGTCCTCGTAAAAGCCATCGCGGTGACCGATCTTTTCGACGACAACCCTGTCGCTCTCCACTCGAAATTGCACCCGGTAATCTCCGGTGCGAATGCGAAAACGCCCCGCCAATCTACCTCGCAGCGGCTTGGCGCCGCTGAGGTTTGGCCATTTTTCCAGACGCTCCAGAATATCGAGAACACGAATGTGAATGGTCCGGCCAAGGTCGTCAAATTCGCGCTGCGCCTGCTCCGTCAGGATCACATTCGCCATGCGCGGGATGCTATCGCGTCTTGACGCACTTGTCAAGATCGTTGACGAGTACGCGAATACGCCATGTACACGTGCAATGTTAGCCGACTTGACGCTTCAAGCCGCGTAGAAATAGGCTACGCGGTATGGGCGCCAGCGACCTGATCACCATCGACCCGGAAATCCTCGGCGGCACGCCTGTGTTCAAGGGCACGCGCGTGCCGGTGAAGTCGCCGTTTGAGTACCTTGAGGACAACTATACGCTGGATCAATTCGTCGAGTGCTTCCCCTCCGTGACGCACGAGATGGCGCGGCGCGTTCTTGATCGCTCCGAATCCGCTCTTCACTCACCGACGGCCGCATGAGAATCCTCCTGGACGAATGCGTTTTCTGGCCGATTTACAAGCTCCTGCCGGATCAGCAATGTGTCGCGGTGCAGCAGCGCGGCTGGGGCGGCGTCAAGAACGGCGCGATGTTGCGGCTGAGCCGCCAAGCGCAAGCGGCTCCCTAGTCACTGCCGCCGGAGGGTTTTGTCGTTTGCGTTGTCGGCGCGGCTCTGGTTCGCATGGGCCGGTGGAAACCTATTCCCAGCAGGTATCCTACCGGCTCGATGTCCGCGATGGATGAATCCACCGACCCGACGCGAATGCGCTCGACCTTCCCACGAGTGTCAAACGTTACCACGATAGTCTTCCACGTCGGATCGAAGTTCGTCGCATAGATCGGGAATCCCTCATCATCCATGGGCACGCCAAAGCCGCTTCCGTCTTTGAACTTGGCCACATAGACCCATTCCTCGCCATCGTCGATAGTCGGATTGCCGGCGACCGCGAGGACTTCCGCCCGATCATATTTTTTGGAGAGAATCTCCGGTTGATACTTCGGATCGACAAGCCGCCAGACGTCAGCCGGAGTACGACTCACATGCACCGGCTGGGTCTCCGAGAAACAGCAGCCTGACGTCAGAACAACGAGCAATAGCGGCAACATCGATCTTGCAGTCATACTATCTCCATCGCGGCAATCTCCGCGGTCCGGCCAAATCCCGCCGACCCATAAGAGTGACACGCCGCCGCCGCGCGAATTTCGCGTCCGCGGTCCGAATAGGCTACGCTCCACCCACGCGCCGCGTGCTGGCCATCATGGATTCGAAGCAGAGCAGCAATATCACGACCGCGATCGGGCCGGACCAGTGGGGTTGAGGTTGGGTCATGGCGGCGATCTGGGCGGTCAATTCGTCCAGCGATCGGGCGATCAGCACATTGGGGCCTTGGGCTATCGTCGATGCGGTGGCGTAATCGAGGTCGGATTCGTCGGCCGGAAGCTGCACGTTTGTGTACCAGATCGGCTGTGTTTGATCGGTGCGCCGCCAGGAGTATACGCCGGGTTCGGCGGTGTTGGTGAAGACAAACTGCCGGCCCTGCTTTTCGGCGGTGGGGGAGATGACGTAGCGCTCGTGGTTGGGGGTTTCGATTTCGATGCGATCGATGGCGGCCACGTCCGGGCCGGCCAGAACGATCGATCGGCCGATCTCGACGTTCAGCGGGCTGATCGACTGCTCCTGGCGCAGCGATGCGTTGACGAGGATCGGCAGGAACATCTCGCTGGTAGCCAGATTGCTGTAGAGCGAATCGGGCAGCGTACACCAGGTCAGCACCGAACCGGCCCCGATCGAACGACGCCAGAGCAGGCCGCAACCTTTGCCGGCCGAGGGATCGGTGGGCGTGATCGTCAGCAGCGCGGTCACCTTGCTGTCGGCGGGGCTGAAGCGAATGCAGCGAAGGACGACGATTCGGCTGGCATCGTTCAATTGCTGCGTCAGGCCGCCCAGAAGCGGATCATCCGGCTGGGCCGCGGCGGCGTGTGCGGGCTGGCCCAATTCCGCTCCCGGCTCGCTGGGGAGAATCGCCGCCAGCGCCGCCTTCCGATCGGTGGGCAGCGACGCCCATGATTCCTCAAGGCCGGGCTGCACGAAAAGCATGACCACGCTGCCGCGCTGGGCGGCCTGGAGATATTGCCTGGCCGTTGCGACATCCGGCCAATCGGTCAGGATAGCCACGATCAGATCCTCATCGCCGCGCAGCGGACCCGGCGGGCGCAGCGCGATCGGCCACGCTCCCGCGCCCTGCGTCGGATCAATCGCCAAGCGAACCACTCGCTCCGATGTGGTGGGGTTCAACCCGCCGATCACCGCGGCCGGACGCGGGGGAGGAAGGTGCATCAAGTGCTGACGGGTCTTGTTCCAATCGGCCGCGTCCTTGGCATCGACGTTGCCGCGAACCAGCAGCCACGCCACGTCGGGAAACACCACCGGCGCCGCCACCTGGGCCGTTCCCGGCGTGCTGGTCAGTTTGGCCATCGGCAGCGTCGGATGGGCCACGCTCTTGCCGGTCAGATCGGCCACATCCACATCCACTGGAACCTCAGCGCCGCGGCCGTCGATCAGCACATTGATATCGCACCCGACGCCCGGCATCGGCCGGGGCGGCTTGACCGAAATGTCGCTGAGGCCAACCGATCGCGCATCGTCGGGGTGCAGGTCGATGATGACGACATGCCCATCGGTAAAATCCGGCAGCGGCCGGGCGAATTCGTGCTTTTGAAGATCACTGACGATGATCAGCCACTTCTCGGCCGCGTCACGGTTGTGCAGCAGGTTCACGGCCGCGATCACCCGATCGACCAGCGGAACCGGATTGGCCTGCGGCGTCAGCGGCGCCCATTGGGCCAGCACGTCGGCGGACGAATCAAAATGCTCCGGCGCATCGGACGGCGGCGGCTGGCTCTTAAAGACCGCCACCGATGCGTGCGAGAGCGGGCCGCGCAGCAGACCGCGAACGGTTTGGTCCGCCACGCTGAGCAGCGGGCCGGTTTGGCCCTGGTAGAGCATTGAATAACTGGTATCCACGATGATCGCGGCATCGATGCTCGACGCGCCCGATCCCCATGCGGATGCCAGTCGCTTGGCCGGCTGCGATACGGCCATGATAAGTAAAGCCAGCAGCAGGATGCGGCAGGCAAGAAGCAGCCATCGCCGCACGCGGCGGCGCGCGGCCGTCTGTTTCAAACTGGCCTGGATGAACCGCAGCGTACTGAACGGCACCACGGGCGACTTGCGGCGGAACAGGAGGTGCAACACCAGCGGCAGCGATGCCAGGGGCAACGCCCAAAGAGCCGTTACAAATAGAAACTCAAGCCCGAACATCAACGAAATCCCACGTCGAAAATCGCGCAGCGCGATAAAATTACGCTCGCTGGCTCAACAGGCGGACCAGCGCCTTGTCGAACGGCACGTCAACATGCAGCGCGTGATATTCCACCTCGCAATCGCTGCAACCTCGCCGCAGGCTGGCCAGGTAGTCCTGCACATTCTTCTGATACGCCACGCGCAGGGTGGCCGCATCCACGGCGACACGCTCGCCGGTTTCCAAATCCTCCAACGTCACCTGCCGATCATACGGCAAATCAATCTCCGCATTGTCCAGAAGATGCAGCACCATCGCGTGATGCCGGCGATAGCGGATGTGCTGAAGCGCCCGCGCCAACTCGCCGCTGTCCAGCCACAGATCGCTGATGATGATGACCAGACTCCGCCGCGGCAGCCGCTCGGCCAGTTCGTGAAGATGCGCCGCCAGAGCGGTTCCCTTGCCGGCCTCCAGACTCTCAAGCTGCCGGAACAGCCGGTCCAGATGCGCCGGCGACGAACCCGGCGGTAGTTCGACGCGAATCGAATCATCCGATGCGACCAGCCCGGCCAGATCCTGCTGATGCGCCAGCAGATACGCCAGGCACGCGGCGAGGTGTCGGGCGTAATCGAGTTTCTTGCCGAAATTCATGCTCGCGCTGTTGTCGATGACGATGGTGGCGCGGAGATTGGTTTCCTGCTCATACAGTTTGATGTAGTGCCGGTCCGAGCGCGCGTAGGCGCGCCAATCGAGATGCCGCAATTCGTCGCCGGGGACATATTCGCGATGCTCCGAAAACTCGACACTGAACCCGCGGTTGGGGCTTTTGTGCAGGCCGGTGACGATCCCCTCGACAACCTTCCCGGCCGCAAATTGCAACCGGCTCATGCGGGCCGCGTCGGACGATTCGAAATAGCGGTACTTGGGCAGCGGCATCAGGGTTTCTTCAGGAACGTTAGTGTCATCGCTCCATAGTGGCGTTCATCATAAACGACCAGCGGCGCCAGCGCCAGCGAATCCGCTCGCTGGTGGCGGAACACGACGATGCCGTCCGGCGCCAGATGCCGCTGGGCCAGCCCCGCCGCGCAAGCCAGCAGAGTGGCCGGATTCTCCCCAATCATACGATAGGGCGGATCAAGAAAAACCAGGTCGGCCCGATTGGCCGCCTCCACCGCCGTCGCGCCGCCGACCCACGCAAATACATCCTTCGCCACCACGCGTATCCCGGTGGTGAAGCCGAAGTTCTTCAGATTCCTTCTGAGCACCTCGACGGCCGACGGATCGGATTCGACGAACACGACGCCCCGCGCCCCCCGACTGGCCGATTCCAGACCCATGCTGCCCGTCCCGGCGAACAGGTCATAGACCATGGCCCCGTCGATCCGGTCAAACACGATATCGAACAACGATTGCTTGACGCGATCCGTAATCGGCCGGGTGGTCTCGGCCACAGGCGGCAGAATCGTGCGCCCGCGATGAGTTCCGGCGATGATCCGCATGCGGGGAATGTAATCGAGACGGCAACGGTCTGGTAGAAGTCTGTCTGCCAGAAGGCGAACGGAAGTGTTGGCTTCGATGGCGCTGCCCCGGCCGTGGAGGAATCACTGCTCCATCTTCAGCGCGCCGGTGGGATCCTGTAAATCCTTCACGTCTTTGCGCTGGTCGGGGTGATGATAATAGAGGAACACCCGCTCGGCGTCGCTGCCGTGGCAGGTGGCGCACTGGTCCTTGGCCACGCTAAGGCGGATCATCGGCTTGGTGGCGTTGCGGAGCGTAATGGCCTGGTCGCCGGATGGCTGGGTCGCGGCGGCAGGAAGCGGCACGGCCGAGCCGTTGCCGTTGCCATGCGGCAGGTGGCAGACGCCGCAGGGGATGGACTTGTCGGTGGGCAGATATTTGGGGAGATCGGACGGCTGCGTGGCGGCCCAGGACAGCAGGCCAAAGACAACCGGCGGATGCGTTGGGATTTGCGGGCGCGGCGCGGTCTTGTTGTCGTGGCAGCCCAGGCAACGCTGCTCATTGGGCGTGACGGCGCCGGGGTCGATCCTGACGGCCCAGAGCTTGTCGCGCTGGCTTCCCTCGACGGCGTGGACCGCGTGGCAGGGCGTGCAGAGCAAACGTGATTTGGCCGGTGCAGCGGAATCGGCGGCAATGGGCGCTTTGGCCATCACGTCGGCCGCATGCATGCTGTGATCGAGATTGGATTCACTCTTATGGCATTGGAAGCAGACGTCCTGCGGCTGCGTGGGATCGGGGGATCGGAGCAGCGCCGGGACGGTGCGGGCGGCATGTGGATTGTGGCAGGTTTCGCACCCGATCTGCGTGCGGAGCGTCGCGTCGGTAGCGGGAACCAGCGGCGTGGCGTAGGCGGCGACGGCGGCGGTCACGTCGGCGGCCTCGCCGGAACTGCTGCGCGTGGTCGGGATGGATCGCGGATGAAGCATCGCTCCAACGGCGGGAGTGGGATCGGTTGGAGAGGCCCAGGCATTCTTGGGATGGCAACCGATGCAGACTCCGTCCGCCGGCGTAACACCGGCAGCGGGCGTGACCGCCCAGAGCTTGCGAGCGGGATCGTTGCTATGGGCGCGGTGACAGGCCATGCAGAGGTCATTGCCGGTGCTCGTGCCTGGCCCGTCGGCTTTGCTTTGGGCCGGCCAGTTGGGATTGGTCACGGAATCGTGGATGCTCCCGTAGAGTGTGGACTTTTCCGCATGGCATTTGAGGCAGAGGTCCGAAGTGTTGCCGGGGACGCGAAGCAGCAGTGCGGACTTGGTGCTGTCGGCGTGCGGATTGTGGCAACTGGCGCACTGCACCAGGCCGTTGGCGCCGGTGCGCTGACCGGCAGCGTCGAATAGGGGAAGCGGCACAGCCGACGGCCGGGTTGCCGGAGAAGCGATGCCGGTCGGGTGGCTGAATTCCGGGGCCGGATGTTGCGATGCCAGCCCGGAGGTGTTGTGGCAGGCGATGCACATGTCGGCGGCCTTGGCGGGAGCCGCACTGGTGGCGATCCAGATATCCGGGCCGGTGCCTTTGTGGACATTGTGGCAGAACCCGCACTTGCCGGAATCGGCGACGGTCTGGCCGATGCCGTTGCGCGCGGTGGGGCGGCTGGTGAAATCGTGCGAGCCGGCCAGCGTGGTGATCTGTTCGGTGTGGCAGTCGCCGCACAGCGTATCGGGCTTATCGCGCAGGAAGTGAGTCTTGGCGGCATCGTGCGGATTGTGGCAGGTCATGCACGTCAGATCGGCGCGGTCGGGATTGGCTGCTTCGGATGCGACGGCCAGCGTTAATCCGCCGGGGAGTTTGTCGCGCGTCACGCTGCCAGGGTGATTGAAATGGATGGGGCCGTTGGCGCTGGCGATACGGCCGTCAGCGTGGCAGGCCAAACACTGGCCGGACGGATCGCCCTGGGCGACTTGCGGGGGGCGGGCGGAATCATGCGGCGTATGGCAGGCGCCGCAGGGACCGGAATCATCCGCGGTTTGGTTGAGCGAGTTGCGCGTGGTCGGGGCGGTCTTGCGAAGGTCGTGCTGCGTTCCGGCGACAGTGGACTTGTCGGAATGGCAGCGGAGGCAGAGCTTGCTGTCGGTCAGGACATCGGCCAGGAGTTTGCCCTGGGCCGGGCTGTCGTGCAGTCGATGGCAGGAAAGGCAGGCCAGTGTGTCCCTGGGGCCGGCGTGGGTTCCCATGTCGACGATTGCCTGGCGCTGGGCGGCAGTGGCCAGCGGGGCATCGACGGGATGCGTGTGTCCGCCTTCGCCCCATTGGCCGGGTTTGAGCTTCTCATGGCAGGAGACGCACAGGGCATTGTCGCTGGCGGAGAGGACCAGGAGCTTGTCAGCCTTAGAGCCGTGGGCGCCGTGGCAGCTTTGGCAAATGAGTTCCTGGCCCTTGGGACCGGTCTTGGCGCCGGCGGCAACCAGATTGGCGGGCGTAGCGATGGCCATGGGGCCGACGGGATGGCTGCCGTGGGTCGGGCCGTCGGCTTTCTCGGAGTGGCAGAGTTTGCAAAGTTGGCTTTGGTCGTTTTCGACGCGGAGAAAGAAGGTGCTGGACATGTCCTCGGCGCCGGGGACATTGTGGGCGGTATGGCAGGTGCGGCATGCGAGCTTGCCATTTTCCAGCGGCAATCCCGGCGGCACCTGCATGGTGGCGGGCGGGGTGATTCCGGTCTTGTGGCTTTGTTCCTGCCAGACCTTCTTGCGGGAATCGCGGACCGAGCCATCGTGACAACCAAGGCATGTCGATTCCTGCGAGGCCATCGAGATCTGTGGCTTGTCCATCAGCAGTACAGCGCCGGGCGTGGCGAAATCGGTGGACCACTCAAGATGGCAGACGGCACAATCGCGGCGGGATTCGGTCATGTTCTGAAGCGACTGGCCCCTGGCCTGAGCGGCCAGGCCGATCAGGAATGCCAGAGCGAGAATGGTGGGTCGCAGCTTCATGGTGCGGTCATTTGCCGGGGGGCTTGAGCGTGATGACATCCACGCGATTGGCGCCCAGTTCCACGACGTACAAAAGTCCCGCGGAATCAAAACGCATTCCCATGGGATGATCGAAGCGCAGCGGCTGGCCGGCGTTGTCGGTCAGCACGCCCAGCAACTTGCCGGCATCCGTGAAGACTTGGATAACGCCCATGGTGGAGTCGCCGACAAAGATCCGGCCGGAGGCGTCGGCGGCCAGGCCCTTGGGCCGGTACAGATCACCCATGGCGACGCCGAAGTGCCCGATCTGGCCGGCCCAGCGATTGTCGGAACTGATGAGTTGCAGGCGGGCGCCAACGGATTCGGAGACGACCAGATGATCTTCCGGTCCCATGCAGACAAAGAACGGCCAGCGGAACTGCCCCAGCGAAATTCCAAATTCGCCCAGCGCGGTCCATTTACCTGTGGCGGTGTCGAGGATGAGGATTCGCTGGTTGTCGCAGTCGGCGACGTAGGCGCGGGCGCCATCCGATCGGACGACCACGCCGGTCGGGTCGGATGTCTTATTGCCGGGCGCATCCGGCACGGCGATGGATTTGTAATTGCGTCCATCGGGAGACCGGACCAGCAGGCGGTGATTGCCGGTATCGGCAATCCAGAGCGAGCCGTCGCGGTCGATGCTGATGCCCACGGGGCTGCTGACTGGAAGGTCTTTGGGGCCGGTAAGAGTGGCGTCGATGTCTCCGCTGGGAGTAAATCGCACGATGCGGTCGTTGACGCCGTCGGCGACATAGACATATCCCAGCGCATCGATGGCGACATCGGTGGGCATGGTCATGGGATGGAGCCTGGGCGCTTCGATGGTGCGGCTGGTGGTGGCGGGGATGCGGTTGGCGACCGGAATGGGAGTAGCGCCAAGGGCCATGCACGCCAAAGCAATCGGCGGAAGCCAGGCGAAGCGAAGGAACGTCACTGGCCGCCTCCCATCAGGTTGGGGATGATGAAGTGCTCGCCCTGGCGAATCTGCTGCATCAGGCGGGCGATCTCCAGGTGACTGAGATACGTCGATCGCCTGGGGGAATAGCCGGCCGCGTGGAAATCAAGAATCGCAGGCTGGTTGTCGTGGCAGGTCACGCAACTCGCCGCCGCCGGAGCCAGGGAGGCGTGAATGGACGTCTGCAAGGATTTGCGCTCGGCGGAATCGTCCGGGGCGTCCAGGAATTGCCGGGCCTGAGATGAGAGGGTCTGGAACTGAGTAATGCGCTGGTCGGCGATGGCGGTCCAGGCAAGCTTGGCGCGGTATTCGCCGCTGGCGTGCAGGGGCAGTTCAGTCTGCAACTGCGTTATCGCGGATTTCCACACCGGGCTGCCGGGATCGGTGGATTGCAATTCGGCCAGAAGACCGTCGAGATAGGCATCCTGACCGAGTGTGGCAACGGTCTGGCCGAGCAGAACCTTGATCTTCTGACTGACGGAGGCGGGTTGGGCTTGAATCGCCTCGGTATTACTTTCAAGAAATTCCAGGAGTTGCAGAATGGCTGGCGCATCCTGCGGAACGTTGGTGTCGGTGCTGACCCATCGCGTGGCGGCGGGGCGCTGCTGCGGCGTGGCGTGGCACATTTGACAAGTGAGGAACGTCGTATGGAAATTGGCGAACGCGGGAACCTTGGCGCGCTGGTCGTGCGGCAGGGGTTCGTGGCAGCCGCTGAGTGTGCAACCGTTGCCGTTATCCGGTTGAAACCACTGATTGACGCCGTGGTAATGGCTGACAGGGGCGCGCGGGGCCGTGCGCTCGACGCCCTGTGTCTGCGTTGACCGCAAGGCGGCGACATCCAATCGCCCGGCCCATTCGAGCATCTGCGGCGGAACCTGCGTGGGCAGAAAGACCGCCGCAACCAGATAGTGGACCGCAAGATATCCCGCCGCCAGAAGCATCGCGAAAATCAGCAGGGCATACGAGCGGATGGTCAGTGCCCTGATCGCGCGGCGAACGGGTTGGCCGGTGAGAGCCGACCAGATGACTCGCGGTGAAAGCCAGCGGAGGTTGATTCGCTTACGCATGGGGCGCCTCCGTTTGGTGATGAATTTCTTCTAACATGGCGGCATGGCCGGCGGCCAGTTCGGCAATCGGCGTGTCGCCGGTGAACATGGCCTTGGACACCGGGAAGACTTCCGGCGAGATGATGACGCTGACCATGTGCACGATGCCGACATGCAGAAGCGCCAGGAACGCCTCCATCGTGTGGATGAGAATGGCGATGGTCAGGATTCGGCCGGGAAGGTGCTGGGTGGTCCAGGCGTTGAACCACATCAGCATGCCGGTGCTGCCCAGGACGATCGAGCCCCAGAAGACGCCGATGTATTCGAATTTTTCTTCGGCGTTGAACCGGCCGGCGGCGGGGCGATCCTTGCGGAAACGCAGGAGATAGAACATCAGGGCGTTCATCTGCATGAGGTCGGAGGGCCCGACCCACATCGGCAACCCGAACAGCGTCTTGAGCCACCCGGTGCCGTCGGCTTTGTGACGGCGGCGAATGATGGTGAGGATGTAGAAGGCGTGATAGAACAGGCCGACGATCAGGACCGCACCGGCGTAATGATGGATGCGGCGAGCCCAGGAGATGCCGCCGAATTCGCCGATGAGCCATGCCGCCCAGGCTTGCCCGGCGAACTTCAGCGGAAAGCCCGTGAGTACCAGCGTGATGAAACAGATGGCCAGCAGCCAGTGCTGGAACCGCTGGTGCAGGTTGAATCGCTGCAGCTTGGCGCGGGTGACGGGGTTGGCGAGCAATTCCCTGGCCAGTTCGACGTGGGCATGTTCGGCCGGGTCTTTACGCCCGGTGACGATTTCGAGCATTTTCAGCGCTGTGAGCATCAGCGACGGTCCGAACGTGAAGACGATCAAGACTACAAAGAGGCAGGCGATGAAGAACTCGATGCCGCGCGTCCTGCTGAGATCGAGATGCACGGCGGCCGAACTGATGGTGGGTCCGGCGGCGCGGTGGCAGGCGGGCTGGCGGCAGGTGTCGGGGAGATTGTTGACGTTGGTGGGGCTGGACGCGTCGGATTCGGACTTGATCTGGTGGACGTTGCGCGTGAGTCCGGCATGGCAGTCGAGACAATTGGCGGCCTCTTCGCTGCCCAGCAGGGTGGCCTTGCCATGAAAGCTGGACAGGTAACTGGCGGCGGTGTCGGGGAGCTTAAACTCGTCCCGGACGGCCTGGTTGCTGTGGCACATGGCACAGAGGCGGACCATGTCCTGATTGGTGCGGGCCGGGACTGTGCGGGCAGTAACGTGTCGATAGAATTGCCGGGTATCGACGGGAAGCTGCTCGTCGTGGCAGGTATTGCAGCGGATGATGGGGGCGTCGGACGGCAAGCCGGACACTCCGCCGCGGCTGAATGTCGGTTCATCGTGGCAGAGCAGGCACGGTGATTGCCCCGGCTTCAGGGGGCTGCCCAGCAAGGTGTTGGCCCTGGCGAGATTGCCGTCGCCATGCACGGAATCCGCCAGCATCTGATCGACGTGCTGGTGGCTGAATCGCACCTCCACCTGATTGGGGCCGTCGAGATGGCAGACCTTCGTGCAATCCACGGGGGTTTGCGGGAGATGTGGAAATGTCTCAACCTCACTGCGGATGTGGCAGTCCGTGCATTTAAGCCGCGAGTGCGGGCCGTCGGGCGTGTTGTAATAATTCGGATCGACGTAGAAGAGTTCAATGCTCTTGCCATCGCTGTCGATGCGGGACAGGCCGCGGTATTGATGGCAGGAGAGGCACCCCTCGGTGTCGTAGGCAGCAACGTTTGTCGCGGCGGCCAGGAGGACGAGCAGGCCCATCAGCAGGACCGGCGTGAGGTTGTTTCCAGGGGTTTTCATGGATTGACTTCAGAAAGAGTGACATCGCCGGCAGAACGTTTGTCCGCGCACCGGAGTGAGCAGATGGCCCTGGACCGGATGCAACGCGCGGTCGGCCAGCACGCAACCCGGCGAGAACACACCCTGCTCGTGCGGATTGTGGCAGGTGGTGCAGACGATCCGGCCGGTCGGGTCAGGGACCATGAGTGTCGGCCTGGCATTGGCCGCCTTGAGCTGCGCGGTCAGGTCGTTGCTGGGCGCGTTGATGAGCCCGGTCAACTCGCGTGCCCGCATGTAGACGAGCATGTCCGGCTGGATGACCGTTCCAACGTGGCCGGTGCGGGAGATATCCCGGTGGTGCGGATGGCAGCTTCGGCAGAGGGTGACCTGATCGGCGCGCAGGAACGCATCGCCGGTGCGAGCGGTGGCGTTGCGATCCATCGGCTTCTGGTGGCAGACCTGGCATCGCTGCTCGATGACGGTGTGCTGGTCGGCCGCCAGCATGAGATGCGGACTGAACTTGGGGGTCTGCTCAGGCGCGTGGCAATTGTCGCAGAAAGGAATGGGGTCGCCGTCGTCGGCGGCCGCGGCGGCCGGGCCGGTGGTCGGCGCGGTGGTTGCCCCGGCCGCTGGAGCCATCGTCTGACGAAGGAACGCGGCATTGATGATGGGGCGCTGGGCGGCCGGGTCGCATTGCTGGCGCGTGTCGTGGCAGGTCTGGCAATAGAGGACGCCGCTGAGTGTAGGCCAGCCGGGATTGGGTCCGGTGCGGCCGGACATCTTCGAGCTGATGGGGTGGACTTCTTCCGAGGCGCGTTGGCCGTCGTGGCAGGAGATGCACAAAGTGGTGACGGTTTCCGGGGCGATGGGCAGGAGTTTCTCGCCACTGCGCTGATGACAATCGCCGCAGGCGTCG
>Ga0181517_10002854_pt1 | contig 17052 bp, 12 predicted proteins | sample PEATcosm2014_Bin_31_FD_119748 | JGI IMG/M metagenome (GOLD analysis project Ga0181517, IMG submission 119748) | Peatland microbial communities from MTU Mesocosm Facility, Houghton, MI, USA - PEATcosm2014_Bin01_30_metaG | ecosystem: Environmental > Terrestrial > Soil > Wetlands > Peat | place... | reverse complement strand
CGACCTGGGGATGGTGAAGAACGATGAGCCGGCGCGGCGGCTGTTCACGCAGGGCATGGTCATCAAAGACGGCGCCAAGATGTCGAAGTCGAAAGGGAACGTGGTTTCGCCGGACGACATGGTTGCCCGCTATGGCGCAGACGCCACGCGCATGTATGCGTTGTTTGCCGCGCCGCCCGACCGCGACCTCGACTGGCAGGAAGATGGCGTAGCCGGCGTCAGCCGCTTCCTGGCGCGCGTATGGCGGCTGGTCTCGAAGCACGCGGCATTGGTTCGCAACGGTGAGAATGCGTCGGCCACGTCGCCAAACGGCAGTGCGTTGCAGCAGAAGCTGCTTCGTAAACTGCATCAGACGATCGCCAAGATCACACTCGACTTTGAAGGTCGCTGGCACTTCAATACGTGCGTGGCGGCCATCATGGAATTGGTGAACGAGCTGCAGGATGCCGATGCGCAATTGGCGGCGGGCGAAGTTCCTGCGCCGGTTGCGCGCGAACTCTTGCGGACCTTGGTTTTGCTGCTGGCGCCGTTTGCGCCGTTTCTCGCCGCGGAGCTTTGGGAAGAACTCGGCGGAGAAGGTGCTGTGCTGCGTGCGCCATGGCCTAAGACCGATCCGGCATTGGCCAAAGAAGACGAGATTGAGATTCCGATACAGATCAACGGCAAGCTGACGGCCGTGGTGCGCGTGGCGGCAGGCGCCGATGCGAAGACCATCGAGTCCGCGGCGCTGGCTGACGAAAAGGTGCGTGCCCGCACGGCAGGCAAGAATGTTGTGAAGGTGATCGTGGTGCCGGGCAGGGCCGTCAACCTGGTCGTGAAGTGAGAGCCGGCGCCATGGAGCCTAACGCGACGCAGCCAGTGCGCGGAACTCAATTACTTGTAGAGCACATGGGCGGCGTTTTCCGTCGCCCTTCGCTCATCGCCATAGAGGTTGGTTGGCGATGGCTCTTCGGGATTCCGTTTCTTCTCGTTTGCTGGCAACAGGCGCAGCAAATCCTCGCTGCGAATCCGCTCGAATCTTCCGGCTTCAATTCCATTGATACGCAGAATCCGTGGGTCGCTGCGATACAAATTTCGAGTGTGATTTCGTTTTACGAGCCGCATCTGCTGGCCGCGTTGCGATGGTTGTTGCCGGCGTCAGCGGCGTTTTGGGTCATTTTGTCAGGCTTGGGACGCGGGCTTTTGCTCGACCGCATGGATGCCGATATTCACTTTCGCCCCCTCACTATGATGGTGACGCAAGGTGCGTGGCTCGGCCTGTTCGTCGTTGCCATTTGGGGATGGTTGCGTTCGATGCAATGGGTCGCCGCTACGCATATCAACGTCTCCGGCGAGCCGGACCTGGTGGGTTACTTTATCTGGGCGATCTTTCTCTCGCTTGGATTCTTCACCGCGTTTGCGCTCACCAGTTGGCCGTTCTCAATCGCGCCGATTCTTGTGCTGTGCGAAAAGCGTTCGTTTGCCTCTGCTCTTCGAGAGAGCCTGAGGCTGGGAAAACCATTCACCGGAAAGCTCGTGGAAATCAACCTGGTGCTGGGCATAGTCAAGCTCGCCTTGATCGTCGTGGCCATGGTGTTTTCTGCAGCTCCGCTGCCGTTCAGCGACGAGTTGGGCAGCGACGCGCTGCATCTGGTGTCGGCCGCTTCGGTGGTCTTCTATTTTGTTGCTAACGACTTCTTTCAGGTGGTGCGGCTCGAAGCCTTTCTTGCATTCCGGGAGAAGTTTCGGCAGGAGCCGTCGCTCTAGAACACCTTCATTTGGATGACGAGATACTTCTTGGGATCTGCGCGGATTGCCTTAATCAGCTGTTGCGCCTGGTCCACGGTCTGATTCGCATGGTCGTAGAGCGCCGAGTTCTTCACAAACTGTCCGGCCGAGCCTTCACCGGCATTCACACCCTTCAAAATATCATCGAGGTTCGTGATCGCGTCGTTCAGTTTTTTCGCTTCATCGGGATCGTTGACGAGCTGCCCCATGGCGCCCTTGCCGGTATTGATCGAAGCAAGCAGGTCACTCAGGTTCTTCACAGCGGAGTTGATGTTGTTGTACGCCGTTTCGTCCTTGAGCAGTTTCCCGGCTGTGCCTTTTCCTGCGTTTAAGTCGGAAACAATGGAATTCAGCTGATCGACGGTCGAATTTACTTTTGTGTAAAGCGTATCGTCACTGAGGAGTTTTCCAAGCGATCCTTTGCCATCGGCCATCGCCTGAGTGATGGTCTGCAGATTCGCCGCGATGGTGACGACGTTCTTTTTCATCATCGGATCGTTGATAATTTCGCCGAAGGTGCCGCGCGTTGTGTTCAGCGTGTCAATCAGCGTCCCAATTTTCACCATGAGCTGATCGATTTCATCAATCGAGAGTTTGCTGCTGCCGATCACGTCTTCAATCGTCGGCGATCCGGAGATCGTGAGCTCCGAATTGTCAGCGGGCCTCGGCCCGGTTGCGTGCCGGGAATCGATATCCACAAAGCTGTCGCCCAGGACACCAGCCGGAGCAATGCGCGCTGTCGAATCCGTGTGCAAGTCGGACCAGTACTTCTCTCCTACCTGCATGGTGACTTCGACAGGATAAGGATTCCGATCGGGGACCACGCGGGTTGTCTTCACATTGCCGATGGTTACGCCATCCACTGAAACCACGGCGCCATCCTTGAGTCCGGCGGCATTCGCGAAATAGGAGCGGAGGACTAGCTTGCGTCCGAACAGGCCACCCGTGGTTCCGCTCATGAGGAAAATGAGTCCGATGAGCACGATCATCGCGGCCAGTACCAGCGATCCGACCTTCAGTTGTGACCACTGAATCTCTTTGCGGCTTGGCACGTTATTCCTCTTACAAAAAGAGCCGATTCAAGCCTAGAGAATAGCAGAATCGGCGAGGTTTGGACCCTACCGGCCGTCCTCCAATATTACGCTGGCGACGGCGAGGAGGTCCGTGTGGGTGAGTGAAAGATTGGAGCGCACGACCCCCTGGCGTTGGGCAATCTCGGCGGCACGGCCGTAAAAACGGAGGCTGGGCCGGCCGCTTGACTCCCGCACCACTTCGATCTCAAGCCAGTTGACGCCGAAACTGATGCCCGTGCCGAGCGCCTTGGCGGCAGCTTCCTTTGCCGCAAAACGCGCGGCAAAACTCTCGGCGGATTTTCGCTTGCGCAGGCAGTAGGCCTTCTCCGCGGCGAGGTACACGCGGTCGAGAAAGCGCCCCCCGTAGCGATCCATGGCGCGCTGGATGCGGCAGATCTCGACTACATCGATTCCGGAACCGGTAATCACGTTATCTTCCACGCTACAACAGGAGGCTTTTGTTGCGTGTGCCGATGCCGGGAACAGAGGGAGTTGTGCCAAAGGCGGTCATGCGCCGTTCGAGTCTGCGACAGCCTTGATGCCGCCTCGCGCGCCACCGATAAAAACACTGTGAGAAGCCAGATACCAGACCAGAGCAGGGCCCAGATGATCAGTGTCCCCTGGGCGATGCAGATGAAGGCGGTGAGCATCGAGGATCCGTCGCGCCTGGTGCAGTGTCTCACCGGCGCCATTCTCGGTTGCGGGGGCTGGGTGCTGAGCCGCGGCGCCAACGACACCGGCATGATCAACATGCTCTTCGAGTTCGAGCGTCGGGCGTGTGTGGAAATCTACAGCATTCTCATCGCGGCGGGTCTAGAACTGAGCCCAAATGGACACTTGCGCTTTACCGAACTTTGCCAATGCACGCGCAGCCAGCATCGCGACTGCGGCACTGAGATCGCAAGCATCGATCTGGAAGTACAGACCTATCCGCCAGAAATCATCAGCACCGCGCCCTATACAGGCCAAATGTAGGCCGGCATTCTGAGAATCTCCGAGACGTTCTGCACGGTCAACCAGCCTCTACCAGTCCATAGCGTCGTTGCCAGGCCTGTTTCAATTGGGCACGTACGCGAGCGCGCTCGTCTGCAGTCACCTCGGCACCCGGATCGATGGCAAATCGTGCCGCTTCTTGCTTGGCCAGCTCGAGTAGTTCGCGGTCGCGCAGCAGGTTGGCCACGCGAAAATCAGGAAGGCCGGCCTGACGGGTGCCAAAGATCTCGCCAGGTCCGCGCTGGGCGAGGTCCAGCTCAGCCAGCTCGAACCCATCCTGCGTGCGCACCATGGCATTCAACCGCTCCTCGCCAACCTCAGAAATGCGCTCGCCGGTCATGAGGATGCAGTAGCTTTTGGCCGCGCCGCGGCCTACGCGTCCCCGCAACTGATGCAGCTGCGCCAGTCCGAAGCGCTCCGCGTGTTCGACCACCATCACCGTTGCGTTCGGTACATCGACGCCGACCTCAATGACGGTTGTCGATACCAGAGCGTCGATTTCGCCGCGCTGAAAACGACGCATGATCACTTCTTTTTCGTCGGCATCAAGCCTCCCGTGGAGCAGGCCGACGCGCAAGTTAGCAAGCGGCCCGGTGCGCAGCCTTTCGTGCATCTCAACCGCTGAACGCAGACCCGGCCGCGCGCTGGGGTTAGCTTCCTGCGCAGACTTCGGAAAAAGCAACTCCGTTGTTTTGCTCTTTGGAGTAGATTTTCGGGCAGGCTGGATCCCCGCCTGCGCCTCGTCGTGGGAAAAATCCAATTCGGGCTGGTCGTCTTTGCTGCCTTCTATCACGGGGTAGACAATGTAGGCTTGCCGGCCCTGCGCGACCTGCTTACGCACGAACTCCCAGACTTCCTCTGAGCGCTCGCCAGGGACGCGGCGCGTGGCGATGGGCATGCGGCCCGGCGGCAGCTCGTCGAGAATGCTCAGATCGAGATCGCCGTAGAGCGAGAGCGCGAGCGTGCGTGGGATGGGCGTAGCCGTCATCACCAGCACGTCGGGCTCGGGCTGATTGGGCTTCTTCATCAGCTTGAAGCGTTGCAGCACGCCAAAGCGGTGCTGCTCGTCGACTACAACCAAGCCCAGGCGGTCGAATTCCACTTTCTCCTCGATGAGCGCGTGCGTCCCGATAATGAGATTTGCTTCGCCGCGGTTGATGAGGCCGCGGTTGTGGCGCTTGCGGTCCTCATCAAGCGAGCCGGTGAGGAGCACGATGCGCGGCTTGCGCGACGAACGTTCGAGGAGCTTACGCGCAGCCAGGAAATGTTGCGTGGCGAGAATCTCCGTGGGCGCCATCAGGGCTGCCTGGTAGCCGTTTTCCATGGCAACAAGCATGGCCTGAAACGCGACAATCGTTTTGCCCGAGCCCACATCGCCTTGCAAGAGGCGGCGCATGGGACTGGGTTCGCGCATGTCAGTGACAATTTCGCCGAGCGCCCGCTTTTGTGCGGCCGTGGGATGGAAGGGAAGCACCTCGCGTATGGCTTCACGCACTTTGTCATTAGTGGCGAAGGCGATGCCCTGGCGCTCCTTCATGCGCCGGCGCTTGAGCTCAAGGCCTAATTCAAGAAAGAACAGCTCTTCGAAGATGAGCCGGCGGTGAGCGGGGGTCGAGAAACTTTGCAATTGAGGAAACGGCGTGCCTTCGAGCGGGAAATGAACTTCGTTGAGCGCAACTTCGCGCCCCGGAAGCCTGAGACGGTCAAGCATCGATTGGGGCAGGCAATCGGGTACATCTCCGTGCATGGATTCGAGCAGATTGAAGATGGTTTTGCGCTGCCAGCGCGAAGCCAGACGGCTGCCGCCCAGCGATTCATAGACCGGCGTGATGCGGCCCACCTCGAGCAGCCGGGTCTCCGCGTCGTCGCTCGCGTCGGGCAGGATCTCGAACTGCGGCTGGATCATTTTGAAGTTGCTGCTTGAGCGCGACGCCTCGACCTTGCCGTAAACAGCAACGGTCTGACCGGCCTGGAATTTGCCGTCCAGGTAGGCTGCGTGGAACCAGAGGCACTTCATTGCGAACCGGCCCTGGCCGAGAGTGATCTCATACATCGGTCCGCGCCGCGTCCGCATCAGCATCGCCCCGCGGACCTCAGCGATCACGCTCGCCACTTCGCCAGGCCTCAATTCGTCCAGGCTGCGCGGGTTCTGCCGATCTTCGTAGCGGAAAGGAAGGTGGTAGAGCAGGTCTTCAGCAGTCAGGATGGACTTTTCGGCGAGCATCTCCGACACCCGCGGGCCGACGCCGCGCACAAATTTCACTGGAGTATCGAGAGCTGGCACGTATCGATGCTACAACTGCGCGCTCGTTTTTCGAACGTCGCACTTCGCAATTTCGAGGGCGGTGAGCTGCGTCTAGCTACGGGAACGCGGCTGGGGTGTACGTGTATCGTGAGGAGCGGGAAGTTGCTGGCAATTCCCGGGGAGCGAAGATGAGCGGATACGAGCGAAGGGATTTCTTGAAGATTGCGGGAACGGCCACGGCCGCGACGCTTCTGAGCGGTAGAGTCCGGGCGCTGGCGGCCCAGGCCGAACCGGCGCGAGCCGTCGCAGTGAACGATCACATCCAGATCGCGCTGATCGGTGCGGGCGGGCAGGGACAGGGCGACACGCGGACCGCTGTCCAGGTTCCGGGCGTGAAGCTTGTGGCCGTGGCGGATTGTTACAACGGGCGGCTTGAACATGCGAAAGAGATATGGGGCCAGGAGATTTTCGCCACCCGAGATTACCAGGAGATCCTCGCTCGTAAGGACATTGACGCTGTGATCGTGGCCACGCCCGACCACTGGCACAAACAGGCTGCAATTGATGCGATGAAGGCCGGCAAGGACGTTTACTGCGAGAAGCCGATGATCCATCTCTATGCAGATGGGCCGGAGATCATTCAGACGGCTCAAGCGACTGGGCGGATCATGCAAGTCGGCAGCCAGCGCGTGAGCTCGGTCGTCTACGCGAAGGCTAAGGAGTTGTTGAAGGCCGGCGCGATTGGCGAGCTGAACATGGTGACGGCGCGTTGGGACCGCAACTCGTCCATCGGCGCCTGGAATTACACCGTTCCGCCCGATGCCTCGCCGGAGACCTGCGACTGGCCGCGGTTTCTCGGGACGGCGCCCGAAATTCCGTTCAATTCCGAGCACTTTTTCCAGTGGCGCAAATGGAAGGCGTATGGTAGCGGCGTGGCCGGTGACCTGTTTGTGCATCTCTTCAGCGGCACGCATTTCATCACGGGCTCACATGGGCCAACGCGCGGTATGGCCACGGGCGGACTGCGCTACTGGAAGGATGGGCGCGACGTGCCCGACGTGATGCTGGGACTATTCGACTACCGCGAGGGGTTCAACCTGAGCCTGCGGGTAAATTTTGTGGACGGCGGCGAAGAGAGTGAGGGGCTGATCTTTACCGGATCCGAAGGCACCATGGAAATTGCCGGAAACTCTGTGAGCGTGAGCCGCGTGCCGCGCGAGAAGGTGCCGGGTCTTTCCATCGAGAGCTTTGCAGAAGCAACGCAGAAAGCGATTCTGGCGGAGTACGCGAAGAAGTATCCGAAAAAGCATCCCGAAGGTGGCCTGTCAGCGGGGAACGAGAAGTATGTTGCGCCGTCGGGGTATAGCGACAGCTATGACCACTTCAGGAACTTTTTCGCTTCGGTGCGCACGCGCAATGCGCCGGTGGAGGATGCGGTGTTCGGCTTCCGCGCGGCCGGCGCGGCGCTGCTGAGCAATCTGAGCATAGAGCGCAGCGCGATCGTGAGCTGGGATCCGGATGCGATGAAGCTGATCTAATCTGGCCCCAACTTGTCTCGGCGAGTCGCGCCGCATCAGATTTCAGCTGAACCCCAGTACCGGATGCGGCACGTATGGTTCTTCGAGCGCTGTCATCTCCTCTGGCGTGAGGTGGACGGAGAGCGCTGCGACCGCGTCTTCCAGGTGGTGCGGCTTGCTTGCGCCCACAATCGGCGAATTGACGCCCGGCTTCGCCAGCAGCCACGCCAACGCCACTTGAGCGCGGGGAATGCCGCGCTTTTCCGCAGTCTCACCCAGCCGGTCGACCACTTTGCGGTCGGCATCTTCGGAGCGTGAGTAGAGAGTCTTGCCGAAGGCGTCGGTTTCGGAGCGGTTGGTGGTTTCGGCCTTCCACGCGCGCGTGAGTCGCCCGCGTGCCAGAGGGCTCCAGGGAATGACGGCGACGCCCTCGGATTGGCAAAGCCCCATCATCTCGCGTTCTTCTTCGCGATAGAGCAGGTTGTAGTGGTTCTGCATGGAGACGAATCGCGTCCATCCGTGCTGATCGGCGAGATACAAGGCTTTGGCGAACTGCCAGGCGTACATCGACGAGGCGCCGATGTAGCGGACCTTGCCGGCCTTGACGACGTCGTGGAGAGCCTCCAGCGTCTCTTCGATGGGCGTTTCGTAGTCCCAACGATGAGTCTGGTACAGGTCCACGTAGTCGGTTTCGAGACGCTTGAGGCTCTGATCGAGCTCAAAGAGGATGGCTTTCCGTGATAGTCCGCGGCCGTTGGGCTCGTCGCGCATCAGGCCTTGCACCTTGGTGGCGATGACGACAGCTTCGCGCCGTGTATTGGCCTTGAGGAACCGGCCGAGGACCACTTCGCTGTCGCCGCCGGAATAGACGTTGGCTGTATCGAAGAAATTGATGCCGAAGTCGAGGGCTTGGCGCAGGAAAGGCTGGCTTTCGGCCTCGTTCAGCGCCCAGCCCTGCCGGCCCGGGAGCAGCTTTCCTGTGGCCGGACTGCCATAGGTCATGCAGCCGAGGCAAATGCGCGAAACCTTCAAACCGGTGCGGCCCAGGCGTGTGTATTCCATGTTGCCTCCTGCCTTAAGTTTAGTGCGCGGCACGGTTCCGGTTCGAATCGATGGGCGGATGGGTAATGGGCCAGTTTGAGTTCGGCGTGAAAGAGGCCGACTTCAGTTGTGCCGCAAAAAGCTTCAACTTCGAGACGGGCTTCGCTCCCGAAGTGCGGTTTTGCTCAGACTGATCCTTTACCCGTCAATATCCTCTTTGGGACGCGTTTACTCAACGTGAACCAAGCTGGGAAATAGCTCGAACGGCGGATTGGCGAGTGGATCGCTCTCAGCGTATATATGAGAAAGGAGCCTGGTACTTTAGTACATTGCGCCCTATGTGGTTAAAGTGATTGGATTTGTACTGGAAGGGCTTTGCCGGGCAACTTTTCGAGCCGGCGCAGGGTCTAAGCAAGCATTGCGCTGTCGGCGCGATGCGGGTACGTAACTTCCTCAAGCCTACTCATTTACAGGAGCTTGCGAACGTGAAATGCGTTATGAGCGGGGAAGATGGCCAGATCGGGCGCCCTCCGACTTGAGCCAGAAAACGGATGGAATGATAGAACGTCAAAGACACGTCTCAAAGCCCGTGGGTCAGCGAAGCGGATTTCATTGGTTGCGGCAATCGCCCGGACGCATTTTTGCGAGCGCGATGCTGCCCGCAATGGTTGTCCTGACGGGTTGCGTCAGCGGCGCGTCGAGCGGCGGTTCTTCGAGCGGCACTCTCGCCGTTCTTCCCGGTACGGGAACCATCGACACCAATTGCACTGGGTGCAATGCCACCAACCCGTCAGGCGGACTGGCGGAGCAATTTGCGGCCACTTTCGACGGCGGCGCGCCCAATGTGAGTTGGACAGTCTCAGGCGGAGACGCGAGTGCTGGCCCCGGAACTATTAATTCGAACGGACAATACACGCCGCCCAGCTATCTCACGGCAAATAGCGTTTCGGTGACGGTGACCGCGGCACTGATCTCCAGCCCGTCGACAACCGCGAGTGCAACGCTGACCGTGACGCCGGGCTTCCTGCAGCCGCTGACGCCAGAGAATGTCGCTCTGGGCGCAAACGGAGCCGTTACGATTACGGGTTATATCGCGGAAGCTGGCGGCACAACTGGCATCAACTATGCCGTAGCGAGCTCTTCCACTGGGTCCAGCGGGGGACAAGGATCGGTGGGCAGTTCAAGCTGCACGCGCAGCAGCACCGCGTTCACCTATTGCTCGGTTACGTATACCGCTCCAACTTCCGTAACAGCCACCGCAGCCACCTACGTGGTGGCGACCATCGGAACCTCGACCTCGAAAGAGGCTACGGACGTCCTGTTGAACACCGAAGGGATTTCAAGCAGTCCCGCATCGCACCAAAAGGGGTTGGCGACGCCCGTCCTGCTGGGCAGTTCCGGTGGCAATAACAATGACTACGACACCAACAAGAGCAACCAGATTGTGGATTGTTGCGGTGGCACGCTAGGTTCTTTGATCCAGAACAGCAGCGGAACTCAGTACTTATTGAGCTGCAACCATGTACTCGCGCGCAGTGACCAGGCCAGCATGGGCGAAATCATTGTGCAGCCGGGACTGATCGACAACAACTGTACGCCCAGCGGCGACGGCTCCGGAACAACTCAAGTGGGGACGTTAACCGCCTGGCTTCCACTGAGCTCAAGCGCAACGAATGTCGATGCGGCCATCGCTCAAGTGGAATCAGGAGCGGTGAACTCGAGCGGCGAAATTCTGGAGTTGGGCTTGCCGCAAGGGAACGGGACGCTGGCCGCGGCGCCACCCGGCATCTCATCGACCGGCGGAAAAGGCGAGCCTGGATCGCTCAATCTGGTTGTAGCCAAGAGCGGACGCACCACTGGACTTACCTGCGCCAGTATCTCGGCGCTGAATCTAACAGTGGAAGTCGAGTACTTCAAGAACTGCGCGGAAACCATTGCGTACCTGACCAAGACGTATACGAACCAGATTTCGATTGAAGGCAACGAGTTCAGCGATGCGGGCGACTCGGGATCGCTGGTTGTGGATGCCGGCAACGCCGAGCCCGTGGGACTGTTTTTTGCCGGCGGTGTAACGAATACAGGCGTAAGCGAAGGAGTGGCGAATCCCGCGCCTACGGTATTGGCGGAGTTGGGGACGCAGGAAAATACGTCCTACACGTTTGTGGGCACAACAGATCATCCTGTGAGTTGTTTGAACTACGGCGCCGAGACGGCGACGGCGGCGCAGGGTATCACGCTCTCTGGCCCGCAATCGGAACTGGCGCAGCAGGCTCTCGGGCAGGCACGTATGCTTGTCAATCCCACCATGGGCATCCTGAGCGTGGGCACAGGCAAGAGCAGCGATCATGCCGGTGAAGCGGCACTGGTCTTCTATGTCGACGAGAGCATGAACGTCTCCGTGCCGCAGACCATAAGCGGTGTGCGGACGGAAGTGATTCCCACGACGATGCAGGCGGTCGAGGCGGGAACCGCTCCGCAGTCTGCCGCAAAACCCAGTGCGCCAGCGCCTCTGCCATCCGCGGTATTCAGCCAGGCGGTTGCGGCCAAGGAGCAAGTGGCGCAGAGCTTGATGCAGCAGAATCCCGCGTATTTTGGCGTGGGCGTGGGGCAAAGCCTCGACAATCCGCGAGAAGCGTCACTGGTCGTCTACGTCGATCGCAGACAGGTTCCGGCGACGCTGCCACCGATCATCAATGGCCTGCGCACACGGTATGTCATCATGGACCGGCTGCACGTAACGCGCTCTTATCTCAAGGGGCCGGTTCGTTCCACGGGGCACTGCATGGCGCATCCAGTCACGCACCCGGCGAATGGCATTGGCGTGTCTTTCTCGCGCAAGCAGCTGGGTTTGCAGCCGTAAGAGCACAAACATATCAATTGAGAGTCGGTTTCAGGAGCCCGGCAGTTGCGGCTTATGCAGTTGTCGGAGACGAAGTCCGCGCATCGGGTGCCGCAGTGGCTTCCTTGGCAAAGCTCGGATCGTCGGGGATGAAAATCTCGAAAACAGTCCCGATGGTCGCCGGCGCCTTGCCGTTTTCTTGAGTGGCGGCGCGGCTGCGCACGCGCACCGATCCATGATGCTTCAGGATGATCTCGTGGCTCACCCAGAGTCCGAGGCCTGTTCCTGTAACTTCTTTGGTCGTGAAGAAGGCTTCGAAGATGTGCTCGCGGATCTCCGGCTCCATGCCTGCACCGGTGTCGGCGATGGCAAAGCGGATGCCGGTTTGCGCGGGGTTCTTCCAGTCGTGGGAACGGCGAGCGCGCAACAGCAAGCGGCCACCCGCGCTGCTAGCGTCAATGGCGTTGCCCACCAGGTTGGCGAACACCTGGCGGATCTCACCGGCAAAGCAGAAGAGGCTCAGCTCCGGCTCGTAATCGCGCTCCACTCGAATGTCGAGTGCGTTGATGCGTCCCTGATAGAGGCTCAGTACGGAGTCGAGAAGTTCGGCAAGCGTGGCGCGTGCAGGCTGCGTAGGCTGGCGGTAGAAACGCAGAGTCTGCTGCGTAATCTCAGCGATGCGGCGCACCTCATACTCGGCCATGGTCACATACTGCCGGGCTCCCTCGGGAAGGTCGCTGAAGTTGCGCAGGAGGAACAGCAGGTTGGTAATGGCCTCGAGCGGATTGTTGATCTCGTGCGCGATGGAGGCGGCCAGGCGGCCGGTCACGGCGAGCTTCTCGCTCCGGCGCAAAGCCTCTTCACTGCGCTTGCGATCGCTGGCATCGAGCGCGATCACGCCTACCCAGCGCACTTGCGTCGGAGTGGTCCGCACCGGATAGGCGCTGATGAGCCAGGTCCACGGCCGGTGCGGCTTGCCGCCCACGCCGTTCAGTTCGAGATTGCGTACCGGCTCTTCGCTCGAAAAAACGTGCTGTACGGCGTCTTCGACCCCTTCAGCCACGAGTGTGGGAAGCAAATCGGTAAGGGTGCGGCCGAGATGGCGGCTGACGGTAACTCCGGTCAGGTCTGCAAAGATCTGATTCACCCGGACAAATCTGCAATTCCGGTCGACAAATGCCAGCCCGATTGGCGCATTCGCGAGCATCGAGTCGAGCAGGGAGAGCGTGTCGTTGAGCCCGGCCCGTTGCTCGATCAGCGAGGCAACCATCCGATTAAAAGCCTCAATGAGGTCACCGATCTCGTTATGCACAGCCACGGGAAGGGGAAAGTTCCCTGTGCTTTCAGGCGAATTCATCAGGTCACGAGTTCCGCGATGAAGCGTTGCCAGCGGCTGAGCGATGGAGCGCGCCATCAAAAACACAAGCAACACGGAAGCAATCACCCAAATGATGCCGAAGACGAGCGTGTCGCGCAGAATGGCGGCCAACTGCTCACGGGCCGAGCTCTTGTCGAATTCTACCCACGCGTAGCCGCGCAATTGATTGTTTGTATAGATGGGCCGAACACCCTCCCAGCGATTTCCGGGGAGCGTAAACTGCCTGGCGCCATCGCGGCCAATAAGGGGGATTTGCGATCGTTCATCCGGATCGAGAACAGCCTGGTCCGCATCGCCTTTGCTGATGAACAGTACATTACCCGCCGGGTCGGTGACCTTGGCAATAGCGATATTCGGAGCTTCCCCGGTGGTCTTTACCGACGAGCTGATCCAGCCGGGACGCTGTTCTTCGAGTGCTTCGCTCACCTGCGATGCGAGCGACTCCGACTCGTAGAATAACCAGAACTGCGCGCGCACCTGCACGCGATAGTCCTGCTGTTGAGTGAGCAATGCGGCAAACAGCCCGACCGATAGGATTTCGAGCAGCACAAGGCCAGCCAGCATCTGCGAGCGAATGGATCGGGGCCACCAGCGTATGCGCAATGCTCTACCCTCGGGAAAATTCTAAGGCCCTAGTCTACTTGATCATTTGCGGCAACCGGCTGACGGGACTCGTCACGCATCGGCAGTTTCTCAAGCAGCGATGCCGCAATTTGTCGTCCGTGAAAGCGCCCGTTCTCGATGAAGATCTCGCTGGTCCGTGAGCCTGCCACAATCACGCCTGCTAAATAGATGCCGGGAACGTTGCTCTCGAGTGTCTCCGGGTTGCAGACCGGCAACCGGTCAGGGCCCTCAAAGCGGATTCCCAAATGCTCGAGAAAGGTGAAGTCGGGATGATATCCCGTCATGGCAAAGACGAAATCGTTGGGCAGCGTCTCGGGGCCTGAAGGCGTTTCCACCAGAACCGCATCGGGCGTGATCTCCACGATCCGCGTCTGGAAATAGGCCTTGACCTCGCCGTTCTTGATGCGGTTTTCGATGTCTGGCTTGATCCAATACTTTACATGGGGCTGTATCCCCTCGCCACGATAAATGATCGTAACTCGCGCGCCGTGACGCCACAGTTCGAGCGCGGCAATGGCCGCGGAATTCTTGCCGCCAATCACAGCAACATTCATGCCGTAGTAAGGATGGGGGTCGTGGTAGTAGTGGTGCACCTTGCTCAAGGTTTCACCCGGAATGTTCATCCAATTGGGCAGATCGTAGTAGCCGATGGAAAGGGTGAGCTTGCGCGCCTTCAGCTCTGCGTGGCGTCCAAAACGATCAGTGGTCTGCACTGTGAAATCGCCGTCGGCGCCAGTCACGCGCTCTACACGGTGGTATTGACGAATATCGAGTTGGTAATAAGCCGCGACCTGGCGATAGTATTCGAGCGCCTCGTTGCGTGTCGGTTTGGCGTTGGGGCTGGGAAAGGGAACTCCGCCAATCTCCAGCAACTCCGAGGTCGTGAAGAACGTCATATGCGCGGGATAGTGAAAGATCGAGTTGCAAACGCAACCCTTGTCGACCAGCGCCACGCGATAGCCAGCCTTTTGCGCTTCAATGGCCGTGGCCAGTCCGGTTGGCCCTGCTCCCACCACCAGGAGATCAAGAACAGCATCCTGCCCCGCATGTTCCGTTGCATCGCTCATGTTTCTAGATTAGAGCCTACCCTTGACTTTCGCACGCGCAGGCGTCGCGCCGGCGCCAGAACGAAAAAGCTCCAGCAAATGCTGGAGCCTCGTCGCATGACTAAGGTGGATGGTGGGCCTATACGAACGCGGGCGCTGGTTCCATCATGGTGATCACAGGGGATTCAGTCGATGCCGGTGCCGGGACCGGCGCCGCGGCGACAGCCTGCGTCTGCGAGTGTGCGGGACGAGTGAGTTTGTGGACGAAATGATATGGCGGCCAAGGGCCCGAAAGCTGCATCTGGCATTCGTGCAGGAGGGCGCTGGTTGTGGCGAATTTGTTCTGGTAGCGCTCCACGCACTTCCGGTCGATCAGATGCGCGATATCCAGAAGCATCTTGCCGTTGTCCATCAGCCGGCAACTGACCTCTTCGTCGAGAGGCTGGAAGAGCCGATGCATCTGGAAGCTGACGGCGCGTGCTCGCGTTTGCCGTTCGCGCGCCCGTGATGCATTCTCGCGCAGATTGGTGAGATAGGCCCGGCCGACGCTTTCACTGGCCAGGTGCTTCTCAATCTCGCGGCCGCAGCAGTCGTCGACAAAGATCTTGAGATGCATCTCAGTCTTACCGCGCAGCTTATCAATATTGCCGAGAAATTGGCGCTGATTGGAACGGATGGACTTGCGCAGGATTTCGTCGTCGGTAAAGACAGTGCCGAAACGGAAAGGAAGGACGGTGGAATGACGGAAGCAGTCCGCAATCACTCGGGCGTGGTCCACGCCCGACTTCTGGCTGAAGGCCTCCTGAGGATTGTGTTCGCTCACAACCACCGCAAGATCGCTGGCCGGATAAAGAAAAACCTGATTGCCACTGACTCCAAGCACTGATTCCATTGGAACCGGTTTACGATGACGTGCTAAGGCAGGAAAAGCTTGTTTTTCGCCGATGCAGTAGGCATACCATGCCATGACGAGACACTCCGTCCGCGTGCGCCCCTATGGTCAGGCGCCGCTGGTTGATGAAGCTCTGTGAACTTGGGAACAACTGCATACATAGTGGTACGAAGGCGGGACCGTTGTCGCGGCTCCTTGAAACTAACCGGAATATAGTCTTCTGAAAATACGACTGGCAATACCTCAGTGGAAAAAGTTAGCGGGAGTGCACAGGCTGTGGGAAAGTCGTGTTGACAATATAAAGCCATTGGTTGATTTCATGAACTTTGTGAGTCAGCACACCGAACTGCCGTTCCGCCCGGCCAAATTGCTCGAGTCGCGTGGAAGAGGGCGTCGGCCCGATATTGGCGTTTGGTCGGGTGCTCCTAGCCCTCGACCGGGGCTAGGGGCCGATTGCCGGACGATTCGGCAGCCGTTCAGAATCAGCCCCAGAGGCCAAACTCTAGTAGACTCAACGGAAGAATGTCTGGCCCTTCCCGATCCATTTACCGATTTCTCGCCTCTTTCGCCCTTCCGGTTGTATTTGCCGCAGGATTGTCATCAGAATCCTCCCTTGCCGCTGCCCAGGGAACGCACCTTTGGACACAATCGCAGATGGAGGAATTTGAGAAAGGCACACCTGACGGGGTAGCGATTGAAAGCGACGGGCAACTGCGCCAGGGGCCGGGGCTGACCGAGCAACTGACCACGCCATCAACTTTTGTATGGGCATTGGTTACCGATAAGGCAGGCCAGGTCTTTGCCGGAACAGGAACGCCGGCTTCGGTGCTGCGGTTGACTGCGCTGAAGGGTGATAAGCCCTTCACGCTGTTTGAGAGCAAGGACCTGAGCGTTCAGGCTTTGGGCCTGGGGCCGGATGGCGCGCTTTACGCAGCCACGCTACCGAGTGGCAAGGTCTACAAGCTCAATCCCAGCGCCACAGAGAAGCAGGACGAATCCAGCGCCACGGTGGTCTTCGATGTCGCTAAAGTGGGTTTGGCGGCAGGCGGAGAGAACAAACCGGCTTTGTCGCAACCGAGCATCCAATCCCACTACATCTGGGCACTGACCTTCGACGCTGCTGGACGGCTTTATATTGCAACCGGCAATCCCGGTGCGATCTACCGTGTTGATCCCGCAAAGCCAGGCGCCGCGCCGGAGCTGTTCTTCAAGAGCGATGAAGCACATATCCGGACTCTCGCGTGGGATGCAAAGGGGAATCTGATTGCCGGTTCCGATGGCTCGGGGCTGGTCTACCGCATCGATCCGCAGGGCAAGGGATACGTGCTCTTTGAAGCGCCACGGCGTGAAATTACGTCAATTGCGATCGGAGCGAACGGCACCATCTATGCAGCGTGCGTGGGCGACAAGAGCCACAACTCGTTGCCCCCGTTGCCGGTGCAGGGAATCGGCTCGGTAAGTATCACGATCATGCAGCCGGAGTCGCTGCAGGCGGCAAACATCAGCGCCTCTGTGCCCGAGGGGACGGATATTTACGTTCTGACCGAAGGCCACGCGCCGCGCAAACTCTGGTCCGGCAAGGACGAAATTGTCTATGCGCTGGCTGCCCGTGCCGACGGCTTGTTAGCGCTGAGCGG
>Ga0181517_10002849_pt1 | contig 17069 bp, 18 predicted proteins | sample PEATcosm2014_Bin_31_FD_119748 | JGI IMG/M metagenome (GOLD analysis project Ga0181517, IMG submission 119748) | Peatland microbial communities from MTU Mesocosm Facility, Houghton, MI, USA - PEATcosm2014_Bin01_30_metaG | ecosystem: Environmental > Terrestrial > Soil > Wetlands > Peat | place... | reverse complement strand
GAGCAGTTTTGCCCATGATCTGGGCGATGCGTTGCAATCCCTCTTCGGCCCGCGTACGCAGCGCCTTGGGAACCTTCACTTGTCTGGCGGTGAACTCCACTTCCATGGTCAGCCTCCGCTCCTTGTTTTCACGGCTTGTGGCCGCGGGAACTGCGGATTCCATCTCCGCTTGGTTATGCAGCCGAATGAACCCGGCTGCGCCTTGCCCGGTTCCTCCACTCCCGATGGCCGGATCACCCGAAGGGCCGCAAATCGGAGGTAGAGAGGGCCAGTATATGCCCATCGCGAAGCTGCTGGAAACGATCACCTTGCAAAGAGTGGAAATCTCCCGGTTACCGGTTGCGAAAGAGGATTGGAGCCAAGCGGGCGGGTGACTGCGGCGAGCCCAATCGGCTATGATCCGGACTTTCCGAGGACTCTGCATGAATCGGCGTATCTTCTTATCCCGCACAGCTGCATTCGGCGCGCCTTTGCTGGCTCTTGCCCATCCCCGCGCAATGGGCAAGGCTCTGGAGCTGACTTCAGCCGGCAACGCCGCGACAATGCATACCCCCGACAGGGAGACCGCGGAGCGCGTTCAACGAGCATTGAGCGCGGCCATGGCAATGCAGCGGCGCGACTGGGAGCAGGGGATCCTGGCCCAGGCGCTGCTCGAAGCCGGCGACCGCGAGCCGGTGATCCTGATGAGCAAAGCCGCCGCCGTGCAGAGGACTCCGGATGGCCGCATGGGGGTGGTGGTTTCCGGCGGGGCCACCGACCCAGCCATGGGCGGCGAGGCGTATGCAAAGGCGGCGGAATGGACTGCGGACGCACAGTTGCGCCAGTGCGTCAATGGGCTGCTTGCGTGGATTCGGCAGCGCGCTCCGCGTAGTGCGGACGGCGTTCTTTATCACGTGCTGGACGCGCCGCAGATGTGGTCGGACGGTTTCAACGGAGCGCCTCCGTTTCTGGCGGCGATGGGCTTCTACGATGAAGCCCTGGCTCAGATCGAAGGCTTCCGGCAGCGGCTCTGGAACCCCGAACATAAACTGCTGGCGCATATCTGGGATGAAGGGAAGCACAGCTTTGCCGACGGTAGCTTTTGGGGCGGAGGCAATGGCTGGGCCGCGGCCGGGCTGGCGCGCGTGATCCGCCACCTGCCGGCAGATCGCGTGAATGACCGCGTGCGGCTCGCTGCGTTTGCCCGCGAGATCATCGACGGCTGCCTGGCGCATCAACGCGGCGATGGACTCTTTCACGACGTGGTTGACCGGCCCGCGAGCTTCGTCGAAACCAATCTTGCCCAAATGCTGGCCTATGCCGCGTATGAAGGTGTGGCGCAGCAATGGCTGCCGCCAACTTACCTGACTCATGCCGACAGAATGCGCACGGCTGCACGCGCAAAAATGGATAAGTATGGATTTGTGCAGGGCGTTTGCGGCGCGCCCGATTTCGACCGTCCCGGAATCTCCACGGAAGGGCAGGCCTTCTGCATCCTGATGGAAACAGCCGGGGCAAAGGCAGCCGAAAGCAGCCATCGGAGCTGACCGGTGAGTTCCCGTGCGCGGTCGGCATCGAGGAATGATACCAAGTGCTTGCCATTTACCGGCTCGGGTGCGGATACTGCAAGCAGGTCGCGTATCTCCGTTTTTCAATGGAGGTTATATTGGCTCACGAACTGCTTACCGCGCGTCTGCTGAAGAAAGAGTGCATCTCCGAAGTTGCGCAGTGTTTCCACTTCGACTTTGTCGTCGATGAACTGGAAGACTTTTCTTTCGTTCCGGGTCAGTTTGTGTCAACGGTGGCTGTGGACTCGCGTGGCAAGCAGCAAACGCGGGCCTACTCGCTGGCCGCCGCTCCCGCGGCCAACCGGATTGCGCTGTGCGTCAACCGCGTCGAGGCCGGATTTTTCTCCAACCACCTGGCCGATCTGCCCGACGATGAGGATGAGCTTCTCCCGGTCGGCGGCGTCATTCACATTCACGGCCCGCACGGCCATTTCACCCTGCGCGAGCCGCTTACCGATTCCATTCTGGTGGCCACCGGTACCGGCGTAGCGCCGATGCGGAGCTATTTGCAGTATCTGTTTCCGGAAGGAGACGCCGCACAGGACCGCAGCCAGGGCAAGCAGATCTGGCTGGTTTACGGGACACGCTACGAGACGGATATCTATTACCGCGACGAGTTCGAGGCGCTGGCAAGACGCGCGCCCAACTTCCATTACCTGCCCACGCTGAGCCGGCCCGCGGATGGCTGGACCGGGCTGCGCGGCTACGTCCAGGATCACGTGGCGCGCATCGTGGAAGAGCGTGCCGCACGGTTGGGCCAGACGCTGCCGGTGGCGCAGGTGGACCCGGCCACTCCCCCGGCTGAGCTTCAATTCGACATCCATGCCTACATATGCGGGCTGAACGAGATGGTTGCGGGGGTGCGCGACCGCCTGAGCGGGTTTGGCTGGCACCGCAAGCAGATCGTCTTCGAGCGCTACGACTGAAGGAACAGCCTGGTCCGTGCACGGCAGGCGCTACAGGTTGAACAGCTCGCGCAACCGCTTGGTTTGGGTGCGGCTGACCGGGATCTCGGTCTGTTTCTTGTCGTCCATGCGCAGCTGGTAGCTGGATTTGAACCACGGAACGACTTCGCGGATGTGGTTGATGTTCACCACGAATCCGCGATGCGCGCGCCAGAAAATGGCCGGATCGAGCAACTCCAGCAGTTCTTCCAGGGTGCGGCACTTGGACTGGCCCTCGAAGCTCTGCATCGCCACGCTGATGACGCCCTCATCGATGGCTGCGTAGCAGATCTCCGCCTGGTCCACCAGCAGCAGCCGGTTCTGGGCCTGCACGATCAGCTTGGCCGGCTGCGGCGCGCGCGAGACACCCTGGGGCCGGTTCAGAAGCTTCAGCAGGGTTTCCAGCTGCGACCCAATGGGAGGCGAGAGGCTGGCTCCCGCACCGCCCGCCATGCGCCCCCTCACCCGCTCGACGGCCTGCTCGATGCGGGTTCGGTCGAAGGGCTTCAGCACGTAATCGACGGCGTTCACATCGAATGCGCGCACCGCGTATTGGTCGTATGCGGTGGCAAAAACGATCTGCGGCAGCGGTTCCGCTTCGCCGGTTACGGCGGCCCTCAAGTGATTGCGCTCCATCAGGCGCTCGATGACGGCAAAACCGTCGAGTCCCGGCATCTGCACGTCCAGAAACACAAGATCGGGATGAAATTCGTCGATCAGCTCAACCGCTTCGATTCCGTTGGAGCCCTGGGCAACAACCTCGACATCGCCCACCGAGTCGAGCAAGTACTTCAGCTCCTCGCGGGCCAGTTGTTCGTCGTCAATGATGAGTGCGGATATGGTCATGGGTATCGCGATCTGAAACCTGTGCGGTCGGGTCTGGCAAGCGGGGCTGCCGGATAAATGCGTGGGGCCCAGCCCAATCCACGATTCCACATTCACCTGCCAAGTGCAAATTCTCTTTCGGAATGAGGCCCTCCAGGGGAGTTGGCTGAAGCGGCCAGGTATACCCGCTGGGCGCGCAGCCCCGCGTAGCCCCCTTTATACTCAGAGACAAGATGACCACCTTTCTACCTGTAGACGAACAGTTGGACCTGCTCCAAAAGGGCGCGGCCGAGATCATCCGCGTCAGCGACCTTCGCGAGCGCCTGGAAGAGAGCCGCAAGACCGGACGCCCGCTGCGCATCAAGGCCGGCTTCGACCCCACCGCTCCCGACCTGCACCTGGGCCACACCGTGCTGATGCGCAAGCTGCGCCATTTTCAGCAACTGGGGCACACGGTCATCTTCCTGGTGGGTGACTTCACCTCTTTGATCGGCGATCCCACGGGGCGGAACGTCACCCGCAAGCCGCTGACGCGGGAGCAGATTGACGCCAACGCAGAGACTTACAAGGCGCAGGTCTTCAAGATCCTCGACGAAAAGGTCACCGAAGTCCGCTATAACAGCGAGTGGCTGGGCAAGCTGGATTACGAGCAGACCATCCGTTTGGCGGCGCGTTTCACGGTCAGCCAGATGCTGGAGCGCGACGACTTCCATAAGCGCTACCAGGCCGAACAGCCCATTAGCCTGCACGAGTTTCTGTATCCCGTGATGCAGGGGTACGACTCGGTCTGCCTGGAGTGCGACGTCGAACTGGGCGGCACCGACCAGAAGTTCAACCTGCTGTGCGGCCGCGAGTTGCAGCGCCAGTACGGGCAAAAGCCGCAGATTGTGCTGATGACGCCGATTCTGGAGGGTCTGGATGGAGTGCAGAAGATGTCCAAGTCGCTGGGCAACGCGATTGGCATCAACGAGCCGCCCGCCGAGATGTACGGCAAGCTGATGAGCATCAGCGACGAACTGATGTGGAAGTATTTCGTCTACCTGACCGATTTGAAGCAGTCGGAAGTGGATGAGCTGCGGGATTCGGCCGCAGCCGGGTCAGTGCATCCCATGGATTTGAAGAAGCGGCTGGCAAGGAGCATCGTCGCCGACTTCCACGGTGAAGAGGCTGCCGAAGCCGCCGGCGAGAACTGGGCGAAGATGTTCCAGCAGAAGGCCGTCAGCGAAGACCTCTCCGAGGTTTTGGTCTCCTATGCGGACGTGGCAGGGGCAGAACCGAACCAGATGCGCCTGCCCAAGCTTTTGGTGGCGTTAGGCCTTGCCGCAAGCGGGGCCGAGGCCAACCGCAAGATTGCTGAAAAGGCGGTCAAGCTCGACGGAGAAACTGCAGTGGGCGCACTGATTTCTGTCGGTGGGTTGCCTGCTCGCATCGTCGTTCGGCTGGGCAAGCGGGCCAAAGTTGCGGTGATTGCGTAGGATTCAGTCGGCTGCCGGATGTTGCAGTTCCTGCGCTTCTTTCAAAATCTGCTCAATTGTTATTCCATTGAGCCACTTGTGCCGGTCCCGAGTGTAGTCTCCGGAGCCGGGACGGTAGGTGCGCAGGAATCGAGCCATTCCGTCGAGACCTAGTTCTTTTTGAAGCAATCCGAGCACATGCTCCAGGAACTGTTCATCGCTCATTTCTTCGACAGCGATCACGGCGTCACCTCCCTTAAATAGTCTAGCGGGTTTACGACGCGGATTAAAGGCATACCAACTATCCTCCGTGCGCGGCGAAGGAAGCGGTCATCCGTGGTCAGCAGAAAGTCGGCCTTCGCAGATTCTGCAACTGCCAGATGCAGAGCGTCAAAATCGCCATAGCCGAGGGACCGCAGAAGGGAGGCGCGCTGCCAGTCATGATGCGCTGGATAGCGGAACTCAGTGGCAAAAAGCAGCAATGAAAGCGCCCCCAATCGCTGCTCGATCAGGGGATTTTTGCGTAATTCCGCCGCTACCACCGAACTGGCAATCCAATGGGATCTGCCAAGGCTGATTTCCCTGAAGATAAACTGCATGGCGCGAGCCTCTAGAACAACGCGCACTTGTTCAAGATCGTCCGTCAACCGGTTGATTGCGCATGCGTCCAGGTAAATTCGTGGGAGGCGTTCCATTTCCGATCCATCCTACTGCAGGCACCCGACGATCAATGGGACATTTCCAAAAATCGTCTACGTCTCCGGCTCCATGACCGGTTCAGGCCACTGAATCCCGGCACAAAGATGCGGCGCGCTGTATTGGCCTTCTGCTATGCTCCCGAAATGTCGCTCACGCGTGACTTCGGCTCCCTCACTCGTCCGCAGCGTCTCACCTTCGTTGCCTGCTTTCTGGGCTGGACGTTGGATAGCCTCGACTTCTTCCTGCTCATTTTCTGTGTGAAGGCGATCTCCGTCGATTTCCACACCAAGCCGTCGGCGGTGCTGGGCGCGGTGTTCCTGACCCAGGCCTTCCGGCCGCTGGGCGCGCTGATCTTCGGTATGATGGCCGACCATTTTGGCCGCCGGCCGGTGCTGATGATCAACATCTTTAGTTTTTCGGTGATCGAGCTGGCATGCGCTTTTGCGCCCTCGCTGGGCGTATTGCTTTGCCTGAGGGCTCTGTTCGGCGTGGCCATGGGCGGCGAGTGGGGTGTGGGCGCGGCGCTGGCCTTTGAAACTTTGCCCGCCGAGGGCCGCGGCACCTTCAGCGGCATCCTGCAGGAGGGGTACGCGGCTGGCTCGATTCTGGCGTCGGCGGCCTTTGCCCTGTTCTTTCACTGGATCGGCTGGCGCGGATTGTTCATCCTTGGTGCGTTGCCAGCGTTTCTGGTGCTCTATGTGCGCGCGCGGGTCGGCGAATCACCGGTGTGGCTGGCGCGCGCCGGCAAGAGCCGCGAACCGGCAGCCCGGCTCGCAGCTTGGCGCGAGGCGCTGCGCTTCCTGCCCACGTTTCTCTTTCTGGTGCTGCTGATGACGGCATTCATGAGCTTCAGTCACGGCACGCAGGACGTGTATCCGACTTTCCTGACGGTCTGGGCCAAGTTGTCGCCTCAGGTGGTGGGCCTGATCGGAGTGCTTTATGGCTTCGGCTCCATCGCCGGCGGCGTTTTCTTCGGCATGCTGTCAGAGAAGTGGGGACGCAAGCGGGCCATTGCCACAGCATCGCTGCTGGCGATTCCCGTTATTCCTCTTTACGCTTACGGGCACACGGCTGTGACTCTGGGGATCGGGGCGGTTTTGATGCAATTCATGGTGCAGGGCGCGTGGGGAGTGGTACCGGCCTATCTGACCGAACTGACGCCCGCCCCGGTGCGCGCCACCGCGCCGGGCCTCGCTTATCAGTTGGGCGGGCTGGTCACGTCATGGAACGGGAAAGGCCAGGCCCTTGCCGCCGAGCGTTGGGGCAACTACCCGGCCGTGCTCGCCATTACCGTGACTGCAGTGTCGTTGTTGCTGGCGGCGCTTGTGCTCCTGGGGCGCGAGGCCAAGGGGCAGGACATGAGCGCGGCGCAATAATCCGCCTGCCAACGAGTGTTAAGGAATCCCACCCTAGAGCATTTTCGATTCACATGTTGCCATTGTCAGATCGTGCAAGGTGGCTCTTTCTTGGTGAAAAAGCCACTTGAGGTTGAGGCTTCTGTAAAGAGCAGAATCGGAAATGCTGTAGCCGCAAGAACAAAGACGCGGCGAGGGCGGGGCACCCGGTCGGCAGTGGTTTCTGCCCGGTCAGCTTCCCATGGCGAAGCTCCGGCCGGCTTCGAGCAGCTTTGTCACCGCTTCTTTCGAGCAGGATTCCGTGTAGATGCGCATCAGCGGCTCGGTGCCGCTGGCGCGGAAGAGAATCCACGTCTCGGCCGCATTCGGTTTGCTTGCGGCTTCCGGATTCTCCAGATAGAACTTGACGCCGTCCATGGTTTCGGTGCGCAGAAGCTTCATTCCGGCAAGCACCGGCTCACCCGGCCTGGCTGCGCGCGCCCGCTCGATTGCTGCCGTCTTCAGCGCGTCGGGAATGTGCAGGTCGATACGCCCATACTGGTGTTCGCCATACTCTGCCTGGAGGTCGGCGACCAGGTGACCAAGAGTCTTGCCTTCGGCGGCCATTACATTGGCCAGCATCAAAGCATTCAGCAGCCCGTCGCGCTCCGGAAGGTGGCGCTGGAAGCCGATGCCGCCGGACTCTTCTCCGCCCATCAGGATCTCGCGCTCCAGCATGTAGTCGCAGACAAACTTGAAGCCGATGCCGTGCTCGATCAGTTCGCGGCCATGCTTGGTGCAGATGCGGTCCAGCATCTTGGTGGTGTTGAAGGCACGGGTAACCGCGCCGGGCCAGTCCTTGTTCTTGAGTACCCAGCTCAGCAGAACGCTGTAGATCTTGTGCGGATCGACGAAGTTTCCATGCTCGTCGGTCGCGCCGATGCGGTCCGCATCCCCGTCCGTGCACAGGCCGGCGTGGCATCCGTTGGCGGCGGCTGCTTCTCCGAGGGCGCGAATGTGTGGCTCGATCGGCTCCGGGTTGATCCCCGGAAACAGCGGATCGGCGTTGCCGCGAATCTGCACGTGATCCACGCCGATGCGCGTGAAGATCTGCGAAATGATCGTCCCGCCCGACCCATACATGGAGTCGATGGCGAACTTCATCCCGGACTTGGCGATCAGGTCCAGATCGGCAAAGCTCTCGATGGCCTTCAGGTAGTCGGGCAGAAAGTCGTAGGCGCTAATCGGGGCCGGCTCGGCTGCCTGGGGTGCAGGCTTGTCGAGATACGACTCGATCTCCGCGATCATGGAAGGCTTGCCGGAGCCGCCGTACCAGCCCTTGTACTTGACGCCGTTCCACTGCGCCGGGTTGTGCGACGAGGTGATCATGATGCCGCCGGCGCAGCCGAGCTGGCGGACGCCATAGCTCAGCGCGGGCGTGGGAGTGATGGCATCGGCCAGCCGCACCGGGATTCCGGTTGCCGCGACAACTTCGGCGCAGGTCTGGGCAAACGCCCTGGACCCGAAGCGCGTGTCGTAGCCGATGCAGATTCCCTTGGTTGGGTCTTCCTTGGCATGCACGTAGGCGGCGATCGCAGCGGCGGCAGTGCGCACATTGGCGAAGGTAAAGTCGTCGGCGATGATGGCGCGCCAGCCGTCAGTTCCAAACTTGATTGCGGGATGAGTCATTGGTCAGTCCGTTCCCCCAGGGAATGAGTGTAAATAATGGGCAGGGCACCCACAGGCGGATTCGGAACGCTATCCCGCAGTTTGGAACGGCGGCCAGAATTTGCGATTCCGGCCGCGTGCATCTCTAAACCAGTTCTTCGCGGCCGGTGATGGAGAGTTCCTTGACGATTTTGCCCACATCCTGGGAACGGTCGCGATGCGCGATCAGCAGCGCGTCGTCGGTATCCACCACGATGAGGTCTTGCACGCCGATGAGGGCCACGAATTTCCGGGGGCTATAAACGTAGTTGTTGGCGGCGTCTGCGGAAAGATGGCCTTCCGAGTCGGCCACATTGCCTTCGCTGTCGCCGCGCAGGCGGGTTTCCAGCTGATACTCGTAGAGCGACGCCCAGGAGCCGAGATCGTTCCAGCTGAACTCTGCTGGCAGGCAATAAAGGTGCGAGAGATGCTCGCCCTTGGCCGAACGGGGCTCCAGCACGGCGTAGTCAACCGAGATGTTCTCGCACTTGGGGTACACTGACTGGAAGACTTGCGCGAATTCGGGAGTGCCGTAAGCCGCGGCGATGGTTTCAAGCAGCGGGGCGGTCTCCGGCAGGTGCTCGCGCACGGCGTTCGCCAGGGTGCGGGCAGACCACAGGAACATGCCGGAATTCCAGTAGTAGTTGCCGGCGGCTACAAATTCCTCGGCGCGATTCTGGTTCGGCTTTTCGGTGAAGCGGCGCACGTGCAGCGCGGAGCCGTCTTGCGTAAGGTCGCCGGTCTCGATGTAGCCGTAACCGGTCTCGGCGCGGGTGGGCTCAATGCCCAGCACGACCATATTGTCTCCCGTGGCGGCCAGCGCAATACCCTTCTGGAGAGCCTTTAGAAAGCGGGGCTCGTCGGCAATCACATGGTCGGAAGGAAAGATTCCCAGAATCGCATCCGGATTCTGGCGTTCGATCAGAAACGCAGCCAGGCCGCACGCCGGGGCAGTGTTGCGCGCAACCGGCTCTTCGATGATCTGGGAAGCTGGCACGCCACGGAGCTGATCTGAAATTTCGAGGGCCAGGTACTCGTTGGTGATCACCCAGGCCTTTTCCAGGCCGGCCAGCGGTTTGAGGCGTTCGACAGTCTGCTGAATCATGGAACGCTCGCCATCCAGAGCAAGAACCTGCTTGGCGTGGGCGCGGCGGGAACGAGGCCAGAAGCGGGTGCCGCTTCCCCCAGCAAGAATTACAGGACGAAAATCAATTGCGTTCGACATTGGAAACACATCCTACCCGACCAGTGATAGGTTTGCACAGGTGCGGGGTTACTTTTTGCCAAAAGCGGCTCCAAAGAAGCAGAGCCGCATTGGATTGACTCGCCGCGCGCAATCGCCGGCGGCACTCGATAAACTCTTCCGGACAAAATTTGCTCAGGCCAGCTTGCCGACAAATTCCTTGATGCGGCGCGTGCCCTCATCGATGGTCTGCTTCGTTACCGGGTAAGAAAGGCGGATGTGCTCGGCAGTTCCAAACGCCTCGCCCGGAACCGCGACCACGTGGGCCTCATGCAAAAGACGCCTCGCCAGTTCGGTGGCCGTCTTGATGCCGCCCTTGCCGATGAATGCCGACATGTTGGGATAAACGTAAAACGCGCCTTCCGGCTTGGTGCAGGTTACGCCGGGGATCTCGGCCAGCTTCGCCAGCATGTAGTCGCGCAGGTCGATGAACTCGGCGCGGAACTCGGCGACGCAATCCTGCGGGCCGGCCAGCGCGGCAATGGCCGCCTTCTGCACAAAACTCGTCGCATTCGACGTGGACTGCGACTGCAGCTTGCTGAGGTTGGCGACCACTTTCTTCGAGGCCAGCGCAAATCCGGCGCGCCATCCGGTCATTGCATAGGTCTTCGAGAGCGAGCCGAGCACCACAATATGCTCTTTCGCCCAGGTAAACGACCCGCCCGACACTGGCTTGCCGGCGTAGTTCAGATAGACATAGCACTCATCCAGCAGCAGATAAATGCCGCGGTCGTGGGCCAGGTGAACAATCCGTTCCAGATCCTCGGCCGAAACCACCGAGCCGGCAGGGTTCGACGGGGAATTCAGGATGATCGCCTTGGTCTTGGGTGTAATCGCCTTCTCGATGGCGTCGGCGGTGATGCGGAAGCTCTCGGCCTCGCTGGTCTCCAGGTAAACGACCTTGCCGCCCGCGTACTGAATGATGTCCTTGAAGCTGACCCAGTAGGGAACCGGCAGAATCACCTCATCGCCATGGTCCACCAGAATCTGCAAGGTATTGAAGAGCGCCAGCTTGCCGCCGGTGGTGAAGATCGCTTCGTCCAGACCGTAGTCCGACCCAAAATCCATGGTGTGACGGTCGACAATCGCCTTGCGCACATCGGGAATGCCAGGCACCACCGTATAGCGGGTGAAATTGGCTTCGATGGCGGCAACTGCCGCGTCCTTGATGTGGCGGGGAGTCGAGAAGTGGGGCTCTCCCGCGCCGAAGTCCACAAGGTTTGCGCCCTGGGCGCGCAGTTTGGCGGCTTCAGCAGCCACAGCCATGGTTGCGGACACTTCAATCCGGCCAATCCGGTTGGCAAAGACTTGGGAGGAGGTAGAGGAGGTCATAGCACGTCTATATTTACAGATCCAGGCATCGTCGCGAAACTGCAGACAATAATTCTGTGGTCACCAGCCATTCCGCCAGTTCAGGCTATCCAGGCCTTGACCTGCGGAGCGCCACGCGCTACGGTGTGAGCATGATTCGCTCGTTCCGGCACGCTGGCCTGGAGAAGTTTTACCTGACGGGCAGCAAAGCGGGCATTCAGCCGGTACACGCCGCCAAACTGCGCAGGCAGCTTACGCTGCTGAATACGGCCAAGAACGCGGATCGCATGAATGTTCCCGGATGGGACCTGCATCCGCTCAAGGGAGGGCTGGCAGATCATTGGTCTGTCAAAGTCAGCGGAAATTGGCGCATGACATTCACCTTCGAGAACCAGAACGCCATCCTTGTGGACTATCAGGATTACCATTGACCGGCAGAGAGGATGAGGTATGGCAATGACGATGCATAACCCCGCTCATCCGGGCGAAATTCTCCGCGAATACCTGGGCACGGTACCGGTGGGCGAAGCGGCCCGTCGGCTGTGTGTGGCGCGGTCCACGCTTTCGCGGCTGTTGAACGGGCGGGCGTCGTTTACGGCCGCGATGGCGCTCAGGCTAGCCGACGCTTTCGGAACCGAGCCTGGCTTGTGGCTCGACTTGCAGCAGCAGTACGATCTGTGGCACGCCGCAAAGCGCAAACGACCCAAAGTGGAAAAGTTCACTCAGGCTGCCTAGGACAATCCCGTGCTTCGAAACCAAGATCTGGGGCTTGCCCCGGAGAATTTGGTTGAACTGGAGAGGCCGGACTGCATTTTGGAACCGAGTTAGAGCGAAACCAAAGTCCCTGTGGCCCGGTGAGTTTCGTGCAAGGTCGCCGCTCCCTGATGGTCGCGTCGACTTTGGTGCTGTGCTTTCGGGATACACCGACTCTGGTTTCGCTGTAGCCTTATCTACCTGATTGCCGGTGTTTGTTATTTCATTGGATATTTGGCGTCTTTCCAACTTTTTCGCCAGACGATGAGTGGCTCCCCAAAGCCCCGGCCGTGAGACCAGCCATTTCGCTTGGAATTAGCCCGTGTTGATCCGGTCCCGAAGCCGTTTGAGAACAACCGGCGGCACCAGTCCGGTCACGTCGCCCCCAAAGGTGAAGACCTCTTTCAACATGCGGGAACTGATAAACGAATAGCGCCCGGCCGGCTGCAGAAAGACGGTCTCGATCTCCGGGGCCAGACGGCGGTTCATCAGAGCCATCTGGAACTCGTATTCGTAATCGGAGATGGCGCGGATGCCGCGCAGCACCGCCGATGCGCCCTGCTGGCGGGCGAACTCGACCATCAGCCCGTCGAAGGTGGCCACCGACACATTCTCCAACCCGCGCGAGACCTCTTGCAGCATTTCAACCCGTTCCGCCACCGTAAACAGCGGGTCCTTGCCCGGATTGTTCAGGACCGCCACCGTCAAATGCCCAAACAACTTCGCGCCGCGCTGGATCAAATCCACGTGGCCGTTGGTCGGGGGATCGAAAGTACCGGGAAAAAGGGCTTTTACGCTCATGCGATCAACTATAAGCGGATTTTAGCAGCGAATACGCGTCGTGGTTCCCTTGCTGCGGGACACTTGCCGGATTCGTGCCGAATTGAGGGATCTGCTACGCGCAGGGCGTCTTCCTGCGCGCAGGACCAAGGCAGAGATAGTGAACGGCAGCGGCGGAGGCAGGTTGTGCTCAGACCGCGACGGGAAAAGCTTCATTAGCCCGGCCCAGCAGGTATTGCCGAATATCCGCTGGCCAGTCCCGGATGAGTTCTTGAAATTCCAGCCGGTCGCCTGCGTAGAGGGCACGGCAGGCGGACTCGTAGCCGGACTGGTTGCCCGCCATCGCCGACATGATGCGCACCAGAGCCTCGCGCGATTGCTGCGCCTTCTGTTCGTCCGGCGCCTGCCTGCGCGCATCGTCGATGAGCCGCCGCAGCGCCGCCGAAGCACCGTTCGGCTGCTGTTCCAGCCACTCCCAATGGCGCGGCAGCAGGGAGATTTCGCGCGAAGTTACGCCCAGCTTCGGACGCCCCGGCCCGGCTTTCGGCGCAGCGGGGAATGTGCGCGCCTTCACCTGCTCCAGGGTTCCGCGCAGATCGAAGTCGACCTGACGGCCTGTCTGGTCTTCAAAGATCAGGAAAAGAGTGCCCGCATCCAAGTCAAACGCGGCTTTGGCGGCCGCGATCATGGTGTCGAAAGGGCCGGAAGAGAGGAGCTTCTCACCGACAAATGCAGAATATGTTTGTTCCTGTTCCATGCTTCTAATATTACCCGGCTAAAAACGGAATCGTCAATTTTATCCGGGTAATATTTACAGCGAGCGTCTTCATGCAGCGTTCTTCGGCCTATCCGTTTGCACAGCGCCGCTTCAACCCTTCGTAATGGCCACAAAAACCGCAAAAGGCACCTGAAACGTATCGCATGGTGAGATTTGGAGGGTATTTTCACCGCAAGTGGTGCAGAAGTCCGGGATAGAAACCTGAGAAAAACTTGACGGCTTCGGCGCAGCGGCCGCAGATTTGGCCGGAAAATCGGTGCGATTCACGACCCACGCAAATTGTGCGCAAGAGATTTTGGCGGCGAAACATAGGGGGGGGGGTCTGCGAGGGGAGAAGTAGCTGGAAGGCCGCTCCTGCTGAGCGGGAAGTTGAAGAGTCCAATTGGAAACGGAGGGCCGGTTCCGGTATCGCGAGTTGGCCTCCGCTGGCGCGGAGATGGCGAGTTCGCAAGTTGGCGCCTGCATTGCCCATAGGGTTGGAAACGCCGGGTTGGTAAAGAGAATTCAGACCATTCGGCGCGGCGAGGATGAGGCAGTTCCGCATGAACTGATTGTGTGCGCAGCAAGGGTAATTCTTCGCAAGGCGAGGCTAGAACATTCCTCCTTATGCCGCTGAATCATTCCACCCTAGCCGCAAGGGCAAAGGCGCGGCGAGGATGGGGCACCCAAACTCCGCAGTATTATTGATCCGGCAAGAAATGAGGGCAATTGCTTCCCACCCTTTCCCGCAAAAATACGCGGGAAAGGATGGGGCACCCAAACAGAATCATGTTGCTGGATCAATCGTGCTGCAAACGGGCTACCCTTTGCGTCCCTTTACGGCTTCCTTGGCTTCTGCCGGGCCGGTTGCCGGGATTTCCGGAACATCCGCCTTCAGTGCGCCGATGCCCAGTTTCTTGCGCAGTTCGGCGTCCATGCGGGCGAAAGTGTCCTTGTTTTCCTTGAGGAAGGTGCGGGTGTTTTCGCGCCCCTGGCCGATGCGCTCGCCTGCGTAGCTGTACCATGCGCCTGACTTTTCGACGATATTGGCCAGAACCGCCTGGTCGAGCACGTCGCCCTCGCGGCTGATTCCCTCGCCATACAGAATGTCGAATTCGGCTTCGCGGAAGGGCGCGGCGACCTTGTTCTTTACGATCTTTACCTTGGTGCGGTTGCCCACCACCACGTCGCCGTCCTTGACCGCGGCGATGCGGCGAATGTCGATGCGGACCGAGGAATAAAACTTAAGCGCGCGACCGCCGGTGGTGGTTTCCGGATTGCCGAACATGACGCCGATCTTCTCGCGGATCTGGTTGATGAAGACCAGCGAGGTGCGCGACTTGGAAACCGTGCCGGTGAGCTTGCGCAGCGCCTGCGACATGAGGCGGGCCTGGAGGCCGACGTGGGAATCTCCCATCTCGCCATCGAGTTCGGCCTTGGGAACCAGCGCGGCCACTGAGTCCACCACCAGTACGTCGATAGCGCCGGAGCGTACCAGAGCTTCTGTGATCTCCAACGCCTGTTCGCCCGAATCAGGTTGCGAAACCAGCAGGTTGTCCACATCCACGCCCAGCTTCTTGGCGTAGCCGGGATCGAGCGCGTGTTCGGCGTCGACAAAAGCGGCCAGGCCGCCCAACCGCTGCGCCTCGGCAATGATCTGCAAGCAGATGGTGGTCTTGCCCGAGGATTCCGGGCCGAAAACCTCGATCACGCGTCCGCGGGGAACGCCACCCACGCCGAGAGCCGCATCGAAACTGATCGATCCTGTCGAGATCACCGCGATGGGCACCAGCGCTTCCTTGGACCCGAGCCGGACAATGGACCCTTTGCCAAACTGTTTTTCGATCTGCGCAAGGGCAAGTTCTACGGCTTTACTGCGGTCATCGGCTATCGCCATGAGAGGCTCCTCGTGAATTTCTCCGCCTATGACCTTTGTTTTCAGTCAGGACCACAGCGCGGAATTTGAATTGGATTCGATGGGATTGTAGCAGGGCTGCAGAGCCAATGATAGCAAAAAAAAGCGAACAAAACGGGAAAGTCGTGAAACGGCCCGACTGGTCGTCTGAGTGCGTGTCAGGATTCAAATGCGCATCAAAATCGGAAGTGATGCATAATGCCCTCATGAGAACCACAGTGACCTTGAAACGCGAGACTCATGCCTACGCCCGCTACTATGCCCGGGCGCGCGGACTCACCCTAAGCGCTGCCCTGGATGAGCTGATCCAACATGCGCAAGCAGCGACCCCGGCGTCGGTGCCGGAGATTCAGTTCTTGCCGAACGGGCTGCCCATTTTTCCGCCAACCGGACGGACCATTACAGCTGAAGATGTTAAACGACTCGAAGCGGACGAATATGAGCCGAAATAATCTGCTTGATTTGAACGTTCTTGTCGCCCTGGTCGAGTCAGACCACGTGCATCACCAAAAGGCGCAGGGCTGGTTCGACTCAACCCGCAAAGGCGTTTTTAGCCTTTGCCCCCTGACCGAGGCGGGATTCCTTCGCGTGACGGCGAATCCCGCTTTTCGCTCCGGACCGCACACCATGCCACACGCAATCGCGATACTCCAGGCGTTCAAGGGGCATAGAGATCACTTGTATCTGAGTATTGAAAAGAGCTGGGTCGAGGTCACGGCCGGCTTCGCCCGGCGTATCGTTGGTCATCAACAGGTGACAGACGCATATCTCCTGGGGCTTGCGATTAGTGAAGGCGGTGTTCTGGTGACCTTTGACAAAGGGATCCTGCATTTGGCGGGACCAGAGTTCCGCCGAAACGTATTTGTCATCGAATAAGCAGAACTGGCCGATCAGACCGTGTAGGCCCCGATGCGGGTTTCCTTGCCGGTCAGGTCGTCGGAGGCGCGGTCCAGGGTTTCGTAATCGCCGTCGTGGCTTTTGCGGAAGGCGCGAAAGGCCTCTTCGCTGGCCCAGCGGTCGATGGTCAGGTAGGCTCCCGGCACATAGGCATCGCGCAGGAGTTCGGTTCCCAGGTAGTCGGGCGAGGTGCGGAAGAGCTGTGCCCAGGCGCCCTCCGGTCCGTAGGCGGCTTCGAAGGCGACAACCTTCTCTTCGGCAATCTCGAACTGCCAGATGACAACGAACATGCTGATCCCCTGAACTGCTTTTATGGTAACGCAGGTGGCGAGGGCAATCTCGACGCAGGTCCCTCAGGGGCTAAAGCCCGTTCAAATTATTAGCTTTATCGGCACGGCTGAAGAAACGCATCAGGAAAAGCCAAGCGCTCGATCTATCCGTAAGTTTAATATCCCAAAGAAAAAGGTGCTTTGGAATCGATGTGGCAAGTTCGCCCCCGCTTGCGCGGGGTTGGCGAGTTAACGAGTTGGCGGTCTTTCAGTGTTTGGCTGCCGGATAGCTGTGAGTCTCGCCGGTGCGCGAGTTGGTCACCGTGAAGCTGCCGTTGGCCTGCGCGGCGACCTTGAAGTACGCCCCGTCGTGCGCGCTGCCGGCTGGGTTGGCGATTAGCGCCAATGGGCTGTTGTGCGCGGCATCCGAATCCTCGGCGGTGTGCAACTGCCACAGATCCTGCAGGCCGGAGCTTTCGTGGACCGTTTGCCATGCCTCCGGGCTGCCGGCCTTGTGCGCGCCGTTGTCCATGATGGCGACCCGGGGATGGATCGCGTTGACGATGGCGCGGGAGTTCGACAGGTTGAAGCCATGATGCGTCACCAGATACAGATCCACTGCGCCGATGGGGTT
>Ga0181517_10002847_pt1 | contig 17073 bp, 12 predicted proteins | sample PEATcosm2014_Bin_31_FD_119748 | JGI IMG/M metagenome (GOLD analysis project Ga0181517, IMG submission 119748) | Peatland microbial communities from MTU Mesocosm Facility, Houghton, MI, USA - PEATcosm2014_Bin01_30_metaG | ecosystem: Environmental > Terrestrial > Soil > Wetlands > Peat | place... | reverse complement strand
TCGAAGCAAAGGTCATCATTATGATTCGCACATCATGCCTGGCGGTCGCGATGTTACTCGCACTGCTGTTCAGCGGCGGCGCATACGCCCAGAATTCGCAGATTGTATTGGATCGGGACGGCGGCGCGATCGTCCTTGAGCCCTATGCCCCCAACATCGTCCGTGTCACGCTGAGCCTTCTCAAGGAGCCGGCCGCGGCCGCGCCAGGCTATGGATTCGTAGCCACCCCCTCCGCCCAGGGCTGGAGCCGGCAAACAGACGCCCAGGGCGACGTCTACCGGTCGCCGCGCCTGGTTGTCACCGTGGCCGCCAACCGCCCGGGCAAGCCCATGGCGACGGAATTGGACATTGCCAAGTTCTTCAACGGCTCCGCCCCGCCCGCGCACATTACCATCGCCACGCCCGCCGGCAAGAAACTGCTGGAGATGAAGGGCTGGTCTATGTCCGTGCCCAATTACAAGGACGGCAACGCCGGCGTGTTGCATGACAAGCGTCCTTCGGACCCGCCCTTTTATCAGGTGGGCGCGACCTTCGTTTCGCCCGACGACGAGCACTACTACGGCCTGGGCCAGAACCACGAGGGGGTTCTCGACCACCGCGGCCGCCGCATCGAATCCTGGCACAACTACACCGCCACCGCCGCCCCCAGCATGGGTGTGCCGTTTCTGGTCACCAACAAAGGCTACGGCGTCATCTGGGACAATCCCTCCAAGACGGTCTTCGAGGGGGGCTTTAACGAGGAGACCCGCTGGACCTCCGAAGTCGGCGACCGGGTATCGTTCTTCGTGATCGCCGGCGCCACCACCGACGAAATCTACGCCGGCTACCGCCAGCTTACCGGGACCACGCCCATGCTGCCCAAAGCCGCTTACGGCTTTATCCAGTGCAAGCAGCGTTACAGCTCGCAGGAGGAGGTTCTGTCGGTGGCCAAAGGCTACCGCGACCGGAAGCTCCCGCTCGACGTGGTAGTGGTCGACTGGTTCTATTGGACGAAAATGGGCCAAATCGACATGGATCCCGTCAGGTGGCCCGACCCGAGCGCCATGAACCGCCAGCTTCACGACATGGGATTGCAAACCATGATCAGCGTCTGGCCGCGCTTTACGCCCGAATCCCGCTACTACGATCTCGTGCTGAAGAACGGCTGGTTCATGCACCTCGCCGACGGAACGCCCACTAACGGGTTGCCCTACGACCGCGCCGGCTCCGACATCGACACCACCAACCCGGAAGCCGCCCGCTGGTATTGGGAAACCATCCGCGATAACATCCTCAGCAAAGGCTTCGACTCTCTCTGGTCGGATGAAACCGAGCCCGATCTGCCGCCCAACGGCAGTTACTTTCACATCGGGCCCGGAACCCGCTACTTCAACGTCTACCCGCTGTTTCACACGGCCGCGCTGTATGACGGTTTCCGCCGGGACATGAAGCAGCGCGCGCTCATCCTCTCCCGCGACGCCTACCTGGGCGCGCAACATAACGGCGCCATGTTCTGGTCCTCCGATATCTACCCGACCTGGGACACCCTGAAGCGCCAAGTTCCAACCGGGCTCGGCTTCACCGCGTCCGGCCTCGCCTACTGGAGCAACGACGTCGGCGGGTGGCAATATCTGCCGGCCGAGCATCATCCCCTGCACCCTCCCCTGCTCGATCCCTCCGACGCGCGGGACAACGTCGGCGGCTATGACGACTACCCGGAGCTTTACACCCGCTGGTTCGAATACGGCTCCTTCATGCCCATCTTCCGCACTCACGGCAGCCGTCTGTACAACGAGGTCTGGACCTACGGCAAAGCGGCCCAGCCGATTCTCGAGAAGTACCTGAAGCTGCGCTACCAGCTCATGCCCTACATTTACTCGCTGGGATACCAGACCAACGAAACCGGCGCCCCATTCATGCGCGCCCTGTTTATGGACTTCCCCAACGATCCGAACGTGGCCTGCATGGGCGACGAGTACATGTTCGGTCCCGCGTTTCTGGTAGCCCCCGTCACCGAACAGGGCGACACCAGCCGTCCGGTCTACCTGCCGGCCGGCGCGGACTGGTACAACTACTGGACCAACCAGCGCGTCCGCGGCGGGCAGACGATTCGAGTGAACGCTCCCATTGACACCCTGCCGCTGTTCGTGCGGGCCGGTTCCATTGTGCCCCTCGGAGAACCCGTCCAGAGCACCAGCGAAACCCAGAAGCTGGCCCGCGTGCGGGTGTATCGTGGCGCAGACGGCGCGTTCACCCTTTACGACGACGATGGGAAGACCTACGCCTATGAAAGCGGTGATCGGCGCATCACCCGCCTGCACTGGAATAATGCCACCGGCAAGCTCAGCCACGAGGGGTTCCAAGCCTGGACGGGTTCCGATGCCGCCATCCTGGAGGTCGTAGGGCGCTGAAGAACCGGGCGCCAAACTCCGATGTGGGACAGGCGCTTCCGCCTGTCAACCCGAGCGAAGCTCGGGCGCCGCCTACTGAAGCCGGTTGGCAGGCGAAAGCGCCTGCCCCACAATTACCCGCGTCCGGCAAAGCGCCGTAGCCAAGCGTCGGCAGGAGTGCCGGCGCGGCAGGCAGGAGTGTCTGCGCCACGTCATCACACCCGAGCACCTGTGAGAAGGTCCGGCTAGCGCGCCGGCATGTCCTGGTCGTAGCCGCCTATCAGGCCGGTGGCGGCCAGTCTGGCCTTGATTTGATCCACGATTTCGTAGAGCTGGTCGCGAGACTTGCGGGCTTCGGCCACCACCACCAGCGACGGGCGGTTCGAGGAGGCGCGCACCAGCCCCCAACTGTCGTCCTCCAGGCGGAAGCGCACGCCGTTGATGAGAATGATGTCGCGAATCGCCATACCGGCGATTCGCACGCCGGTTGCGAAGTCGTTCTGGTACTGCGCGGCGACCGTGTCCACCACTTTGTACTTCACGTCGTCGGCGCACTGGGGCTCGAGCGTCGGCGACTGCCAGGTGCGGGGCAGCGCGTCGATCATTCCCGAGAGGCTCTGGCTCTGCTCGGCGAGCATGCGCAGCGTCTGCACGGCGGAGAGCACCCCGTCGTCGTAGCCGCGCCCGAAGGGAGCGTTGAAAAACCAATGGCCGCTTTTCTCGAAGCCCGCCACGGCATTGGTTTCGGCTACCTTGGCCTTGATGTAGGAGTGCCCGGTTTTCCAGGTCACGATTTCCGCGCCGGCCTGCTTGAGGATCGGATCCTCATAATACAGGCCGGTGCCTTTGACGTCGATCACCACCGGCCGGCCGGGAGCCTTGGGACAGATCCAGCGAGCCACCAGCAGCCCCATCTTGTCGGAGAAGACCTCGCGGCCCTGGTCGTCCACCACCCCCAGGCGGTCGCCGTCGCCGTCCAGCCCGAAGCCCACATCGGCGTGATGTTCCACCGTGGCGCGGCTCATTCCGTGCAGGAACTTCATGTCTTCGGGGTTGGGGTTGCACTTGCGGAAGTACCAGTCGGGTTCGGTATCGAGCTCCACCACCTCGCAGCCCAGGTCGCGCAGCACGGGCGGGGCGAAGCGGCCGGCGCCGCCGTTGCCGGCCGCCACCAGCACCTTTAGCTTGCGCGCCAGAGGGCGCTGGCGCAGATCCGCTCGGTAATCGTCGAACAAGCCGTCGTAGGATTCGTACTCGCCGCGGCCGGTGGCGAACACACCGCCCTCCACGATCTTGCGGAACTGCAGGATGCCGTCGGGGCCCAGCGTGGAAGACAAGCCGTTGGCCAGTTTGATGCCCGTCCAGCCGTTCTCGTTGTGGCTGGCGGTGATTTCGGCCCCGCCGCGAAAACCGAAGCGGTGTTGCGCGAAATACAGCATGGGCGAGAGCGACAGGCCGATATCCACCACGTGCATGCCGGCGGACAGGAGGCCGACGATGAAGGAACGGCTGAGGTCCTGGCTGTACATGCGAAAGTCGTGCCCCACCACCACGTTGCTTTCGCCAAGCGCCTCGCGCACCAGCGTGCCGTAGGCTTTGCCGAGCACGACGAAGCCGTTGGGATTGATCTCTTTTCCCAGCAGCCAGCGCACGTCGTATTCGCGGAAGCCGTTGGGCGTGATGAGCGTCTTTTCGAAGTAGTCGAAAGAGTTCTCGGGAACCCGCGTCTCGATGGTCCAGCGCATAATTAACCTCATGCTGGCGCAGGGATGCGGGTATTGTCAAATTCGGCCGGCAAGGAAGAATGCCCGCAGGTGCGGGCATGGCAGGCGGGAAGCCCGCTCTACGGCGCCTGCTCGAACGACTTGCCCGCCCGTCGAGGTTCCTTCAACGCATTGACCAGGGCGTCCATGCTAAGCCTCACCTCGACAATGGTGGCCTGGTTGCGCTCGAAGGCGGCGATCAGCATGGTGGTGGTCTTACCGGCATCGCCGGTGTAAATGTAGGTCCACTCACAGTCGCGCCTCGAGCGCACGCGGACCAGCGGATGCAGCCCGGCGGAGGCTTCGGCCATGATACCGTCAAGCGCCTGGCCGTCTTCCCATGCCATCGATCGCAGGTTCTCGAAAACCGCCAGATTGAAACCTGCAGCGCCTTCCGGGCGGGCGGTCTTGACCAAAAAGTTAGCCGCGCCCAGCAATGGGATGTTGGTGCGTTTGACGCCGAGATGCGATTCGACCGCACCCACCAGGCGGTCGAAATCGCGGTCGGCTCCGGATGCGGCGGCCGAGGCCGCCAGAACCAACGCCAGCAGCCGCATGTTATTCGTCTTCCCTTTCCTTCTTCGGTCCCGCCTTCTTCTGCTGAAGGTCGAGCTTGGGAATGCCGAACTGGCCGCCCAGTTTCACAATGTCCTCGGGTTGGATCGAACCGGCGATGCTGACTATGGTCAGTTCCTTCGGCTCAGCGGCGATCACCACCAGCCCGCCGATCTGCGAACCCTCCCCAACTTTGAGATACACCTCGGAGTTGTCGCCATCGCGCTTGGAGGTTGCGCCGACGATGCGCGACCATGCCGGCGGCTGAAGCTGGGCGCGAAAGGCTTCATAGTCCGCCGGATTGTATTCGCCCTCCTTGGAGAACGTGAAACTGCGGACCATGATGCTCTTGAGCCCACCGATCAGTTTCTTGGCTTGGGCCTCGTCGGCGTCTTTGTCCGAGAGGAACTTGCCGGCAAGCTGGAGCAGGTTGCCGTCCAGCGTGACGTCCACGGATTCTTCCGCCTTCGCGGACAGTTTCTCCAGCCCCACGGGCATTTTGATGTCCTGCGCCCACGCACACGCAAGGGTGGCCGCCAGGAATACGATTCCGATTCTCATGATTTCTCCTATCGCTCCACTGGAGCGTAACCGATGCGTCGAACGCGGGCCTGCGCCAGCCGCAGTTTGCTGCCGGTGATGCGCAACGCCAGCATCACCTGCCGCCTGGCGCGCTCTCCCTCTGCCCGTTCCATCCGCTGAGCGCGATACTCCAGGCCGCCAACCAGCAGGGCAACCGCGGCGCACGCCGTGGCCCAGCGCAGCCGCGGCGCGCGGAAAGCGGCTGACAGCCTACCCCAGGGACCGCTTGTTTCAGGGCCGTCCGCCGCCTGCTCCCGGCTTTGAATGCGGGCCATAACCCGCCCGACGAAGCCCTCGGGCGGCTCTTCGCGCCGCAGCGCCTCTCGCAGCTCATCCTCAAAGCCACTCATACCACTCCCTTGTAGGGCAGGCGCTTTCGCCTGCCAAGCCCGGCTTCAAATTGACTCATACTTCTCCCCCATCACCCGTGAGGCTTTCTCCCGCAAGAAATCCAAAGCCCGCGAGATCTGGCTCTTGACCGTGCCCACGGGCATCCCGAGCGTCCGGGCGATTTCCTCGTTCTCCAGATCCTCCTGGTACTTCAGGACGATGACTGCCCGCCAGTTTTCGGGCAGAGACGCCACCAGTTGGCGCAGCGTCCGGCTGAGCATCGGGTCCGTCTGTACGGCCGTGCTAGCCGGCTCGGCGATCCGGTCCAGGCCGATGCGCGGCATCAGCTTCCGGCGCCGGCACTGATCGATGCACCGGTTGGACGTCACGCGCCGAAGCCAGTTTGTCACGTGCCCAGGCGATTCCAACTCGCCGAAGCTACGGTAAAGCTGTAAGAAAACGTCCTGCGCCAGCTCCTCGGCCGCCGCCCGGTCATACAAGAAATGATAGGCGATGCTAAACACCATGGCCTGGTGTTCGCGCACGATTTCCGCGAACTCTATCGCGCTTGCGGTTCCGGCCTTTGCGACGTCCGGCATCTTGCTCTTCACAGGATAGATACGGGCGAGCGGCGGCGCGGGCGCCAATTTCTTGCGGAAAACTCAGAAAAGCAGGCAAGCCCACAAGAAAAAGGCGGCCGGTGAACCGGCCGCCCTTGTGGATTTCTTAGATTGTGGGACAGGCGCTTCCGCCTGTCAACCGCCGCGGACCCGAGCTTCGCTCGGGTTGGCAGGCGAAAGCGCCTACCTTATGGCGTACGAGCTCAGCACCTTCATGTAGTTGGCCCGCTCGAAAGCCGAGGGCTGGGGAACCGCGTTGCGGCTCATGCTGCCCTGCATCTGCTTGATCGAGTCGTATTCGTGCTCGCCCATCCACACCAGCAGTTCGGTGGCGATGGTATCGAGGTAGCCGATGCCGCGCTTCAACAGGGCGGACGTCATCATGGCCACCTTGGCCCCGGCCATCATGGACTTCACCACGTCCACCGCGCTGTGTACGCCGCCGGTGAGCGCCAGATCGGCCTTCACCGCGCCGTAGAGCACCGCGATCCAGTTCAGCCGCAGCAGCAGTTCGTGGGAGTTGCTGAGGATCAGGTTGGGCACCACTTCCAGCGCCTCCAGATCGAAATCGGGCTGGTAGAAGCGGTTGAAGAGCACCAGGCCGTTGGCGCCGGCCGCGTCCAGCTTGCGCGCCATGTTGGGCAGCGAGCTGAAGTACGGGCCCAGCTTGACCGCCACCGGAATTTTGAGGGTGCTCTTCACCGCCGTGACCAGGTCGATGTACCGCTGCTCGACCTCGTCGCCGGTGACCGCCGGGTCCACCGGGATATGGTAGATGTTCAGCTCCAGCGCGTCCGCGCCGGCCTGTTCCATCCTTGCCGCGTAGTCCAGCCAGCCGCCCTTGCTCGAACCGTTCAGGCTGGCGATCACGGGGATCCGGACGGCCTGCTTGCACGCTTGAATGTGCTTCAGGTAGCCCTCCGCCTTCCGCACCGGGTGCATCAACTCGGGAAGTTCCGTGCCGGCTTCGGCGCTGCTCCCGGAGCTTTCGAACAGGAAGCGGTTCAGCTCCTCGCTTTCGATCTCGATCTGTTCTTCGAACAGCGAGTGCAGCACCACGGCCGAGGCGCCGGCGTCCTCCAGCCGGCGCACGTCGCCCACCTCCATGCAAAGGGGCGAAGCGGAAGCCACTAGAGGGCTCTTCAGCTTCAGGCCCAGGTACGTAGTGGAGAGGTCGATGGTTTTTGTCAGGTCGATCATTTCTTTTCACCCCCGTTGGCGGGCATGTGCGCCCAATAGTCATACAGCTTCCAGCGGCTCGTCACGTCCTCCTGGGCCAATTCCAGCAGCTTCTTGGCATGCTCGGGATCGCTCTTGGCGAGCATGGTGTACCGGGTTTCGTTGTAGGCGTACTCTTTGAGCCCGATGGTGGCCGCCTTGGAATCGAGCTGGAAGGGGTTCTTGCCCTGCGCCACCAGATCGGGATTGTAGCGGAACAGGGGCCAGTAGCCGGAATTCACGGCCGCCTTCTGCTGGTCCATGCCATAGGTCAGGTCATAGCCGTGCGCAATGCAGTGGCTGTAGGCGATGATGAGGGACGGTCCGTCGTAGGCTTCGGCTTCGAGGAACGCCTTCACCGTGTGCATGTCGCTCGATCCCATGGCCACTTTGGCGACGTAGACCGTGCCGTAGGTCATGGCCATCATGCCGAGGTCCTTCTTACCCAGCGGCTTGCCCGCCGCGGCGAACTTGGCCACCGCGCCGCGCGGCGTGGATTTGGAGGCTTGGCCGCCGGTGTTCGAATAAACCTCCGTATCGAGCACCAGCACGTTCACGTTGCGGCCCGAGGCCAGCACGTGATCGAGGCCCCCGTAGCCGATGTCGTAGGCCCAGCCGTCGCCGCCGATGAGCCACACGCTCTTCTTCACCAGGGCGTCGGCCAGGCTGAGCAGGTCGCGCGCTTCGGCCGTGCCGGCGCCGGCCAGCTTTTCCTTCAGCAGCTTGACGCGTTCGCGCTGTTCGAAAATGTCCTGCTCGGTCTTCTGTTTGGCGTTCAGCAGGGCTTCCGCCAGGCTGTCGCCGATTACGCCGCCCAGCCGCGCCACCAGCTCGCGCGCATACTCGTTCTGCTTGTCGGCCGCCAGGCGGAATCCCAGGCCGAACTCGGCGCAATCTTCAAACAGCGAGTTGGACCACGACGGCCCGCGTCCGGCTTCGTTGACGCAGTAGGGCGTGGTGGGCAGGTTGCCGCCATAGATCGAGGAGCAACCCGTGGCGTTGGCCGCCAGTATGCGGTCGCCGAATAGCTGGGTCATCAGCTTCAAATACGGCGTCTCGCCGCAGCCGGAGCAGGCCCCCGAGAACTCGAACAGCGGCCGCAGCAACTGCACGTCCTTCACCTGGCTCAGGGCCAGCGGCTTGCGGTCGGCGTCCGGAATCTTCAGGAAGAAGTCCCAGTTGGCCGCTTCGGATTCGCGGATGGGCGGCTGCGAAACCATATTGATGGCGCGCCGCTTCACCTGTTGCTTGTCCTTCACCGGGCAGACCTCGACGCACAGGGTGCAGCCGGTGCAATCCTCCGGCGCCACTTGCAGCGTATACTTGCGGTCCGTCATCCCCTTCCAGCGCGCGGCCGCGGATTTGTACGTGGCCGGCGCGCCTTCGAGCAGCGCGGCGTCGTACACTTTGGCGCGGATTACGCTGTGCGGGCACACCAGCACGCACTTGCCGCACTGGATGCAGAGAACCTCGTCCCATTCCGGAATTTCGAGCGCGATGTTGCGCCGCTCCCACTGCGCCGTGGCCGTGGGGAAAGTGCCGTCTATCGGCATGGCGCTCACCGGCAGATCGTCGCCTTCGCCCATCACGATCTTGGCGATCACCTTTTGCACGAAAGCGGGCGCCTGAGCCGGTACGGCCAGCCGCAGATCGAACGTCGACGTGACCGTGGAGGGGACCTTTACTTCGTGCAGATGGTCCAGGGCTGCGTCCACCGCGGCGAAGTTCTTCTTTACCACGCTCTCGCCGCGCTTCCCATAGGTCTTCTCGATGGAGTGCTTGATAGCCGCGATGGCTTCCTCGCGCGGCAGCACGCCGCTGATGGCGAAGAAGCAGGTCTGCATGATGGTGTTGACGCGGCCGCCCATGCCCGTCTGCTTGGCCACTTCGTACCCGTCGATGACGTAGAACTTGAGCTTCTTGTCGATGATCTGCCGTTGCACCGTCTTAGGCAGGTTGTCCCATACCTCGTCCGGGCCGAAGGTGCTGTTGAGCAGGAACGTGGCCCCCGGCGCCGCGCACTTCAGAACGTCGATGCGCTCCAGGAAGGAGAACTGGTGGCAGGCCACGAAGCTCGCCTTGGTGATCAGATAGCTCGAGCGGATCGGTTTGGGTCCGAAACGCAGGTGCGAGGTCGTGATCGCCCCTGACTTCTTCGAGTCGTAGACGAAATAGCCCTGCGCGTAGTTATCGGTTTCTTCGCCGATGATCTTGATAGAGTTCTTGTTCGCCCCCACCGTGCCATCGGCGCCCAGTCCGTAGAACATGGCGCGCACCGTGCCCGGCTCTTCGGTCGAGAAGTCGGGATCGTAGTCCAGGCTGGTGTGCGTCACATCGTCCACGATGCCCACCGTGAAGTGGTTCTTCGGCGCGGGCTTGAGCATCTCGTCGAAGACGCCTTTTACCATGGCCGGCGTGAACTCCTTGGAGGCCAGCCCGTAGCGCCCGCCAATCAGCTTCTTGCCGGTCGCTCCGGCTTCGGCCAGGGCGGTGAGAACTTCGCAATAGAGCGGCTCGCCCAGGGCCCCGGGTTCCTTGGTGCGGTCCAGGACGGCGATCGATTTGACGCTCGGCGGCAGCGCGGCTACGAATTTATCGATGTCGAACGGCCGGAACAGGCGGACCTTAACCAGCCCCACTTTTTCGCCGGCGGCCACCAGCGCTTCCACCGCTTCGTGCGCCACTTCGGCCCCCGAACCCATTATCACAACGACGCGCTCGGCGTCCGGCGCCCCCACGTAGTCGAACAGATGGTATTGCCGGCCCACGATCCCCGCGAATTTGTCCATGGCGTTCTGGAAAATAGTGGCAACGGCCAGGTAGTGCGGGTTGCAGGCTTCCCTCGCCTGGAAGTACACGTCGGGGTTTTGCGCGGTGCCCCGCAGGAGGGGCCTGTCCGGATTGAGCGCTCGCGCGCGGTGAGCCTTGACCAGGTCCTCATCGATCATGGCGAGCATGTCTTCCCGGCTGATCTGCTCGATCTTGGCCACCTCGTGGGAGGTGCGGAACCCGTCGAAGAAATGCAGGAAGGGGACGCGCGCTTCAAGCGTGGCGGCTTGCGTGATCAGCGCCATGTCCATCACTTCCTGCACCGAGCCCGAGGCCGCCAGCGCGTAGCCCGTCGACCGGACGGCCATCACGTCGCTGTGATCCCCGAAGATCGACAGGGCATGCGCGGCCACGCACCGGGCGGCGATGTGGAACACCGTCGAGGTCAGCTCGCCGGCGATCTTGAACATGTTCGGGATCATCAGCAGCAGACCCTGCGACGCCGTGAACGTGGTGGCCAGCGACCCGGCCTGCAACGCTCCGTGGATGGCCCCGGCGGCGCCACCCTCGCTTTGCATTTCGACCACCGTGGGTATGGTGCCCCAGATGTTGGTTTTCAATTCGGCGGACCACTGGTCCGCCCATTCCCCCATGTTGGAAGATGGCGTAATGGGATAGATGGCGATGACTTCGTTGGTTTGATGGGCAACGTACGCGGCTGCTTCGTTGCCGTCGATGAGGACCTTGGGACGAGTGGCGGTAGATGAGCTTGTCAACTCTTCCCCTCCTTTTATGGTATTGGGATTTGCGTGCTTAAACCTGATTATAAGGCCCATTTATGGCGAAAATCCACAGGGGCCGGCGCGGTGGGACAGGCGCTTCCGCCTGTCAACCTCACAATTCCGGAAAGTCGCCGCCAGACGTAGGGCCTCCAGACCCGAGCTTCGCTCGGGTTGACAGACGGAACCGTCTGTCCCACCTTGTGAATCGGCCGCTTATGCCTGGAGGGCTTTCACGCGCAGGTGCAGCTTGGACTTGTAGCGGGCCGCCGTGTTCTTCTTTACGATGCCGAACTTGGCGGAGCGGTCGATAATCGAAAACGTCGCCGGAAGCAGCTCCAGTGCGGCCTTGGCGTCCTTGCTCGCGATCGCGCGCCGCATGGCGCGGATCTGGTGACGCAGGCGGGTCTTGTTCTTCCGGTTGTACTCCGTGCGGCGCTCCGTTTGTCGCACCCGCTTCATTGCGGAAAAAGTATTAGCCATCTTCGGTGATTCGAATCCTTAACAAAGTAGTGGAGTTTTTAGAATACCACAAGCCCGATATGCCCCGCTGGCCCTCGGTTTCGCGCCGAAATTCGCGTGAGCCCGTGCGCTACAATGAAACTCATGGCGGACACCGCGCAAACCCTTCTAACGGTGAGCGTGCCAACGCTGGCGGTGCTCATTGGCATCCTCGTGAACAATGCCAGGCTGAGCGATCTGAACAAGAGGATCGACGAACTCCGCGCCGATGTCGTCCGCCGGTTCGACGCGATGGAAAAGCTCTTCATCGAGAAACTCCTCCGCGTCGAGCAGGTTATGGACGCGCGGATCAAACACCTGGAAGAGAACCGGTAGGACGCAATTCCCACAGTCCGCGAAGCCCCGGCCGCCGGCAACGCTAACCCCGAGTTTTCCCATCCAAGGCGCGCGCGCAAGCCCGCCCGCCGCCACATGCTACACTCGAATTGCTTTTCGACTCATGGACTTCCTCAAAGGGCTGAATGCGCAGCAGCGTGAGGCCGTCGCCCACACCGAAGGCCCCCTGCTGATTCTCGCCGGCGCCGGCAGCGGCAAGACCAGGGTTATTACTCACCGCATTGCCCACATCGTCACTGCGCGGCGCGTTCCGCCCTCGGCGGTTCTGGCCGTGACTTTCACCAACAAGGCCGCCAACGAAATGCGCGAACGCGTGGCCGCGCTGCTCGAGGGCGTGCGCCTCGATTCCGCCCCCAACGTTTCCACCTTCCACTCCTTCTGTGTACGCATGTTGCGGCGCGACGGCGACCCTCTGGCCCAGATCCGCCCTGGCTTTTCCCGCCGCTTCACCATCTACGACGACGACGACCAGCTCGCCATTGTCAAGGCGGCTTACCGGGCCCTGGGCCTGGATGAGAAGGAATTCATGAAGTACGGCGCGGCCCTCTCGCGCATCAGCCACGCCAAGAATCTCAAGCAGGGGCCCGCGGACCTCTACAAACTGGCCGTCAACGACGAATCCGAGAAGCTGGCCTCCGTCTTCGAGCGGTACGAAGGCGCCCTGCGCGCCGCCAACGCGCTCGATTTCGACGACCTGCTGCTCGAAGCCGTGCGCCTCCTGCGCCACGATGCCGCCACCCGCGAAGCCTGGAACCGGCGCCTTACCTACGTCATGGTGGACGAATACCAGGACACCAATCGCAGCCAGTACGAGCTGATGCGCCTGCTTTCCGAATCGCATAACAATGTGTGCGTGGTGGGCGACGAGGACCAGTCCATCTATAGCTGGCGCGGCGCCGACCTCCGCAACATCCTCGATTTCGAGCGCGACTTTCCCAACGCCCGCACCATCCGCCTGGAGCAGAACTACCGCTCCACCAAGAATATTCTGGCGGCGGCCGGGGCCGTGGTGGAGAACAACAAGGCGCGCAAGGGGAAGAAGCTGTGGACCGAAGCCGCGGCCGGCGAGATGCTCGGCTTGTACGCCGCCTTCGACGCCGAGAATGAAGCGCTCTTCGTGGCCGACCAGATCGAGAAGCTCCTCGTCGCGCATCCCGAAGACCATGTGGCCGTCCTCTACCGCACCAACGCCCAATCGCGGCAGATCGAGGACGCGCTCCGGCGGTACGGGCGCAAGTACAACATCGTGGGCGGCTTCAGTTTCTACCAGCGCGCCGAAATCAAGGACGCGGTGGCCTATTTGAAGCTGGCCGTCTCCAATACCGATTCCGCCAGCCTGCTGCGCATCGTCAACACCCCGGCGCGCGGCATCGGCCGCACCACGGTCGAGCAGATTGAGCGCTTCGCGCGCGAGAAGGACATCAATCTCTGGGATGCCATCGAGCGAATCGTCGACGACCAGGGGCTTTCGACTCGCTCGCAATCTTCCCTCGTCGCCTTCCGCAACCTGATTCAGGAAATCTCGCTGGTGGCCAGTTCCTCGCCTCTGCCCGAGTTGGTGCGCTTCCTCCTGGAACGCACCGGCTACCGCAAGATGCTCGAGCAGGATCGCACGCCGGATGCGGAAACGCGCCTGGAAAACCTGAACGAGCTGCTGAACGCGGCCGCCGAAGCCGCCGAGCGCGGCGAGACCGTTTCCGATTTTCTGGACCACGCCGCCCTGGTTTCCGAAGCCGACGCCTTCGACGAGCGCGCTCCCGTGACGCTCATGACCCTGCACAACGCCAAAGGCCTGGAGTTCCCCGTGGTTTTCATGACGGGCATGGAACAGGGCCTCTTTCCCCACAGCCGCAGCCTGGATTCCGAGGCTGCGCTCGAAGAGGAGCGCCGGCTTTGTTACGTGGGCATGACCCGCGCCCGCAAGCGCCTGTTGCTGACCTGGGCCAAATACCGCCGGCGCTACGGCGGCGGAGAGCAGGAGCGCTCCACTCCCTCCTGGTTCCTGAGTGAAATACCGTCGCGCCTCATCGCCGATCTCGGCGCGCAGGACGAACCCGGGGAGATCAACCTGGTCCCCGAGCGCCACGACGTATGGCAATCCGCCCGGCGCCACACTTTCACAGGCAAGACCTACAATTCCATAGAGAACATCTCCCAGTTCCTAAGCCAGCGTGGCTTGACGCCCAACGGGCCGCCACCGCCGCGGGCGCAGACGCCGCCCCCGCCTCCGCTTCCCGCCAAGGCAGCGCCGCCTCCGCCGGCCGCCCCGCGCCGGGTCCGGCCCGGCATGTCCGTGGATCATCCGAAATACGGCTCCGGTACGGTGGTTCGGCGCGAAGGCGAGGGAGATGATGCTAAGATCACAGTTAACTTCCCCCGTTACGGTCTCAAAAAGCTGGTGGAAAAATACGCAGGGCTGAAAAGAAGCTGATGAACACCAAGAACATTACCGATAAAGCCGAACGCAAAGCCAAGAAAAGGGCCGTCCGCAAGGCCGCGCCGCCCAAAGCCAAACGCGCCGCCGGCGTGGCGCGCGGCTCCATGAAGAAGAAGGTGCGCCACCAGGCTCAGGGGCAGCGCAAGCGGTAAGAAGCGGCGGCCCAAGCGAAATCCGAAATCTGCCGGCTCCTCGACCGTGGGCATCTTCCGAACCAAGAGCATCGACGCGCTGATAGCCGCCTCCCAGGACCCCGAGCGTAAGCTGCGGCGCACCCTGGGGCCGTGGAGTCTTACCGCCTTTGGCATCGGCGCCGTCATTGGCTCCGGCATCTTCATCCTCACCGGGACGGCCGCCGCCGGCGAGACGCTCAGTTTCAAGTCCGTCCTGCATGCCCCCGTGCTCGACCTGATTCTGCACGGCTCGAAGACCCTCTCCACCGTGGGCCGGCCCGGCGCCGGACCCGGCATCTCGCTCTCCTTTCTCCTCACCGCCCTGGCGTGCAGCTTCGCGGCCCTGTGCTACGCGGAGCTGGCCTCCATGATTCCCATCGCCGGCAGCGCCTACACTTACGCCTATGCCACCCTGGGCGAACTCATCGCCTGGATCATCGGGTGGGACCTGATCCTCGAGTACGCCGTCTCCAACATGGCCGTCGCGGTGGGATTCTCCGGGTATCTGAACGACGTGTTGGACAATCTCTTCGGCTGGCATCTGCCGGCCCGGCTCGCCGGGCCGCCCATCGCCGGCGGCAGCCTTACCGGCGCCTGGTTCAACCTGCCGGCCCTGCTTATCCTGCTGGTCCTCACTTGCATTCTGGTGATGGGAATCCGCGAAAGCGCCGGCGCCAACAACGTCATGGTGGCCATCAAGATCGCCGCCATCCTGATCTTCGTTTTTGGCGCGGCCCGGGCCGTCCACACCGCCAACTGGCATCCTTTTCTGCCCAACGGATTTTCCGGCGTGCTCACCGGCGCGGCCATCGTTTTCTTCACTTACATCGGGTTCGACTCGGTGTCCACCGCCGCCGAGGAATGCCGCCGTCCGCAGCGCGATCTGCCCTTCGGCATCATCATGACCCTGGTGGTCTGCGCGGTGCTCTACATCGCGGTGGCGCTGGTGCTCACCGGCATCGCGCCGTGGCGCACCCTGACGGGCGATGCGCCGGTGGCCGACGCTCTCAAGCGTCTGGGCTACAACGGCGTAAGGCAGTGGGTCAGCCTGGGCGCCATCCTGGGCATGATTTCCTCGCTGCTGGTGTTTCAATACGGCCAGGCGCGCATCTGGTTCGCCATGTCCCGCGACGGTCTCCTGCCCAGAGCCTTCTCCAAGGTCCACCCCCGCTACAAGACGCCGTATATCAGCACCTGGATCGCCGGGCTGGCGGTGGGAATTCCGGCCGGAATTTGGGACATCGGCACCTTCGCCGACCTGGCCAACATCGGCACCCTGTTCGCCTTCATCGTCGTCTCGGTGGGCGTGATCGTACTGCGGCGCAAGCAGCCCGAACGCCCGCGCGGTTTCCGTGTGCCCGGCTCGCCGTGGCTGCCCATGGTTTCGATAGGCTTCTGTCTCCTCCTGATGCTGGCGCTGCCGCTCGAGACCTGGGTGCGCTTCTTCGTCTGGCTCCTGATCGGCTTCGGCATCTACTTTCCGTTCAGCCGCAAGAACAGCGTGCTGGCGAACGAGTAAGCGGCGGCGGCCGGCGCGCGGGCCATCGAGACGGCCCACTGCTTCGGCCGGCTGCATAAGCCTGAATGCCGACGTCCGGACCTGTATCAGGGCACGGCTTCAGCCGTGCCGCAACCAAAACGCCCAGAGGGCTTTAGCCCCTGTCTTTTCAGGAGGATGAGAAGGATGTGCGCCGGGGTTGCCAGTCGAGGGGCTAAAGCCCAAAAGATGCTGCCTGATCGGCACGGCTGAAGCCATGCCCTGATACAAAGCCTCTTCTTTCAAGGTAATAGCCTGTAGGAATGAGACACGGAAACTAGGGACAGGGGAGTTCTCAACCGGCGAAATGGGGAGCTTTCAACCGGCGCTGACAGGGGCGGCGAAAAGGAATCGGGCAGCGGCTGAAGGAATCCTTCGACCGCTGCCCGAAAAAGTACACCACTGGGCAAGGGGGTAATTCGGCACTGTCCGCGGTTGCGCCCCGGTTGCGCCTTCCGTTACGCCGCCGCTCCCCGGCGGCGCCGGACTGCAAATAGAAGGCCACCCAAACCGACGCCGAACGCCCCGAGATCCTCGTAGAAACTCGGCTCGGGAACAGTGGCTGCAAAGGTGCCAGCATCAAACTGCGATGCCACTGGGCCTTTGCAGGTTGGGCAAGTCGTCGGATAGTCCAGAGTGGTACTGTAGTCCCACGCTGCTCCGGTGAACGTTATCGCGCCACCCAGGTTGTTCAATATCGGGCCGCTGGAGGATCCCGTATTCAGATTGCCGTTGGAATCGCTACTACCAAAGCCAACCGCATCGACCTCGTAGGATCCGGCTTGAAGAGTGACGGGAGTAATTGATTGGAATACGTCGTAGCCTAACCCCCCAAGCGGATACGTTCCGGAGAACGCTACCTCGGGGGTGACTTCAACGTCCAAATCTGTGTTGTATATCACCACATGGATGGAACCGTTAATGGTCCCATCTCCCAGCGCGTTGAAAACGCCTAAGGCGTTAACCGGTTTTCGTCACGCGGCCCTCGGTTTTAGCTTTTTGGAGGCTCCCATCGACGGCAAGTGGCGCGCCTGCAATAGCGGTTCGCGAAAAGCGCGATGTAGTGCAGACCTGCCCTCTTGA
>Ga0181517_10002845_pt1 | contig 17085 bp, 13 predicted proteins | sample PEATcosm2014_Bin_31_FD_119748 | JGI IMG/M metagenome (GOLD analysis project Ga0181517, IMG submission 119748) | Peatland microbial communities from MTU Mesocosm Facility, Houghton, MI, USA - PEATcosm2014_Bin01_30_metaG | ecosystem: Environmental > Terrestrial > Soil > Wetlands > Peat | place... | reverse complement strand
GGGGTTGCCGGGGACGCCGCGGACGAGCGGACACTTGTCGTCCTTGTCGAGCACGCCGTCGCCGTCGGTGTCGCGTCCGAGCGGAGCGTACCGGACGCTGAGCGAGAACCGGAACCGCGGGTCGGTGATCGGCGCCCCGCTGGTGAAGGGGATCGAGCCGCCGCCGCCCAGCTGCAGCTGGAAGTCGCCGCCGAGCAGCGGGGCGGTGCGCACCGAGAGCATCCACTCGGCAGGCGTGATGTACTGCCCGTCGGGCGAGCTCACCATCCCGGCGGCGCCGGCCGGCGCGCTCATGGCGTGCTGCTCGGCGAACGTCGGCAGGGCGTACGCTTCGGCGACCACGCTCAGGAGCTCGCGCGGCAGGAGGTTGCGGCCGACGCCGAGCCCGAGCAGCGCCTGCGAGCCGATCCGGGCCCCCTGCAGCTCCTCGGTCCTGCGGAGGCGCAGCCCCACCTCGGCGCCGGCGAACCAGTCGCCGTGGCGGTAGTCGGCCGTGACGCCGGGCGACCAGACGGCGTAACCGTCGCTGGCGAAGGCGCTGGTGTCGCCGGTCGGTGCCGAGATCTCGAAGCGGCCCGTCAGGCCCCAGGTGCTCGGCCGTGGCCCGTCGACGCCCGGGTGCGGCGCCGGGTCGACGCGCGTCTGCGGCAGGATGGCGTAGGCGAAGCCGAAGCGCAGGTCGCGCGTGCCGCTGGTCTCGAGGCCGCTCGTGGCTCCCGTGAGCGGGCTCGCGCCGGTCCCGCCCTGCGCGAGGGTCGCCGGGACGATGACGTCGAGCTCGAGGCGGTCGGACACGCCGTAGGTGAACATGAAGGCGGCGTTGACCTGGTCGTCGACGGCGTAGTCGGTCGCCGGCGCGCCCCCGGAGTTGGTGGTGAGGACGATGGGGCGCGACAGGTAGGACGTGTAGAGCCCGAACCCGACCTCGCCCCGCGCCGTGGTCTCGGTGCCGCCGAGGGTGAGGAAGCGGGACGATCCGGCGTGCGGCCAGAGGTTGTCGTCGTTGATGCACGTCGACATCATGGGCGTCTTGCAGTCGTCGGCGCGCGCGACGCCCGGGCCAGCGAGCAGCGCGGCGGCGAGGCCGATCGGCGCAAGGTGGCTCCGGCGACCGGGAGCCGGAGGAGACGGCCTTGGCGATCCGCGCATGGCGGGGTCTCTTCTACGGCAAAGGGCGGCGCGAACCAAGCCGCGTCGTCCGACTTGCACCCTGAGCGGTGGAGACCTCCCCGACCCTGAAGTCATGAGGTCGTGCCCCAATGGCATGACGTCGTGCCCCAATCGCATGACCTCGTGCCCCAATCGCATGACCTCATGCCCCGAGGGCATGAGCTCGTGCCCCAATGGCATGACGTCGTGCCCCGGTCGCATGACCTCGTGCGCCGAGGGCATGAGCTCGTGCCCCAGTCGCATGACGTCGTGACTTCGAGTCACGAGACTGACGCCCGTCGTCTCGACGACGGCGTCCGGCACCACGTCAACCCGCAGCAGCTCGTCGACCGTGAGCACCACGGCGACGCCCCCCACGTCCGTGCCGTCGCGCACTCCGCAGTCCTGCGGCATGCGCGCGCGCTCGTCCCTGGCGGCGATCTCGAGCACCTTGCGGTGGTGGATGACCTCCCCGGACAGCGGCCTGGCGTGGCTGACCACCGTTGTTCGCCCTTCCACCCTGGACGGACGAAGGCGACGACCTTCGCCCGGAAGGCGTAACCTGTTGCCTCCACGCTTCTTCTTGACCTCGGGGTGGCGCCAGGGCTGCCCACGCTCTGTCCCAGGCCACGAAGGACCGCGGGCGACCACCGCGTCGGGAGCCGGCCCATGAGGATGTTCCGAGGATGCGCACGCGCCCACGTCGGCCTGCTCGTGGCTGCCGCCTGCGTGCTCGCGGGCGTGTCGGCAGCGGCCCAGGAGACAGGCGCAGCGACCTCGGCCACGTCGAGGAGCGACGACATCGTCAGGTTGAAGTCCGGCGCTCTCTTCCGCGGGACCATCAGCGAGCTGGTCCCCGCGGACCACGTCGAGATTCTCCTCATCACCGGTGAGACGAGGCGGTTCCCGATGGCCGACGTCGACTACGCCGGCGCCATCGGCGGCCTCCCGGCCAGGCCTGCGCTCCTGCCCGCGCCGGCACCGCCGCCGCCATCGCCGTCGACAGCGGCAACGGCCGCGTCGACTGCGTCGACGGTGAGATTCCAGGCGAAGGGAGACGTGCCGGAGCTTGCCCTGGGCGAGGTCACGGGCGACGTCATCAGCGGCAGGGGAGGCCACACGTATCGCACGCTGTGCACGGCGCCGTGCGCGCCGGACCTGTCTCCGGGCGGACACAGGCTCGTCCTGCCCGACGTCAGCACGACGGTTCACTCGGTCTACATCCCGTTCGGGCCCAGCACCCTGCAGGCCACGGTGACCACGCACCACGGCGGGCAGGCGGTCGGCCTCGCGGTGCTCTGGGTGGGGGCTCTGGGGGGCGCCGGCCTCGTCACGGCCGGAGCGCTGGAGGACTCCAATCACTTCCTCGCCTACGGCCTCACCGGGACGGGCTTGCTGATCGGGGGACTCGTCGGAGGGATCTGGATCCTCGCCGCCAGCGCGAGCGAGACGCGCCTCGAGGTCCTGCCCGGGTTGCCTCCGAGCACGACGAGCGCCACGTCGTGGCTCCGGGCCGAGGCCCCCCGGCTCGACGCGCGCTCGCCGCAGGGCCTCACGTTCCGCGCGCGCTTCTAGCGGCGACCTGTCGCCTCGGCGCTTCGTCTCGACCTCGTCGAAGCGCCGGGATTGCGTGGGCTCCCCAGCGGGCGTCGTCTCGCGGACGACGAAGCTCACCTCGCGCGTCGGCGCCCGTCTTCGCCGTCGGGGGCTGGTTCAGCTCCCCAGCATCCCCAGCGCGTGCGCGGCACGGAGGGCGGCGATCCGGAGGTGGCCGTCCGCGAGGTCGCCGAGGTTGGCGATCGCGTCGCGGAGGCGCACCCAGCAGAGCGTGCGCTCCCCGCGCCCGTCCCGCGTCACCTGGATGGCCACCGGGTGGACGACCTCGGGGGTGACCCCGGCCGACGGGTGGTACCGTCCGCCGAGATCCCACACCTCGCCGCACTCGATCCCGTAGGTCTCGGCGAGCCGGGCGACGACCCACTCGCGCGCGGGCGTGAGCGATCGGACCGACCGAGGCAGCCGCCAGGCGGGAGCGACGAGGATCTCGCTGTTGCCGTTGAAGCACTGGGCCGCGGGGAGGTCGTCGTCGTCGATGCCGAGCCAGACCTCGCCCTCGCTCCGCAGCAGGAGGGCGGTGGCGACGGTGTTCGAGGACAGCGCCCTGGGGACGACGATCTCGAGCGGCGCGCCCGCCAGCGTCCGGCCCTCGGCGTCGATCTCCTCGAAGCGCACGCAGCGCAGGTCGAGGAACCCTCGCGACTCGTCCCTCGTCGCGCGCGACCAGAAGCGCCGCGCAGGTCGGCTCCGCAGCGCGTCCATGGTGGTGGTCTCGCGCGCCGGCGGCCCGTCCGGCAAGGCGATGGCCTCGCTGATCCACGGCCCCGCGCTCCGGCCCAGGCGGAGGAGGAGCTCGTAGACGTTGAGCTCGAGCCGCGCGTCGGGCAGCCCTCCGACCTGCGCCGCGCGGAGCACCTGCTGGGCCTCGAGCGCCCGGACCCGCCCCGCCGTGCGGAAGCCCGAGACGTTGGCGATCCGCTCCTCGACGAAGACCGGCTCGATCTCGACGTGCACCGAGCGGACCTCCTCCTGCAGTCCCCCTGGCGACGGGTAGTACGTCCCACCCTGTCGAAAGCCCCGCAGCGCCTCCGGCCCGATGCGCGCCGCCGTCGCGAGCGCCTCCTCCACGGTCTGCCCGAGCGGCTTGTCGGTCTGGACGACGTTCAGCGGCTCGGTGACGTAGGTGGCTGCGCGCGTGCCGTCGAGCGGCGCGCTGTCCCGTGTGGCGTGACGGAGGATCGGCCGCGGGTAGCTCATGCGAGCCAGGACGAAGACGTCGCCCCACTTCTCGAACCACGGCAGCACGTCGACCGTGGCGTTCGGGCGTCGGACCAGGTCGCGCACGTCGTCCGTCCCCGCTCGTCGCCAGTGGCTCATCTCGACGAACCCGAGCCCCTCGGCGTCGCCCGCCTCCCGGAAGCCGACCCCCTCGTCCTCTGCGACCTTCTCGCCGACGATCACGTAGTTCGTCGCGGGCCACTCCAGCGCCCGCCCCTCGACGTCGCGCATCGCGAAGCGGCCGATGAACCGGTGGCGGACGACCCATGGGGTGCGCAGCGGCGTCGACGCCAGCACCCTGAGCCCCAACCGCTCGAAGGTCGCCTCGAACTCGCGCTGCGTGAAGTAGCCGTACTCCTCCTTCGCCTCGGCCTCCCAGTCCGCGCGGTAGTCCTTCCGGAGCACGAACTCCACGGCGTGCCTGTGCGAGAGGCGATAGCGACGCCATCCGGGGCGAGGCTCGACCTCGAGGCGACACGCGAAGCCAGGGGCGGGGGAGAGCGAGCGGAACTGGGTCGCGAAGAGCTCGAGCAGCGCGGCGGTCGAGCAGCGGCGAGGGTCGGTGGAGGGCTCGCCGTCGTCGGCCGGGAGGTCGAGCAGCACCTCCCCTGCGGGCGGCGCGACGAAGTCACGCACGATGAGCACGCCGTGCGGCCGCAGCTCGCGCACCTGCGCCTCGAGGGCGCGCTCGGCGTTCGCCTGCTCGTAGCCGCCGAAGGAGGTCACGTGGTGCAGGACCGACGAGTCGAAGACGGCGTCGAGCGATCCGGCCTCGAACACGGGCGCCGAGACGTCGCCGACGACGAAGCTCAGGTTCTGGCGCGAGAAGCGCTCCTGCGCCAGCCTGACCATGGCCTCGTCCACGTCGACGCCGACGACGTCCATCTCCGGGTACAGCGCTGCGAGCGCGTCGCTCCCGGCCCCCGAGCCCATCCCCATGTCGGCCACCCGACCGCGGCACAGCAGGTGCGCCGCGGTGAGCGCCACCTTCTGCTTCATGGAGGCGTCCATCCCGTGCAGGTAGCGCTCGTAGGCCTCGCGACCCCCCCGGTGCTGGTCGTCGTAGCTCACGGACCGAGGATACTCGAGCCCGGCCCCTTGACTTATATACGAAGCGCATATATATAGGATGTATAGAACGGAGTCGACGATGGCCTCACGGAGGCAGGCGCAAGCGGGCACGGGCGGCAGCGAGGCAGAGTTCCTCGCGGCGTACGACGCCTCGCAGTTCGACCGCCCCTCCGTGACGGTGGACGTGGCGCTCCTGTCGGCGTTCGAGGGGGCGCTGTGGACGCTCGTCCTGCGACGCGACGATCACCCCTTCCGCGGCCGCTGGGCTCTGCCGGGGGGCTTCGTTCGCCTCCACGAGCCGCTCGACGCCGCCGCCGTCCGCGTCCTCGCCGCGAAGGCCGGGCTCGGCGCGGTCTTCCTCGAGCAGCTCTTCACCTTCGGCGACCCCCGGCGCGATCCGCGCGCGCGCGTCATCTCCGTGGCGTACTTCGCGCTCGTCGACCGGGCCCGCTTCACCGCCTCGTCCGCGAAGGGCGATCTGTCCGTCGTCCGGGTCGTCATCCCGTGGGCCGGCGAGACCGGCGGGCGCGTCGACCTCGTGGACGAGCAGGGGGCCACGCTGAAGGTCGCGTTCGATCACGCCGACATCCTCGGCATGGCCGTCAAGCGCGTGCGCGGGAGGCTCGACTACAGCCCGATCGGCTTCCAGCTCCTCCCCGAGACGTTCACGCTCCTCGACCTGCAGCGCGTGCACGAGACGGTGCTGGGCCGCCCGCTCAACAAGGACTCGTTTCGCCGCCGCATGCTCGCGACGGGCGATCTCGAGGCCACGGGTGAGGCGCAGAAAGACGTCGTCCACCGGCCTGCCGAGCTCTACCGGTTCGTCAAGCGCTCGGCCGTCTGAGCCGCGCGCTCGCATCGAGAGTCACTGATCACGGAAGGAGAAATCCATGGCCCAGATCACCAACCTCGTCGTCGCCCGCCACCTTCGCGCCGACGCCAGCTCGCACGTCCTGCACTACCGTGGGGCGAAGCTCGTGCGTAGCGGGCGCGGCCTCGCGTTCTGGTTCCTGCCGCTGTCGGCGAGCGTCGCGGAGCTCCCGATGGACGATCGCGAGCTGTCCGTCCTCTTCCACGGTCGCTCGAGCGACTTCCAGGACGTCACCGCGCAGGGCGTCGTGACCTACCGCATCGTCGACTCGGCGACCCTCGCCAACCGCGTGGACTTCACCATCGACCTGGCGAGCGGCGCCTACCTGCGCCAGCCGCTCGAGAAGATCGCCCTCTTGCTGACGGAGCTCGCGCACCAGCACGCCTCGAGCTACATCGGCACCTCGCCGGTCCGCGCCATCCTGACCGAGGGCGACGCCCGCATCCGCGAGCGGATCGAGGCGGGCCTCCGGGGAGACGCGGGGCTCGCGGCGATGGGAATCGAGATCGCGTCGGTGCGCGTCTCGTCGGTCAAGCCGACGCCCGACCTGGAGAAGGCGCTCGAGGCGCCGATGCGCGAGCACATCCAGCAGGAGTCCGACCAGGCGGCGTTCGCCCGCCGGGCCATGGCCGTCGAGAAGGAGCGCGCGATCCAGGAGAACGCGCTCGTCAACCAGATCGAGCTGGCGAGGCGCGAGGAGCAGCTGATCGCGCAGCGCGGACAGAACGGACGCCGGCAGGCTACCGAGGAGGCGGAGGCGGGGCGCATCGCGAGCGAGGCGGCCGCGGCGCGCACGCGCCTCGAGGCGGAGTCGGAGGCGCACCACACGCTCGTGGCCGGCGAGGCCACCGCCAAGAGCGTCCAGCTCGTGGAGGGGGCCAGGGTCGACGTCGAGCGCGCGCGCATGGAGGTCATGCGCGGGGTGCCGACGGAGGTCATGATGGGGCTGGCCGCGCGCGAGCTCGCGTCGAAGCTCCGGAGCATCGATCACCTGAACCTCTCCCCCGAGGCCATTGGCCCGATGCTCCAGGCGCTCATGAGCGCGGGGACGAGGCGGCTCGAGACGAAGGAACGGGTGTGAGCGCCGCGCCGCGCGTGGTGGTGGTCACGCGCGCCACCGACTACGAAGCGCTCCTCGCGCGGCACGGGACCCGGGAGGCGGCGCGCTTCTTCCTCGAGACGCGCGGCCAGTCGATCGACGAGGTCGAGGGGAGGCACCGCCGCTTCGAGGTGTCGCTGGGGGTCGTGCTGCAGTCGATCCCCGTGCAGTGGCGGCGCAGCCGCGTCGACCGCGCCGATCTGAGCCGCTTCGTCTTCGAGCCCGAGGACGTCGTCGTCCCCGTGGGGCAGGACGGGCTCGTGGCGAACGCGGCGAAGTACCTCGACGGTCAGCTCGTCGTCGGCGTGAACCCCGATCCGGACCGCTTCGACGGCGTCCTCGTCCCGCACCGCGCGGAGCGGGCGAAGAGGCTGCTCCGCGCCGCGGCCGAGGGCCAGGTGGAGGTCGAGGTACGCACGATGGTGGAGGCGACGTTCGACGACGGCCAGCGCCTGCTCGCGCTGAACGAGGTCTTCCTCGGGCACCGGACGCACCAGTCGGCGCGCTATCGCCTGCGGCACGCTGGCAAGGAGGAGCGGCAGTCGTCGTCGGGGCTCATCGTCTCGACGGGGACGGGGGCGACCGGGTGGGCCCGCTCGATCCACCTCGCGCACCACGCCGGGGTCGAGCTGCCGCGGCCGGTCGACCCGCGGCTGGTGTTCTTCGTCCGTGAGGCGTTCCCGAGTGTCGCGACCGGGACGTCGCTCGTCGAGGGGGTCTTCCCCGGCGACGACGCGCTGGAGGTGACGTCGGAGATGAACGAGGGCGGGACGGTGTTCGGCGACGGGATCGAGGACGACCGGATCGACTTTCGATGGGGCCTGCGCGCGAGAGTTCGCGTGGCGAAGGAGCGGCTGAGGCTCGTCAGGTAGGCGTGCTCGATCGCGGGCGACCTGGCTCGTCCCGTGCGCCTGCGTCTCCGACGCGCTTCGATCGCTCCGTCGACCCGCGGCCTCGTGGATGTTCGACGCTAGCCCTTGGCCGCGTCGCCGGCGCCCGAGTCGCCCGTGCCCGAGTCGCCCGCGCCCGGAGCCTCCGCGCACACCCCCTTGTCGCAGAACATCGTCCCCGAGCTGCAGTCCTCGTTCAGGACGCAGTCGCCGCCGAGATCGGACAGCGCGCACTTCCCGTCGCTTCCGCAGTTGTTGGTCGGGCATTCGTCGTCGGACGTGCAGACCGTGCCGATCTGCGCGAAGCACTGCGACGTCGTCGACGGATAGCGGGTGTCGCACTCGGTCGGACCGTCGTCGGCCGGGCGGCAGCAGTTGCAGTTGCAGTCGGCGCAGGCGCCGCCGAGGGGGACGCAGGCGCCTCCGTCGAACGTGCCCGAGTCGCCCGTGCTCGAGTCGGACGCGGTCGAGTCGCTGCTGCTCGCGTCCTCGTAGGTCGTGGAGTCGGTGAGGCCGTCGCTCGGATCCTCGATGACGGTGAAGTTGCCGCCGGGCTCGCTGCAGTCGCACTCGGTGTAGGTGCTGCCGTTGCACAGGATGTAATAGAAGTGGCTCGGGCACGAGAAGCCGCAGATGGCCTCGGTCGCGTACGCGTAGCCGTTCACCGTGTCGCACGTCCCGAAGGTGCCGCCGCCGACGGCGATCGGCTTGGCGCTCGAGGGGGGCGAGAACGCCGCCGAGCTGCTCGAGCTCGAGCAGGCCTCCGAGACGACGACGCCCGTGGCGCAGAGGATGGCGAGGAGGGGGACCACGACAGCGGCTTGAGCGATCTTCATGAGCCTCGATGCTATCAGAGAGCTCGCGGGGCGGCACAATTCGCCGCCGGCGCCCGCGCCTGCCGCCCGGCTTCAGAACCTCAGCGTCAGCTCGGCCCTCGCCCCCTCGAAGGCAGGGAAGAACCGGCAGATCCCGCTGGCGCACCGGAACGCTCCGCGCTGCTCGCCGGCGAAGATGCGCAGGTTCGACCTGCTCGTGAACTTGTAGAGCACCGCGCCGTTGAAGTAGAGCCGCGGCTGCCCGATCATCGTCGTGTACTCGAACCCCTGGGTGAAGACCCACTTGGGGGCCATGCGCAGGGCGACGTAGTTCTCCCCCTCGTACCACCAGACCGACTGGGCCGGGGTCGTGGCCGTGGCCGTGCTCGGGTCCTGGTTGAAGGTCTGCTCTTCTCTGCGCCGGTCCCGCCCCTGGATCTCGAGCGACCACGGCCCTCCGAGGTACTTCGCGATGGAGTACTCGAAGTGCTGCTCGCGGTACTGGAAGACGCCGGTCTCGCGCGTGTCATCGCGCGCGCCGGCAGAGCCGTAGACGTGGCTCAGGTGGTTGTCGAACGTGTACTCGAACCCCCCCACGCCGTCGTAGACCACGTCCTCGACGCTGGCGCTCGCCACCCCCGCAGGGGCGATGGTGTGACCGTACTGGTCGCACGCGCCGCTGGGCTGCTCGGTCTGCGAGTAGGCGAAGACGCCCTGGCCGTAGACGAGCAGCTTCTTGGTGACGTTCACGTCCTCGCGCAGGCGCCCCCCCTCGACGCACGCGTTGAAGTCGCCCGTCCCCTCGGCGTCGAGCATGTTGAACGACTCCGCCGGCGGCAGGAACGAGTAGGCGACGATGGCGAACTCGGGGGACGCCTGCCCGACCGACGCGGCGACCGTGTAGAAGTTCCGGTTGCTCTTCAGCTCGAGCGTCGTGTTGGTGGCGCCCACGTCGAAGGCGAGCGTCGCGTAGAGCGCGTTGCCGCTCAGGTTGGTGGTCTGGCCGGGGATGTCGCTCTGGCGCTGCTGCCCCGCGGCCTCGAGGTAGAGCTTGCCGTGGCCGCCCAGGCTGGGGATCTCGAGCGTCTGGCCGACCATGGTGATGGTGTGGTCCTCTAGGCCGCGCGGGGTGGGGTTGAGCGAGTTGAGCCATGCGTAGGTGTCGGCGGTGTCGCAGGTGGCGAACATCACGGTGGACGGGTCGCGCCAGAGATCGGTGTCGATGTTGCCGGCCGCGTCGTAGTGGTAGGGGGCGCAGCGGGTGAACTGGACGACGTGCGTGGACAGCGTGACCGGAAGCCCCCGGCCCGCCTGCAGGTCGACGCCGACGACGCGATCGCTGCCGAACTCGGGGTGCGCCTGGTCACCGTTCACGAGGTTGCCCGTCACGAAGAGCGTGCGCCCGGTGGCCTCGTCCACCCGCGACGGGTTGGCGAAGCCGGCGACGGCGGTGACGGAGAACGGGTCCTTCGAGAACTGCACCTTGGCGCCCCGCAGCGTGGTGTCGATCCCGAGCTCGTCGTTCTTTCGCATCGAGAGCGTCAGCCCGCGTCCGAACTGGACGTACGAGTCACCCGCGGTGACCTCGAGCCCTGGCGAGGCGTACGTGGCCCAGAGCTTGGCGGGGTAGGTCGTGTTCTGATAGCGCGACTCGTTGTCCTGCTGGATCTGCGTCGTGTAGCTCGACGGGTACTCCGACGCGTAGCTGGAGTTGCCCGCGGGGCGCCGCCAGTAGAGGCCCGAGTCGAGGCGGAGCCCCGCCGACCAGTCGCCCCACCGCAGCGTCGCGTTGAGGCGGTTGATCCACTCCCCCCAGCCGCTGTCCTCGAGGGTGGTGGCGCCTGGGTACTGTTGACCGGGCGGCGTTCGCGCGTCGAAGTGCTGCGCGACGATGGTCGTCTCGGTCACGTCGAGCTGAAGCGGCTTTCCGTCCACCGTGACCACGTCGAGGGCGGTCGCTCGCCCCGCGACGAGGATCGAAGCCACGCCCCACGCCAGCAGGGCGAGCCGCGACCTGCGCCCCGGATGGGCACACGAACGCATGGGGGCGGTCTCTAGGGCCCGCCTTCGGCGAGCGCCTTCTCGACGTCGGCGGCGACCAGCTTCTCGTCGCCCGGCGTGTACCCCTCTCGCACAGCCGTGATGCGGCCCGTCCTGTCGACGAGCACGCCCATCGGCATCGACTTCTTGGGGTTGTAGAGCGACGCGATGCGCGAGTCCTCGTCGGTCACGACCGGGAAGTCGAGCTCGAAGCGCTTCACGAAGGAGGGGACGTCGGCGACGGTCTCGGGGCCGTCCATGGCGATGCCGACCACCAGGAGCCCCCTGGCGCGCTGGCTGTCGTACATGGCTCGCAGGTGCGGGAACTCTGCCTTGCAGGGCTCGCAGACCGTCGACCAGAAGTCGAGCAGCACCACCTTGCCGCGGCTGTCGCTCAGGCGGAACGTCTTGCCGGCGACGTCGCGACCCGTGAAGTCGGGGGCCACGGCGCCGGCAGCCCCGCCGGGGTTGGTCGCGGCGGCGGCGGTGGCAGGCTCGGACTGGCCGCCCCCGCAGGCGGCGAGCGACACAACGAGTACGACAGCGGTCGGGAACTTGATCATGGCGCGGCTCACTTGGGGCACTTGGCGCTCGCCGGAATGGGATAGCTCGGATCGGCCGGCAGCGCCGCGAGGCCGCCCGCCACCTCGTCGGCCACGCTCCCCTCCCACCCCGTGTTCGAGGTGAGCATCTCCATGGTGCGCACGTCGAAGTCGGCGTTCCATGGGATGGAGGAGGCGACGAAGAAGCCCGCCAGGTTCTGTAGCCCCGGGTCGAGCATCTCGGTGAAGTTCGAGTGGTAGGTGCTGATCCAGTTGTCGAGATCCGTCACCGTCGCCGGGACGCCTTCGGTCACGCCGTCGTCGAGCGCCTGGATGAAGACGATCTTGTCCTTGTCGAGCACGCTGCTGGAGGACGCGAGGTCGGCCACCACGGCCTGCGTCTCCTCGGTGCACGGCTCGCACCACCCCGCCGCGACCGACAGGTGCAGGATCTTGTAGCGCTTGTTGCACGGGTCGTAATAGTCGGCCAGCGAGATGGTGGTCAGCTCGGTCGAGCCGGCGAGCCGCCCCTGGAACTTGAAGTTCTGGATGACGCTGCCTGGTGTGCTCCCGATGCGTGCCGTGTGGCCGTAGCCGGCGGAGGGGCTGGGGTAGGGGACGCCGTCCGGGTTCAGGCCTGTGCCGCCAGCGTCGGCGGTCGTGGCGCCGCTGTCCTTGCCGGTGTCGGTGGGCGTGGTGCTGCTCGAGCTGCTGCAGGCCGCGACGCCGGTCAGGACAAGCGCGGCCGAGAGCACCCCGAGCCGTCGCGACGGGTCCGTCCGCATGTTGCTAGCCGTGAGGTCCGACACCGACGATGCCCGTGAGAGGCAAGCCGTCTCCGGCGTCGCTGTCCGTCGTGATCGTGGTTCCATCCTGGCTCACCGTTCCTGTACCGACGGGACCCCACGTGCCGTACGGGACAGCGGGCTTGGGGTTCTCGTCCATGCTGTTCATGACGAAGTCGACACGGGTGCCGGCCGGCCAGTCCGTGGGGTCGGGGTTGGGAATGGTCAGCGTGGCGGCCGGGCTGAGCGTGGCGTTCGCGGGCGCGAGCCCCCAGAGCGCCTTGATGCCGAGCGACGCGTCGAGCCCCGGAGGGGCCTTGGTGGGGTCGACCGCCGCTGCGCGGAACTCGAGCGAGTTGGGGTCGTTGGGCTGCGTCGTGTCGAACGAGACGGAGCTGCCGCCGTCCGCACCAGCGGCGAGCGCGAGCGTCACCGACCCGGACGTGACGGATCCCGGGCCGCTCGGGAACGACATCCCCTGGGAGGGCAGGGGGAAGAGGGTGATGGGCGGGAACGTCTCGGTCGACTGGGTCACAAGCGCGGCGAAGCTGACGTAGCTCGTGTGGCCGAGGTACTTGAGCGCGGGGCTCTTCATGTACTCGCAGAGGTTGAAGTGAGCCTTCCCCTGCGCGTCGGACGTGACCGGCATGCCGCAGAGGTTCAGGCCGCACACCGTGAGGTCCTGGCCGGCGACGCCGGCGCCGGTCGTGTCGACGAGCTGGACGTCGGTCGAGATGACGCAGAGCATACCGGACGGCGCTGTCCCGGTGCACTGGGTGCACGGCGCTGCCGCGTCGGCCTCGTCGGCGGCGTCGACACCCGCGTCGGTGCCCGCGTCCACGCCGGTGCGAACGCGGGAGTCGGTCCCGGCGTCCTTCCTGGTGGTCTTCGAGGTGGAGCCGCCGTCGCCCGCGTCCTTCGCCTGGCCCGCGGTCCCCCCCCCCGAGCTGCTCGAGCACGACACACAGAGCGCCAGCGCGCAGACGAGCGCAGCGAGACCGGTCGCGGGTGCCTGCGCCCTCATGGGACGGGGCCCTACTGATCCCTCTGGTTCTGCCGGGCCAGCCCGGCGACCTTCGGATCAGGCGCCTCGAGCGACCCGGCGTCGCCCGCCACGGAGGCGTCGTAGGCATCGTAGTCCATGTCGACCACCACCATCATCGTCCGGGGGTTGACCAGGACCGCGTACGGGATCGCGTTGGTCGTGAACGAGGCGGTCGGATCCGCCGCGACCCAGACGCTCGTCAGACTGAACTCGTTGCGCCACTGCTCGGCGGTGGTGATGGTGGCGGGGTGGTCGTTGTTGTCCTGAACGACGAGCGTCACCCACTGGACGCCTAGCGCGGTCCAGTCGCCGGCGTTCGGCGCCGTGCTGGACATCCACCCGGGGAGGCTCTCCGCCTCGATCTGGCAGTTGGGGCACCACTGCGCGGCCGTGTCGAAGACCAGCGCGTTGATGCCCTTGCTCCCGTCGCAGTCGTAGAGGTCCGTCATCTTGAGGGTCGACGGGGAGGAGGCGCCCGGTGCGTACCCCTGCCACTGCAGCGTCGGATCGAGGACCTGGCCCAGCTTGCTGCCGTACGGTCCCGCCGGGTAGGTGCACTTCGAGGTGGCCGCGTCAGCCCCGGTCTCGGGCACTCCGGCGTCCGGCGAGCGGCTGTCGTGCGAGCCCGCGTCACGCGAGCCGCTGTCGGCGTGTGGCTTCGTGGCGGCGCTGTCGTGCGAGCCCGTGTCCCGCGTCCGACCCGTGTCTGCCGACCCCGCGTCCGGCTTGACCTGGTGCGCCGCGTCGTGAGTCGAGGCGTCTGGCGAGCCGGACTGGCTGCTTCCGCAGGCCGAGAGCAGAAGCGCTGCAGCGAACGTCAGAATTCTTGTCGGTGCCATGGCGAACGGTTCCTTGTCCATCGTTGCTATTGTCGAAGTGTTCACGCGCTCGGCTCGCGCCGGAGGTCCGGGCCGTGGGGCCGTGGCGACCTTCTAGGGGGCCGACACCGTCCAGACGCCCGCTGCGGCCGTCGGCGTGCAGTTCCACGAGTAGAGGATCTGCTTGGGACCGGGCGCGTAGAAGAAGCTCGGGTCGGCCTGGGTGACGAGCGTCGAAGCCGCCGTCGGATCGCTCAGGTCGATCGCCTCGATGTCCGCGTTGCCTGTCACCGCGTTGCCGTTGACGTTGATGACGAGCTTGGACGCCGTGGTGAACGCGAAGCCCCCCGCGCTCGTGAGGATCTTCGTCGGGGCACCGCCGCCGGAGACCTCCGACGCCTGGAGATCGAAGTTGCTGCTGCCGAAGTTCGTCGACACGTTCGTCGCGAACGCCTCGTACTTCGAGTCCATCGTGAATCCGAGCGCCTCGGCTGAGGTCGCCGACCACAGTGTCGTCAGCGTACCGGGCGTCGTCGCGGACGCGAGGAACAGGTTCGTGAGGTAGTACTGGTCCTCGGCGTTCATGACCTGGAGCCACTTGCCGTCCGGCGACAGAGCGAGGAGGCCGCCCACGTCCGTGGCGAGAGCAAGCGCGGCGCCCGCATCCCCGACCCCCGCATCGGTCACCGCGTAGCTCATCAGCGCGCCGCTCTGCGTGGTGTAGATGATGTCGCCTGTCGGGAGGAATCCTCCCTGGACGCCGCTCGGATCGACCGTCGTCGGAGCGCCGCCTGCGATCGGGTAGAGGGCCAGGTCAGAGAGACCCTGATAGGGCGACAGGAGCAGCTTGGTTCCGTCGGCGCTGACCGGAGCGGGGTTGTACAGCGGCGTGGTGGCGGTGGGCGCGGGGACCGTGACGAGGGTGACCTGGTTGTAGGCGGGGCTCGCGAAGCTCGCGATCGTCAGGGCGCCGACGCCTGCGTCGCCCACGGCCGCGTCGGTCGTCGGTGCGGCCAGGCAGTAGTACGCGACGACGGTGTCCTTTGTGAACTGCGCCATGGGCACGCAGTACTCGTTCGTCAGGTCGATGTTCTGCGCGATCTTTGTCTGCGTCTTGCCGTCGATCGACGACACGGTCAGCGTCGCCGTCAGGCTGTCCGTGCTGGCGAAGTAGAGGACCTTGGTGCCATCCAGCGTGACGTCGTAGCTGTAGGCGTACGCGTCATAGAACGAGACCGCGCCTGTCGAGATCACCGCAGGACCGCTCGCAGCCGTCCAGGCCGACAGGGGCGCGAGGCCCGTGTTGACGTTGGAGGCCTCGGGGAGGAACAGCACGGCCTTGCCACCGTTGAGGTAGAAGGTCCGGCCCTGGCTCGTCATCGAGCCCAGGTTCGACGGCGAACCCCCGGCTGCGGGGACGGCGTACAGAACCTGCGTGTTCGTGTCCTCGTAGAAGGCATAGCCGTCGCTCGTGAGGCCCTGTCCGAGGAGGGCGAGCGGGTCTGTGGACGCCACGATCTGCTTGCCGACAGGGGGAATCGTGCCGCAGTCAGGCCCGGCGTCGCCGGCGTCGGTGCCGCTCGCGTCGGTCTTGCCCGAGTCGGTCTTGGCCGCGTCGGGGTGCTTCGCGTCGCTCCTCTCGGCGTCGGGGTGGCCCGCCTCGGCCTTCCCCGCCTCGGCCTTCCCGGCGTCGCTCTTCCCCGCGTCCTTGTGCCCGGCGTCGGCCTTCGCCGCGTCGCCGTGGCCCGTGTCTCGCGTGTGGGAGGCGTCGGTAGACGGCTTCGAGGCGTCCTCCGAGCCGGTCGTGCTCGAGCTGCTGCAGGCCGAGACACCGAGTGCACCGGCGACCATGAGCGCGACGGCGACGGCGCGCGACGTGTTCGAGTCCATGTCTGAGTTCCTCGCGCACTGCACGCGCGAGGGCGCGAGACAGGCCGCAGAGTACTGGCAGAGCCGGCAGGCAGATTCAAGGGAATCCTGTATGGCGGACAAATCCGTCACAGGCGCAGCGCGCGCCCTTCGACGCGGCCGCCTCTCCCGGTCAGCCCCGAGTGGCTAGCTGCCGGAGCCCGAACCGCACATGAACGTGGCGTCGCCTACGAGCGAACCGGCGCACGCCGTGACGGCGGTGCCCGCGCAGTCGTAGCTGAGACACTTCGCTCCGCCCTGGCAGTCGGAGTCTGTCGTGCAGAACTCGCCGCCCACGAGGGTGGAGAGGCTGCTCGGACAGGGGGGACCGGCCACGCAGCTCGTCGTCCCCTTGCCCGTGGTGCTCGTCGCGTCGAAGCAGCAGATCTCGCCGCTCTTGCAGTAGCTCGTGCCGGCGCAGGTGACGGCCATGGTTGCGCAGGCGGTGCTCTGCGGCTGGCACACCATGCTCGACGCGCCCGCTCCGCAGCACTCGTTCGTCGTGATGTCGCAGCTGGTGTTGCCGCACATGATGGTGGTGGGGAGCGAACCGCTGCTCGAGCTCGAGCTGGCTGCGGACCCCGAGCTGCCGCCGGTGGACGAGCTCTTGCCCGAGCTGCCGGAGGAGCCCGAGCTCTCGCCGGAACCGGAGCTCATGCTCGAGGCTGAGACCCCCGTCGAAGCTGAGCTCACGGCCGAGGCCGAGCTGACTCCCGAGACCGAGCTCCCGCCCGTGCCGGAGCTGCCGGCGCTCTCCTGGCTGGAACCGCTCGATCCGCCCCCCTTGCTGCCCGTGGAGCCGCCGCTGCTCTTGTTCGCCGCGGAGCTGCTGCCGTGGTGCGCGTCGCTGCCGCCATCGGCCGGCCCGGAGGACGAGCTGCTCGAGCACGCGATGAGAGCCATGCCGGCCGCGAACGCGACGGGCGAACCGAACAACATCCAAGTCCTAGTCATGGAAGCCACCTCCAGCGGTGCAGAGGCATTAGCACCGTCACCGCGGGTCCGAGAAGCCAGATCTGCCGCGTCGATCCCGCCGGTCGCCGGCGGGCGGCCCGGCCGCGGACGCGCCTGGCTGCGAGCGGCGCGCAGCTCCCCCACGGCGGCTGATGCATGTAGTATCTCCCATGGTGGCGGCGCTGGGGCTCCTGGTCTCTTACGACGAGACGATCGCCGCGATCGAGCGCGAGCTCGATGCTCTGAGCTGCGGCGACGCGGCG
>Ga0181517_10002837_pt1 | contig 17122 bp, 10 predicted proteins | sample PEATcosm2014_Bin_31_FD_119748 | JGI IMG/M metagenome (GOLD analysis project Ga0181517, IMG submission 119748) | Peatland microbial communities from MTU Mesocosm Facility, Houghton, MI, USA - PEATcosm2014_Bin01_30_metaG | ecosystem: Environmental > Terrestrial > Soil > Wetlands > Peat | place... | reverse complement strand
GACCTTGCCATAACGGGCGCCCACGGTGATGGGGTACTTGTCGCCCTGCTGCGCGCCGCGGGCCATGTCATGCTCGGCCCAGTCGTCGTTGATTGTCTCCCAATCTTTTTTGGGCATCATGCCGTGGATGGATTCAAGCGTGGGCACCGAGACGCTGCCGGTTTCCGTCTTGAAGTAGTCGTCGGTGATTTTGTAGAACTCGCGCGGTGTGCGCCAGAAATACGGGCCTGCCGAACGAACGCCCGCGCCATCGGTTGAGCTGGGCTGGTAGCGGCGTGTCGGCTCAAGCTCAGCCAACTGCTTGCGGAGAATTGCATCGATCTCCGGCGGCGGGAAGCCCTCGTTGCGTGCGCACCAAACGGCGATGGAAGGATGGTTGCGGAAGCGGAAAATTTTCTCGCGGACATTGGCAACGTAGGTGTCGAGGTCGGTGGGGTCAGGGCCATCCGCTGGATTGGGCTGGAAGAACTCGTCCCACAGCATGATGCCGTACTTGTCGCACATCTCGTAGAAATCTTCATCGGTGCTTTGGCCCACCCAGTTGCGGATCATGTTCATGTTGGCCAGCGCATGCATGCGGATTTGCGCTTCAAGCCGCTCGCGCGGGATGCGCTTCATGGCTTCGTCAAGTCCCCAATCGCCGCCGCGAACGAAGACGCGGACGCCATTCACGGAGATGGTGAGGAATTCGGAGTCGGGTACCGAGTAACTCATTTTGCGAACGCCAAAACTCACGTTCTGCGCGTCGGAAACTTCGCTGCCCAAGTGGAAACTGAGCTGCAGCTTATAAAGATTCTGCGGGCCGTAACCGTTGGGCCACCACAGACGCGGATTCGCAATGTGTAGCGCTGGAGTGTTCTTGACGTCGAAGCTGACTAACTTCTGGCTATGCGGAGCGAGTTCAACTTCCTGCTTGAAGTTGATGTTCTCGATGCCGCCTTCGAGCACGCCCTTTTGCGCGGTGTCGCTGACGTTTTCAACCGTGGCTTGTATGCCTACGTCGGTGGAGTCGGTCCTGGGCAGGGGGAGATCGGTGGTCACCAGCGGATTCTTCACCAGCACCGGGCCAGTGGAGGAGAGGAAAACTTTTTGCCAGATGCCTGCGTCCCGATCGCGAATGCCGGGAATCCAGTCCCAACCGATGGTCGAGAGAAACGTGGGGCCGTCGATTGCGGTGATGCCGCCGTTCTTTCCCAGGCCGTTGTGAATGGTGTGTTCGATCGGATCGCCGGGATGGGGCTGGGGCGAGATGAGAACGGCCACCGCTGCCGCGCTGCCCGGTTTCACGTGGGAGGTGACATCGAAGATGCCGCGGCTGAAGGCTCCGCGCATTGTGCCGACCTGCGCTCCGTTGACCCAGATCGTCGCAGAGTAGTTGATGCCTTCGAAGTTCAGCCAGATGTGCCGGCCGGCATAGGAATTGGGAATCTCGAACTGGTTCCTGTACCAATAATCCTGACGCGCGAGGCTCTCGGGAATAACCTCGGGGCGGTTGTTCTCACCGTAAAGAGGCTCGGGATAGACCTTGTTATTAACCAGCGTGGTAAGCACGGTGCCGGGAACGGTAGCCGCGTACCAACCTGCGGCGTTGAAGCCCGGAGCAGCGATAGCTGCTCCGGGTGCGGACACCTTGGAGGCGTACTGCATTTGCCACCCGGACGACAGGACAACGGCTTGATTGGGAGCGGGCGTTGCATTGGCGGAAGGTGTCGCCATGACCGCAATGACAGCGGCGAAAACTAAGAAGATCGAACGGGTAAAATGTATCTTCAACGGATTGTTCCTCATGGGTTTCCTTGACGGGTTCAGTATCTTTGTGTGCGGGGCAATCACGACTTAAAGTCACTCGAAGGTTTGCCAAGATGACAAGGGGCAATCGCATATGGGGCACCGCGCAAGTATACTCTGGGCCGCGATTGCGCCTCAAGAACGCAAGGGAGTGGAAAGGCCGGTCTTCAGTAGCGTGTCATTCGGGTAGATCTTATCTACATTGAGTGGTGTAACAAGTTCGTGATCGGTGAATACTGCAGGCGGGACGCGCCGTCCGTTCAGAATATCCAATGCGAGCGGGATCACTCGATTGCCGTATGTCTCAGGAAAGTAAGCGACCGAGCAAATGAAGCGCGTCTGCCGCCGCCTCATCTCTTCGCGCGCTTCAAGACAGGCCCCTTGCCCGGCGACGGCGCAGTTGTCTTCTGCGCCGAACTCGCGAAACGCCTGCAAGGCGCCAAGTGCGGTGGGATCGTTGACGGTTCCCACCAGGACTTTGTGCGCGGCGTGCAAGCGAATATGCCTTCTGAATGCGTCGAGCGCATTTTCGAAATGCCCCTTGGTGCCTAAATGAAAGACAGGCGCATGGCGGCAATCGGGCAGAATCTTCAGGATGCCGTCGTACATCCCTGTGAGTCGCGCATCCAGCGCATGTCCCGAGGTATCGAGTTCGGCGAAGACGATCTGATCGACATCTCCATTCCAGTGCTTTGCTGCCCACTGCGCCAGACATTGGCCCGCAATCTTGCCTGCCTTGTAGTTATCTGCTCCAAAGTAATTGGCCCCGGGGTGCGGGACATCGAGAGCAATATACGGGATGCCTGCGCCGGAGAATTTGCTGGTAAGATTTGCCGCTACCTTGGTGGATATCTGGGACTCGATCACCAGGTTAACTCCCTCGGCAATGAACCTATCGGCATTGCGGAGCGCCATGGTGGGGCTATAACTATTGTTCAAGACAAATAAGTCAACATTTGCCGCGTAGGCCGCTTCAACCAGGCTATCGGTAACTACTGAAGTAAAAGGCACCACCGAACTCTGCGACGCATAGCCAATTCGATAACGTTTCTCATAGACAGGTTGAAGGCGCGAGCGATAGCCTCGTGGCCCGACGCGATCAATAAGTTTCTTCTCAACCAGCGTATCCAGGATGCGAAAGACGGTGACCTTGTTGAGGCCCGTTCGCTCGGCGACGACCTTGAGATGAAGCACGTCAGAGCCGCTTTTGAATGCAGCGAGAATGTCGCAGGCGCGCGCCACGGCTTCGACTCGATACGAGCGGCGGCCTTCGCTTTCTTTGGCGACCGGTTCCAGAGTAGTTTTCACTGTGCGAAACAGTCTACATGCCGCTTCAATGGGCTGTCAAAACGCGGTTGGGATGCGGCTCTGGAGGTTTTCTGTGTGGAATCGATATTCAAAGGGTGTGATATTTCGATGCATGGAATTACACCGAAGGTGCAGCCAAGGTGCATTTCGCGACTTGCGCAACAACGCTCGACTCGCCTTGCAGAGCGCTGGTTGCGAGACGCCTGGGGAGACTCCGAACAGGTTCCTTTGCCGAGGGTCGCTTTCCCGCTGGGGCTGAAGTGTGTGGGTGGGAGCCAGGCTTTCACCGCTCCCGACAGAACAGGGGACGTCGAGTGGAAGACGGTCGTATCGAAAAGCAGCGAGTTAGCGCCGCTTCGCGGCATAGCAAGTCAGCAAGTCAGCGCTAAAATCCAGTTCACGCAGACGCCGAAGCCCTATATGGCGCTTCCTTGCCAAACGCACTTGACGCCGACTAAACTGACACAGTCGCTATTGCCCCGCGGTGAAAATCAAAATGTTCCGCAAACTCCTCATTCCGGTGCTGTTGTTGAGCCCTGCTCTCTCAGTCCCGACTTTCGAGGTGAGCACGCCCAAGGGGATCGACTTTGTGCTGGAACACTCACCAACGCCCAAAAAATACCTCATAGAAACGATGGGCGGCGGGGTCGCCTTTCTCGACTACAACAATGACGGGCTTCTTGACGTGTTCTTTGTCAACGGAGGCAAGATAACCGGCAACATGCCCTTGCCGCTGTCATTCGACCGCAATAACCCGAAGTACTGGAATCGCCTATACCGGCAGAATAAAGACGGAAGCTTTACCGATGTTACCGAGGCGGCAGGATTATCGAAGGCGGGCGATGGTAACTATGGTATGGGTGTGGCCGTTGGAGATTATGACAACGATGGCTATGCCGATATCTATGTTACGAGTTATGGAAAGAATATTTTATATCATAACAACGGCAATGGGACTTTCACTGATGTTACGGCCAAGGCAGGTGTGGAGGCCGGGGGCTGGTCGGAGTCGGCGGGATGGGTGGATTACGACAACGATGGCTATCTCGACCTGTTTGTGACGCGCTACATGGAGTGGGACCCGGCGCATAACAAGGACTGCGGCGGATACTTTCATACCTATTGCCCGCCGGCAGAATATCCGATGACAACCAATATCCTGTATCACAACAATGGGGATGGAACCTTTACCGACGTCAGCAAGAGTTCGGGCATCGCCGCCAAGAAGGCGCGGTCGCTGGGCGTGGCTTTCAACGACTACGACAACGACGGGTATGCGGATATCATGGTGGCCAATGACGCCATGCAGGAATATCTATTTCATAACAACAAGAACGGAACTTTCACCGAAGTGGCGTTGGACGCGGGCGTTGGCTTTACAGATAACGGGAGCCCGATTTCAGGAATGGGCGTGGATTTCCGCGACTACGACAACGATGGGTTGGCGGATGTGGTGATTACCGACCTGGCCCGGCAAGTGTATGCGCTCTTCCATAACGACGGGAATGGAATGTTTAGTTACCGCAGCATGGAGACCGGGTTGGGAGTGCTGACGGCAGGCAGTTCGGGCTGGGGCATGCGCCTTGAGGATTTCGACAACGATGGCTGGAAGGATCTTTTTGTAGTTCAGAGCCACGTGATGGATAACGTTGAAACAGTGACCCCATCTCTTCATTACCTGCAGCCTCCGTTGCTGGCGTTCAACCGGCAAGGGAGATTTGAAGTGGGAGACCCTGGGACAACCAAGCCGGTTGCCGGCCGAGGCGCGGCCTTTGGCGATATCAACAACGACGGTTGGATCGACGTAATGGAGACCGCCTTTGATGAACGGCCGCTGCTTTTCAAGAATCGCGGTGGAAGCGCGCATTGGCTGACGCTCGCGCTGCGTGGAACAAAGAGCAACCGCGACGGATATGGGGCCAGGGTGCGCGTGAATGGACAGAGCCAATATGCAAATGCGGGCGGAAGCTATCTGAGCTCCAGCGACAAGCGCGTTCATTTTGGGCTGGGGGCTGCAAAGACCGCGGATGTTGAAATCATCTGGCCCTCGGGCATCCACCAGGCGATAAAAGATGTCCAGGCCGATCAAATACTCGAAGTTCGTGAACCGGAGAAGCCATGATTCATGCACTGGTACTGTTTTTGGCAATGCAAGCGTCGACTGCGCAAAGCGCGGATCAACACCAGGCGGCCGGCGTGACTGCGCTGAAGGCGGGGCAAGTCAACGACGCCATGGCAGAGTTCAAAAAAGTCATTGAGCTGGACCCAACCAACGCTCCCGGTTATTTCGGACTTGGGGTCGTTTTTATGCAGACCGGCGATTACGGGAATGCGATTCCGCGACTCAAGAAGGCGCTCGAACTGGATCCAAATTTGACCGTTGTGCACAAGCCTCTGGGCTATGCGCTTCTGGGACAGGGCTACGCATCCGAAGCTGTGCCGCAATTCGAAAAGGCCGGCGACAAGGCGGGTTTGGGAATTGCGCAGCTTGAGACGGGAGACTTGACCAATGCGGTTGAGAACCTTCAATCGGCGGCAAAGTCGAGTCCCAATGATCCGGACGTGATGTATTATCTGGCCCGTGCCTCGGGGTTGCTTTCAAAGCAGATGTACGATCTTTTGCTGTTAGCTCATCCCAACTCGGCGCGGGCAAACCTGGCGGAGGCAGAGAATTATGCGGCCCTTCGGCAAGGGGAAGAGGCTGAAGCGCACTACAAGGCGGCATTGAAACAGAATCCGACCTTACTTGGGGCGCATTTGGCGCTTGGCCAGTTCTACGCAACCTCAACCAGATGGAAGGAAGCCGAAGACCAGTTTCGCATCGCAGCGAAACAGGAGCCGGGCAATGCTGAAGCCGCGTACCGGCTAGGCGCCGCGCTGTTGCAGGATGGCAACGCGCACGACGCGAGCGTAGAACTGGAGCGCGCGAATCGGCTGCTGCCGGATATGCCGGAGACCCTTGAGGCGCTAGGCAAGGCCGAGTCGATGCTGGACAACGTTGCCGCGGCCGAGAAGGCATGGAAGCGGGTTATCGAGCTTGAAAACACCGGACCGCTCGCATCGCAAGCGCATTTCGGCCTGGCCGGCATTTATCGCAAGCAAGGAAAAGCCGAAGATGCGGCGCGCGAGATGAAGCTGTTTCAAGAAGCCAAACAGACAGCGCCCCAAGCGCAATAAGATATTGCTCGGATGCTGCCGATTCGCGGGAACTCAATTGCGAGGAGCAAGAGCGTACCCTTGCTCCAACGCCATGATGGCTGCCCGCATAAATCCTAGTGTATGCGCCATTCCAACATGCCACGGTGCAGAACAAGTCATCTGCGGACTGTGGTCGGGAATCATCACGCCGTCGAATTTGTTTTTGTGAAGAATGGCCAGCACGCGAATCATGTCGATGTCGCCATCATCGATAAACGTCTCGTGGTAGTGCGGCACTTTTCCGCTGACATTGCGGAAGTGGATATAGGCAATACGCCTTTGCTTGCTGTAAACGTCAACCGCCTCGTAGAAGCCGTCATCGGTCATCTCCGCGAGGGTTCCCAGGCAGCACTCAAGCATGTTGCTCGGGCTGGTTGAGATATCGATGAGACGCTGATACATTCTGGGCTGATAGACAAGCCGAGGTTGCTGGCGGACGGTTGGCATGGGCGGATCGTCGGGATGGGCAGCCATGTGTACGCCGGCCTGCTCCGCGACGGGAAGCACCTCTTCAAGAAAAAGCTCGAGGCGTCGCCAGAGTTCTTCGCGTGTGATGGAAGGCTGAAAGCCCGGCGGCGCGTTCTGGTCGTAGATCATGTTCCAGATTGTCCCGTAGGGAATGGGCGCGTCTACCGGGCCATCCATGCCGACAGAGATGGCGCCGCCGCGTGCGTACGGCCCGCTCACACGACCACTGACTCCGGCGAGGCTGAAGTTATAGCCGAGAGTGGGGATGCCGGCCTCGCCCATGGCTCGCAGAATTGCCTGAACATTGCGAATGTGCTGGGCGCGCCTGGGTCCGTCGAGAAGAATGTCATACCAGTGTGCTGGGTCGAGATTTTCGATGGCTTCGAGCTTCAGGCCTGCGGCCTCAATCTGCTTGCGCAACTTTGTGAGTTCTTCCGCTGTCCATAGTTTGTTGGGGTCGCCGGCCACGCCCCACGGTTGATCTTTTGCTCCGGTGGGCTGGTTGTTGGCGGGGTTTGCGGTGCCTTGCTTGAAGTAATCGACCAGATGAGCGATGACGTGGGTACAGCCGGCCTGAACGGCGAACGAGTAATGCTCGTCGTTCAGCATGTGGCGATAGAGGCCCAGGCCAAGTTTCATATGCTGCTCCTACACAGCGCCATGTTGCGCTATGGTCTCAACGGCGGGGCCCACGCGCTTGAGATCCCTGTTTCAAACAGATCTCCTCTTACTTTGGCTTGTGTTGTGCATCGCGTGCATCCGCGACAACTTTTAGATAGGCGCGAGAGGCCGCGGTGATGGTTTCAGGTTTTCCGGCGTCGATGGCGGCGAGATTGACCAGATCGCTGCCTACGCCCAGTGCGCGCGCTCCTGCCTTCAGAAAACTGGCCGCGGTTTCAAGCGTCACGCCACCGGTAGGGATCAGCTTGAGATGCGGGAAGGGCGCGAGCAGCGACTTCAAGTAACTGGCGCCGCCCATCGCCGAGCAGGGAAAGACCTTCACATAATCCGCGCCGGCCCGCCACGCGGTAATGACTTCAGTTGGAGTGAGGGCGCCGGGGATGGAGAGCATGTTCCTGGCCTTGGTGGCGGCGATGACTTCAAGGTGCAGGCTGGGGCTAACGACAAACTCTGCCCCGGCATCGATGGTGGCTTCGGCCTCTTTTGCCGTTGTCACCGTGCCGGAGCCGAGCAGAAGCTTCTCTCCGTACTCGCTCTTGAGTTCTCTCAGCACATCCAGTGCGCCGGGGACGGTCATGGTGACTTCGACGATGGTGATGTCGCCGGCGATCATGGCCTCGACTACGGCGTGCGCCTGGGCGGCATTGCGTGCGCGAAGGACCGGAATGAGTCCGACGCGTTCGATGATTTGCTGCGTAGTTTCGATCATGTGTTCCTCTGGCATCTTTTGGTCTATCGTGCGATCCGTGCGGACCCGCCTTTAATAATGCGTTCAACTTCAGAGAGCGTGGCCATGCTGGTGTCACCGGGAGTGGACATGGCTAGGGCGCCGTGGGCAACGCCGCAGCGGACGGCCCACTCAATGGGCTTGCCAGTAAGCAGGCCGTAGATCAAGCCGGAAGCAAAGCTGTCGCCGCCGCCGACGCGGTCGAGAATTTCGATGTCGCGCTGTGGCACGTGGACGATCTGATCCTGATAGAGAGCGATAGCGCCCCATCCGTTGCGGCTTGCGGACGATGCAGTGCGCAGAGTGCTGGCGATGAGTTTCAGGTTCGGATAGGCCACCGCTACTTCGCGCAACATCTCTTCGTAACCGGAGATGGGCAGTTCGGCAAAGTCTTCACTGACGCCTTTGATCTTGACGCCGAGCATGGCGGAGAAATCTTCCTCATTGCCCAGCAGCAGATCGACCTTGCGCACCAGTTCGCGGTTTACTTCCTGCGCCTTGGCTTTGCCGCCGATGCTCTTCCACAGCGAATCGCGGAAATTCAAGTCGTACGAGACGGGAGTGCTGTGGAGGCGTGCCGCATCCATGGCCTCGGCGGCCACCTCAGCTGTGGACGCGGAGAGAGCGGCGAAGATGCCGCCGGTATGAAAGAACTTTGTTCCGTTCTCGGGGCCGAAGATCGACGGCCAGTCAAAGTCACCCGCTTTGACCTGGCTGATGGCGGTGTGACCGCGGTCAGAGCAACCAGCGGCAGCGCGCACGCCGAAGCCGCGCTCAGTAAAGTTCAGGCCGTTGCGAACCGTGCGGCCGACGCCGTCGAAAGGAACCCATTTGAGCAGGGAAATATCGACGCCGCCCTGCAGCATGAGGTCCTCGACCAGGTGGCCAACGGGGTTCTCAGCCAACGCGGTGGCAATGGCGGTGCGCAGACCGAAACAGCGACGCAGGCCGCGGGCCACGTTGTACTCGCCGCCGCCCTCCCACACCTGGAATTGGCGCGTGGTGTGGATGCGGCTCTCGCCGGGATCGAGGCGAAGCATGACCTCGCCGAGGCTCAGACAGTCCCAGCGGCGGGGAGACTCAGGAATGACAATCGGATTCATGTGTCAAGGGTCGTATCTGCAAGGCACTGCAGTCAAGCCCGGAGCAGGCCGAACCAGATTGCAATCGCGATGCACGACAATCATAGCTCATCGCCAAATTGATGCGCTTGGGCGACATACGCCTCACCAGAGGCCTTTGCAAAGCGCGTTGCGGGCGAGCATCCGAATCCGCTAAGCAATTGCCCGCCTTTCATGAGATTCTATCTTGTGCCGTTCGTCGCATCTTTCAAGGTGGGCTGGCGGATGCGGCAGGGAACGAAAGGCTGGCATGACGATCGTTGCAGAACAGGACAGAATCAACCACAGGTATGTATTTCTTTTGGCAAGCGCTGCGGCTCTGGGTGGTTTGCTTTTCGGCTTCGACATCGCCATCATTACCGGCGCGGGCCCGTTCCTTACGCGGCACTTCAACCTGAATGACCTGAGTCTCGGCTGGGCCTTCAGTTCATTGCTGTTTGGGTGCGTGCTGGGGGCGCTGCTGGCCGGCCGGTATACCGATCGTTTTGGGCGCAGAAGGCTGATGCTCTGGGTTGCGTTGCTGTTCGCCCTCACATCCATTGGAACCGCGCTTGCGCCGACGTTTACCGTGTTCATCGTGGCTCGACTGTTGGGCGGCATCGCCGTGGGGGCGGTATCGGTTCTCTCTCCCATTTATGTTTCAGAAGTTTCTCCTGCTCGGATTCGTGGGCGGCTGGGCGCACTTTACCAGATGTCGATTGTCTGCGGCGTTCTTGTTTCTTACGCGGTGAATTTCATGCTGCGCAATACGGGCGACAACAACTGGCGCTGGATGTTTTTGACGGGAGTACTTCCATCGCTGGGATTTTTTGGGATGTTGCTATTTGCACCGGAAACGCCACGCTACCTGGTGCGGATTGGACGCGACAAAGAAGCGCTGCGCATTCTTGAGCGCATCGGCGGCGAGCACAGCGCACGGCTTGAAATGCCCGAGATCAAAGCCTCGTTGACTGAAGGAAACCAGGATTGGCGAGAGCTTCTGAAGCCGGGCATCCGGCGCGCGGTGATGGTGGGCTTCGCGCTGGCGATTCTGATTCACGTTTCCGGCGTAAACACGGTCATCGACTATGCGCCGAAGATTCTGAATTCGGCGGGCTGGACCATCGATGGAGCGCTCTTTTCTACCGTGATTCTGGGCTTGGTGAACTTCGTGTTTACGCTGTTGTCGTTCGCCATGATCGACCGCTTTGGACGCAAGCCACTTTACATCGTCGGATCCATCGGAATGGGCGCAGCGCTGCTGGGCCTGATTGCCGCTATTCTCGGGGGCGCATTCCACGGCATGCTGGTGCTGGTGCTGGTGCTGGTGTATCTCTCGTTCTTTGCATCGTGCATTGGCCCGGTATTCTGGACGCTGTTGCCGGAGATTTTCCCCAACCGGATTCGCGGAACGGCAATCACGGTGCCGGTTTTCACGCAGTGGGTCACAAATGCAGTCGTGGTTCTCTTTTTCCCGATGGCATTCAGCCAGGTTGGCAAGGTGGCTACGTTTGGATTTCTGGCCGCGATGTGCCTTTTGCAGACGCTGTTCGCGTGGCTGTTTCTTCCAGAGACGAAGGGAAAGTCACTGGAAGAGATTGAGCATTTCTGGGGTTTGCAGGGTAGCGCGAAATCGCGATAACCGCATCGAGACCGTCGGTTTGGAATGCCAACGTGCTTGAGCCAGCGACATCGTTATTGCCGCTGGCGCGCTGATCGCTGTGAATGGCCGGCTTTTCGGAATCCGCCTGGGATACATCGTCGGACGCCGAAAAGCTGGTAATGCCATAGATCCCGCTGGGGCCTTCGTTGAATCCAAATCCGGGGTTCCCATGGGAGAATTTGTCGTTGGTAATCTGGAATTGCAGCTTGCCGTTTTTGTAGGCGGTGATGGTGTTCCCAATGATCGTTCCCTTGATTACATCGCCGGTAACAACGCCGTACTCCGGGCCCTTCAGCGATTTGAGAATGGTGTAGTGGGGCTCGGCGCTTGATGGGCCATCCCAGGTTGCGATCGCCAGGTAGCGCTCTCCGGAATCTTTCTTTGCACTCCACATGATTTCGTAGCCGGTCGCGTCCTTTGGCGAAGTTCGCAAACGAATTTCCGCTTCAGGCCATCCGGATGGGCTGTCAACGCGGACCGTCGCCTGCGCGGTCTGATCGGGCTTCCAGGTTCCAGTCAGCAGGGCCAGCGCGTCGCCGAAATGTCCCGGTTCGGTTGGTGGCGACGCATAACCCGGCGTGGTGGAGACGCTGGCAACGTGCCGGTCTCCCTTGCCGCCGCACAGCGTAGCATGCCAATCAACGCCGGCTGTCTCGGCAGTGATCCAATGGCCGCCCTCGGAGATGAGCGGTTCGGCTTTCGGGAAGTTGGTGGTGTAGCTGGTTGCAAAGGCAGGAGTGAGCAAGGTTGCCATGCACAACAGCAGCATTGGAATGAACATGAGTGCCGTTTTTTCGAAGGGGCTGGGCGATTTGACCGTCCTCGGGGACGAGTTGGAACTGGTTCCGTTGCACATAGCAAGACCTCCATGGGAAGTTGGTAAGGTTTCCCTCGGTCGAAAGGCGGCATGATCAACCGCGACCAAAACAGGGATAGATAACTCAGCCGCCAAGTCTGATCGCAGGCATGGCGGCTGAATGAAAAGTGCGGAATTTCTATTCGGTCATGAGCACTGCCGAGGTTCCGGCAGCCACGGAAACAGTGGCCAGCGTGTTGCCGTTTTCGGTGGTCACTGAAACCTGGTCTCCGGTGACGACGTTCTTGATTTTGTGGACGCCACTGAAGCTGACGATGGCGGTTTGCGTGTCGCCCCAGTTGGTGAGGATGGCGGTCGATCCAGATGCGCCCGTCAATCCGCGGAAGAGCAGATGGTCGGAGCCCTGCTTCAACTGGATTGGCATTTGGGAGACCTGGCTGAGCGCAGGCTCGAGAATCCACTTGTGGACAATGGGGTTGCCGCGGCGCAGGTAAGCCAGCGTGACCGCCGACTCGAAGTAGTAGACATGGCCCTTGCCGTAGGTATTCTTCACGGCGAACGGATAGCCTTCGCTGTCGCGCAGCACAACTTCAGCGCCCTTGACTTCAAGCGGCATCTTCCAGAGTTCGCCACCCAGCTCATTCTGCGGCGTTACGGAATAGGGATGGCTCGGCTGCACCGGATAAATCTCGACAGCTTCGACGCCGAACAGATCGGTGAGGCGGCCGGGAATGGTCGGGTAAATCTTGCCGCGCTCGTTCTTCCATGCGGTGATGCCATCGGCCCACAGCGTGCCGCCCTGCTTCACATAGTCCTTAAGCGCGGCGATGGTGGCTTCGTCCATGGCGTAGTCGGAGGGAGCATAGAGTACCGCGAACTTGTTCACTTCGCCGCGCTTCAACTGGTCGATATCGACATATTGCGTGGGAATGTGCGCCCGCATGAGGGCGAGGTAGCAGCCCTTGAGCGCGTTCTGCACATCTTCAGAGCGGGCGTTCTCACCGTGGCGGCGCGCCTGCCACTTGCCATCAAGGTCATTGATTACCGCTGCATCGCGGTCGAAAAGAATTGCCACGCGCGCCTGTTGCGGTTGCTGACTGGCGAGAGAAGTGTTCTTGTTGAGCACATCGGCCACTGCTTTGATTGCGGGCAGGCGGACTGTTGGCTGACCCTCGAGGCCTACCAGGCCCCACTCGCCCGCTTCAGTGCCGATGTCGCGAGGATGCCAGAGCCAGAAGACGACCGAATTCGCGCCCGCACCATAGGAGTCCCACATCCAGCGCGTCAAATCCTGCGGCGAAACGGTGAGCGAAAACTGGCCGGTGTAGATGGTCGGGCCGCTCTGCAGTTCGGTTACCCAGAACGGCTTGCGCGGCTCGGCAAAGGCGGCGCTGGCGATGAGGCCGAGGCGATACGAGTAGAGCTCACCGTAGTTGGCTTCAGGCGTCTCGGGTGGAACGGCCCAGGCCGTGTGCATGGACACGCCGAGAATATCGGTGACTGCCTTTTCCTTCCAAACGTCCTGGCCTTCCGCGTCTCCGGTGGGTGAGGTCTCGTTGAAGTGGATGGGATGTTTGGGATCGATGGCCAGCACATGCTCGCGAATCCATGCCAGGTTGGCAATCAGGTTTTCAACATTGAACTGCTTCCAGTCGAGATACTCTTCTTCATCGAGCCAGTAGTTGGGCGGATCGTGGCGCTCGGAGATTTCTACCTCATCGAAGGATGTGATGGGCCGGAACCAGTGCTTGTTCAACTCGTCGACGGTTCCATATTTTTTCTGCAGCCACGCGCCGAATGCTTTGAATGTGCTCGCATCCTCGTGGTACTTGGTGGGCTCGTTCATAAGCAACCACTCGCCGGTGCCGGGATGATCTTTGAAGTGGCCGACGAATTTGTCGAGATAGACTGCGGCGCGTGCCTTCAATTCAGGATTGTCGAGGTTAGCGCGCTGGTGATAGAAGGTGGTCATCTTCATCCAGCCCGGAGGGTCCTCAGTGCACAAGGTGGCAGCGATCTTGATTCCGTTTTTAGCGGCAGCATCGTAGATCCATTGATAGTGCGAGAGATCCCAGTTGTTCGGCGTCCGCTCGATGTCATCCCAGATCACGAAGATGCGCACTACGGTGATGCCGTTGTCGCCCATCAGCTTGAAATGCTTGTCAACCGTCTCCTTGGTCTCGGTGCGGTTCAGAAAGAACTCAGTGCCCACGCGGAGCTTGCTGGTCAACTCGGTGAGCGCAGGCTGCCGCTCGCCAACGTTGGCCGCTTGAGGTTGAGCCTTCGCGTGCATCGAACCAACTGCAAGAAATGCGAACACGGCAAGGGAACCCGTGATCAGACCGGCGACGAGCCTAGTGCAGTGGCTCGGACGCAAATGCTGCATTGCGGAATCAGGAAACAAGGTATGTAAACTCTGCGGATTCCTCATGGCTGCTGGACTTCCCTTCGTGCGCACGATTTCAGCGCGAGTTCTTCATCGTAATGCGCGACGGCCAATGATACCCGCGCAAAGTTGAGCGGGTCAATCAAATCCGGGTGAAGTGCGAGAGAGCTCGAACACAGTGCGTGATAGCCTTATCAACGGATTTCAAGAGGGGTTTTTCCGGTTCGCTAACGCGGATTGTGGGAAGGCATTGGAGGAAGTGCAATGCGCAAGGCAGTTGCTTTGGGAGTGTTTTTTGGCGCCCTGGTTGCAGGGGGATTGGGCATGGGAAATGAGCTGGCGCGGGCGCAGGAATCGGCTGCGAGAAACGCCGTACTCAATCTCGATCAAGGCTGGCAATTTCGGCAGGTGGCGGCGGGGCAGCAAGCGGAGAGCGGCTGGCTGCCGGCCACGGTGCCGGGCGACGTTCACCTCGACCTGCTGGCCAACAAAAAGATTCCGGACCCGTTCTATCGGGACAACGAAGCCAAGCTGCAATGGATTGAGAAGGAGAGCTGGGAGTACAGGCTCAATCTCGAAGTAACAGCCGCCATGCTTTCGCGGAGCAATGTGGACCTGGTCTTCGACGGACTGGATGCAGCCTGCGACGTGTATTTGAACGGCGCAAAGGTGTTGTCGGCGGACAACATGTTCCGCGTATGGCGCGTGCCGGCCAAAGCCAATCTGCATGCCGGCAAAAATTTGCTGCTGATTGTTTTCCCGTCGCCGGATACAGCGGCTGAGAAAGTGGCCGCGACCGACCCATGGCAGCCGAAGACCAAGACCATGGCAAAGACCTATATCCGCAAGGCGGCCTATGAGTACGGCTGGGACTGGGGTCCGAAGTTTGTGACCAGCGGCATCTGGCGTCCGGCCAGGCTTGAGGCGTGGGACAAGGTGCGCATTGCGGACTTTGCTATTAAACAGCGCGACGTGAGCAAAGAGGTTGCGCACGTGGACGCGCAAGTCGAAGTTGAGGCGGCAACTGCCGGCGCGGCAACGGTGAGCGTGGAGTACACAGCGGCGGGCAAGCCGGTGACCCTTACCACCAAGGCCAACCTGCATGCGGGACGGAACGTAATCGATCTTCCAGCGGAGATTACGCAGCCCAATTTGTGGTATCCCGCCGGCTACGGCAAGCAGTGGCTTTATGAATTCAAGGCCCAGGTCAGCGCGGGCACAGTGCCGGCTGAAGAACGCAAGGTCAAGATCGGGCTGCGCTCGGTTGTTCTGGACCGTCATCTCGATCAATGGGGCCGTTCGTTCCAGCTGGTCGTGAACGGCATTCCCGTCTTTGCCAAGGGCGCGGACGTGATTCCATTTGACAGCTTTCCGAATCGCGTGACCACCGCAGACTACCGGCGCATTCTGGAGTCGGCGCGGGACGCGAACATGAACGCCATTCGCCACTGGGGCGGCGGGTACTATGAGACGGATGAGTTCTACCAAATCTGCGACGAACTGGGCCTGATGATCTGGCAGGATTTTCAATTCGGCAACGACTGGCAGCCGGGTCTTTACAGCTGGAAGCAGAACATTGAAGCCGAAGCTGAGGACCAGGTGCGGCGGCTGCGCAACCATCCGAGCATTGCGCTGTGGAGCGGCAACAACGAGACGGAGGCTGCCATCCACTGGGGCGGGAAGGACCAGCTTCCGGCGGACGTGCGCTACCAGATGTGGCAGGATTACCTGACCGAGTTTAGCGGCATTCTTCCCCGCGTGGTGGCGCGGTTGAACCCGGAGACGCCTTATTGGCCAAGCTCCTGGAGTGCGGACTACGAGCCGGTCAGCGAACACTACGAGACCGGCGACATGCACGACTGGTCGGTCTGGCACGGCCGCGTGCCCTTCAGCGACTACGAAAAGCACCACTGGCGATTTGTCTCGGAGTACGGCTTTCAGTCGTTCCCGGAGATGCGGACGGTGGAAGCGTTCACCACGCCGGAGGATCGCGCCAGCATCTTTACGCCGGTGATGCTGGCTCACCAGAAGAACGACGAAGGCAACTCGATCATTCACGACTACCTGCTGAAGGATTACGCAGAGCCGAAGGATTTTGCGAGCTTCCTTTACGTGAGTCAGGTGCTGCAGGCCGAGGGAATCAAGATCGGTTCAGAACACTGGCGCCGCAGCCGTCCCGAAACCATGGGGACGATTTTTTGGCAACTGAACGACTGCTGGCCGGTGGCGTCGTGGTCTTCGATTGATTACTACGGCCGCTGGAAGGCGCTGCAATATTACGCGAAGCGGTTCTACGCACCGATTCTTGTTTCTCCGCACGTTGAAAACGGCGCAGTGAAGGTGTATATCGTCTCTGACAAGGTGGAGACCACCAAGGCATCGCTCGACGTGAAGCTGATGGACTTTGACGGCAAGGTGCTGCTGGAGGAAACGCATACGGTGGATGTAACGCCCCTGGCCAGCAAGGTCTATCTCGATTGGCCGTTGAAAAAGCTGGCCGATGCGGGCGCTGCGGACACATCGCGGTTTTTTGTTTTGGCGGAGTTGAGCGCAGGCAAAGACGTGCTCTCGCGCAACCTCACCTACATTGCGCCGGTGAAGGAGATTCACCTGAAGCCGGCCGCATTGAAGGTTGAAACCGCGGGCGCAAACGGAGTCTACAAAATCCGCGTGAGTTCGACGGTGTTGGCTCGCAGCGTTTACCTGGCATTCGGTGAGCTCGACGTCAGTGTGTCAGATAACTACTTTGACGTGATGCCGGGAGAAACGGTGGAGATCACTGCGAAGAGCAAGGCTTCGCTTGAGGCAGTGAAGGCGCAGTTGAAAGCAGTGTCACTGACCGACGCCTTTGCACCCGGCGCGCAGGTGACTACGGTGGCGCCTACAGCGAAACCACGACAATAATCCTGTGGGTGCAGCGGACCAGGAAAAAGAGGGCCGGAGCACGATGCTTCGGCCCTCGGCTTTTTCTGGTGTTCTTGGATGT
>Ga0181517_10002831_pt1 | contig 17149 bp, 6 predicted proteins | sample PEATcosm2014_Bin_31_FD_119748 | JGI IMG/M metagenome (GOLD analysis project Ga0181517, IMG submission 119748) | Peatland microbial communities from MTU Mesocosm Facility, Houghton, MI, USA - PEATcosm2014_Bin01_30_metaG | ecosystem: Environmental > Terrestrial > Soil > Wetlands > Peat | place... | reverse complement strand
TCATCTTCGCCATCTTCCAGATCAAGCCCTCCCCGTTCTGCATCCTGGACGAGGTCGACGCGCCGCTCGATGAGGCCAACGTGGCGCGGTACAACGAGACCATCCGCACGATGACCCACGCCTCGCAGTTCATTTTGATCACGCACGTCAAGCGCACGATGCAGCTCGCCGACGTGCTCTACGGCGTCACGATGCAGGAGTCCGGCGTCTCCCGGGTCGTCAGCGTGAAGCTGAACGCCACCGGCGAGGAGCGGCGACCTCTACCGCAGCAGCACGTGGCCGTGGCGTAGGGGGGCCGAGCCGACACGTCGCCTGGTCATTGGCCGACGCGATCGCCGCCGCCAGCAGGCCCCTCGCGTCTCCGCCATCCGTGGCAGGATCGAGCGGGGGACCGAGCCGGACGACGACCCGGCTCCACGGCCAGGCGATGCCGAAATGGTCCCAGGCCTTCCGCAGAACGACGCCGCGCGCGAACGCTGCGCCCATCGGCACGACAACTCCTCCGGTCGCCCGGGCGGCCAGCACCGCTCCGCCCTTGGCAACCCCACGGGGGCCGTGAGGCCCGTCCACGGCGAAGGCCGCATCGACGGCCTCACGGCGAAGCGCGCGGATCAGCCGTGCCAGCCCGCGCAACCCGCCGCGCGAGCTCGACCCACGAACCACCGCGAACCCGAGCACCCGGAGCGCGCACGCCTGCATCGCGCCATCGAGCGAGAGACTCACCATCACGAGCGTGGTGCGACGACGACGCCAGGCGAGGAGCGGCCACTGCGTCCCGTGAAAGAAGGCGAGCACCCACCGCCGATCGCGCACGGACTCGAGGCTCGGGTCGACGTCCACGTCGACCCGAAGCGTCGCGAGCCACAGGCGCGCGACAAGCCCGAGCACCAGCCCAAGCAAGGAGCGAACGCGTTGCGCCACAAGCAGACGGAGTGGCGGGCGGACGAGGTGTCCGCTAGCCCTTGAGCTCTGCCAGCTTGGTGCGCGCGCGCTCGAGTGTCGGTTCATTCTCGAGGGCTCGCTCCAGCATCTGCACGGCCTTCACCTTGTCGCCCTGCCTCGCGCTGATCTCGCCCAGGTAGTAGAAGACGTCGCCCTTCGTGATGCCCGTGCTCGGGTCCAGGCGCTGGAGCAGGAGCGCACGGAACGTCTTCTGGGCACGATCCAGGTCGTTGGTCTCGAGCGCCAGGACGCCGAGGTCCTTCAGCACGGTCACCGAGCCCGGGTCGATCTTGAAAGCGAGGTCGTACTGCGCGAGTCCCGCCTCCTTGTCGCCCAGCGACGCGAGCGCGCGACCAAGGCGATGGTGATAGATCGACAGCTCCTTGCTGCGCTTGGTGCCGAAAGAGGCGATGACCTTCTCGAGCACCGTGGCCGCGTCCCGCTCCCGCGAGGACGCGTTGTACGCGTCAACGAGCTGAAGCAACAGCTCGCGATCATTGGGCCAGAGGGCGGTGGCACGTTCCAGCAGAGGGACGGCCTCGGCTGGCGCGTGTCGCTCGCGGACGTGAATGTCGGCCGCCCGCCGCAGGAGCTTCACCTGATCCTCGATGGCGCGCGACGGCGGAGGGGTCGAGCTGGCGGCAGCCGGCGTTGGCTTCGGGGAATCGACGCTACCCGGCGCGGTGCCTCCCTCGGCGATCAGGTCGACGTCGCCGACCAGGAGCGCCGCAAGCTCCGTCCACTTCTTCTCCTTCTCGTAGATCCCGCGAATCTGGATGCGGACCTCCTTGTTGCGCGGGTCCAGCTCCAGGGCACGCTGCAGAGCGGCCTGGATGCCGGCGCTGTCCTCGAAGTGCGCGCGCGCGAACGCGAGGCGGAGCGCATCCGGGACCCCGGTCTTGTCGGTCGCGAGCTCGACGAGCTTCGTCAGGGCGCTCGTCACGAGCTCCCAGTCGAACCTGGACTCTGCGAGACGAGCCACTGCCTCGAGCGCCTTCCGGTGCCCAGGCTCCTTCGCGAGCACCTGCTGATAGGTCGCCAGCGCCCGCGTCGTGTCCTTGAGCCGCCCCTCGAACACCTCTCCGAGCCGGATGCGGAGAGCCAGCTCCGCAGCCCGGTCGTCGCGCTCGGTGGCGAGCTGAATCTGGCCGGTGAGGAGGTCTGCCAGGTCTTCGTCCTGACCCGTACGCTCGAGGAGCTGCGAGAACGCCAGCACCGCCTCGGTGTGCCCGGGCTCCTCGTCCAGGATGGCTCGCAGGGTGGCAACGGCGCGATCGACCGACTGGAAGGACACCTCCTCCAGCCGCGCGAGATCGAGCCGCAAGATCGACCGCTGCGCCGACGTCTCGGCCATCTCGATGAGCCGCTCGAGCAGCTTGCCGAGGTCGCGTGGACGCCCCGCCTTCTCATACAGTGCGCGCAGCTTGGCCGGAGCCGTCACGTCGCTCGGATCTTGCTCGAAGATCTCCTCGTAGAGCGCGATGGCCTGCGCGGTGCCCTCGGGTCGCTGCTCGAGGACCTCGGCCGCCCTCTTCTTGAGGGTGACGATCTGCTCGCCGTCGCTGGCTAGCTCTGCCCGACGCAGCAGCAGCTTCACGACCTCGACGGCGTCGCCCGCTGCCTCCCGCAGCCTCGTCAGCTCCTCGAGCGCCCAGGCGTCTGCATCGTCCTCGACCAGGCAATCACGGAGCACGGCCTCCGCCAACGCCTTGTCCCCGACCGTCTTCTCGGCGAGCCCTTGCGCCTCGCGCAAGAGGGCGTGCTTCGTCTCGATCGACGACTCGAGCTTCGCGCGCGCGCGCAACGTGGCGACGAGGTCGCGCTCGCGACCCGGGACGCGCTGGAGGGACTCGACGGCCCCCAGCACGACGAGGTCCTCCGGGGTGAGCTTCAGCGCTCGCAGGAAGCTCGACTCAGCACCTGCCGCGTCATCCAGCCGGTCTCGACGCCATCCGCCGAGCCTGATCCACAGCTCGGCTGCCGTGGCCGAGGGCAGGTCCTCGGTGGCCACGAGGGCGCGCTCGAGCGCGTCGCAGGCGTCCTTCCAGGCGGTGTTCAGCGACGCGAGCCGCGTGAGCTCCTCGATGGCGTTCTCGTCCGACGGATCGGCGGCGACCGCCTCTTCGACGACGCGCTGCGCGCGATCTCGGTCCTTGACCTCTTCCTCGAGGATCTTGGCCAGATCCAGCCGCGTGCGCGAGCGGTCGCGTGCAACGGTCGCGCGTGCCACCTGCCGCTCGTGGAGCGACGCGAGATCCTGAGGGCGTCCAAGCTGCCGATAGACGCCCTCCAGGATGTCAAAGACATCCGTGAACAGGTCCGGGTCGTCCAGGAGCGCTTCGAGCGCCTGTCGGCTCGGCGGGTGATCGATGCGCCGATCGAGGGCGAGCCTCAACGTGGCGACCCCCTCGGTCCGCGCCTTGAACTCCCCTATCTGCAAGCTGGCGAGCCGGTGATAGAGCTCGGCCTGCTTCTCGGCGTCGAGCTCCACCGCAACGCGCCGCTCGAGCACATCGGCGAGCGCCCGATGGTCCCCGAGCCGGGCGTAGATCCGGTCCAGGGATGCGAGGATCTCGGCGCTGTCTCCGCCCTGCTCCGCGGCGCGCACGTAGGCCTGCGCCGCACGAGCGTCGTCAGAGAGACGCTCCTCCGCGACACGTCCGAGCCGCATGAACAGGTCGGTGGTGGTCGCCGGCTCGTAGAGCGAACCCGCTCGGTCCGCGAGGGCCTCGGCGTACCTTCGCCAGCCGTCGGTCCCCACATCCAGGGAGAGGCGCTCGACCTCCGCATGCAGCGACTGTTCGCTCGGCTCCTCTGTCAGAGCACGCAAGAGCGCGCTCTCGGCCTTCGACTTGTCGCCCAGATCCCGCTCGGCCACCTCGGCGATCGATCGCAGCGTCCTCGCCCGCTCGCGCGGATCAGTCTGCGCTCGGAGACGCATCTCATACACGTCGATCAGGTCGGCGTGACGGCCCGCGCCGCGCAGCATCGGCTCGAGCGCGTCCGCAGCCTCGGTTCGAAGGTCCTCGTGGGTCTCGCCTATCTTGCGAATTGCCGCGATGACCGCCTCGTCCGGCCCGCCATCGAGGACCTCGCGGTACGCTTCGAGCGCCTGACGAGCGTCATCGAGGTCCCCCGACAGGAGATCTCCGATTCGCCGCTTGAGGGCGCGACGAATGATGTCGTCCGGTGCGGCGCTCGCCTGCAGGCGGAGGTTCTCCAGCAGCTCCGGCCAGAGACGTTCGCTCGTGTAGAGCACGTCGAGGCGCCGGGTCGCTTCGGCGTCGCCGGGCTTGACCGCCAGCGCCTCGTTCAGCAGCTCGATGGCCTCGCGGGGCTCGCGCAAGCTCTGCTCGTAGCGCGTGGCCGCGAGCATGAGCAGGTCGTACTTGCGCTGGTCCTCATCGGGCGTCGCGAGCTCGACGCGGCGACGGAAGAGTGCGACCAGGCGGGCCGCGTCGTCCTTCTCTTCGTAGAGGTGGATGAGGTGGTCCAGCGTGGCCCGGCTCTCCGGGTCGAGCTCGAGAGCTCGCTCGTAGGCCTCGATCGCGCCCGAACCATCCTCGAGCATGTCGCGCCGCGACTCGCCGACGCGCCTCCAGATCTCCGCCCGCTCCTCGTCGCTGGGGGTGAGATCTGCCTTCTTGACCAGCACGCGCACGAGCACGGGCCAGTCGGAGAGCAGCGTCGCCAGGATGTCCATGGCGTCGAGCGGCACGACATCCGTCTCGTCCAGACGATGGAGCCGCTCGTACGCGCGGAGCGCACGACGCGGGTCGTCGCGCTTGGCGTCGTGGGTCTTCGCCAGCGCCTGCAGCAGCTCGCGCTGTCCAACCCCGTCGATCTTGGCGATCCCGCGCTCGTACGCGTCGGCGAGATCGTCCCACCGGGACGTCGCAGCAGCGAGACGATCGAGCTCTGCCCGTGTGTCACCATCGTCCGGGTCGAGCACGAACGCGTCGCGGACAGCCTCGAACGCACGGTCCTGATCTCGCCCTCGCTCCTCCCAGAGCTTTGCGCTCTCTCGAAGAACGGCCACCCGCTCGACCGGGTCCGACGCCAGGGCGAGCCGCTCGCCGTTGATCGCCACGAGCCGTCGCCAGTCGTCGGCGCGCTCGTACAGGGGCCGCAGAATCTCGACCACCCGCGCCTTGTGCTGCTCGACCACCACGAGCGCCTCGAGCGCCTTGACGGCCTCGCCAGCGGTCGCGCCCGTCCCTTGCTCGTTCGCCGTGAGGTCGACCACCGCCTGGTATTCGTCGATCGCGCCGTCGACCTCGCCCAGCTTCCGCTCCAGCAGGCGGGCGAGCTCGAGGCGGAACCTGGCCTCTTCCTCGGGCAGAGCGCTCTGTTCTGCACGCTTTCGGGTCAGATCGGCGAGGTCTCGCCACCGCTCCCGGCGCTGGTACAGCCGGGCGACCGCCTCGAGCGCCGCCACCTCAGCGTCGTCGATGTCGAGGACCGCGCGGTACGTGTCGATCGCTCGATCATCGTCCTTGATCTCGGCCTCCTCGATGCGAGCGATCACGTGCAGAGTCGCGATCCGCTCCGTCGGGTCGTTCGTGTGGTCGAGCGCCTCGCGGTACAGCGCCACTCGGTCCGCCGGCCGGTTCGCCTCGCGGAGGAGCCTGTCGATGGACTCGAACGGCCCCTGGCGCTCCTCGGGTGCGAAGGCATAGGCGCGCCGGTAGAAGTGCAGCGCTCGCTCGCTGTTCTTCTCTTGCTCGAAGAGCTCACCCGTCCGCTTCGCCAGCTTGGCGGTGACGGGCTCGTCAGCCTCCACCTTCTCCAGCTCACCGGCGTAGATCTCCGCGAGGCGTCCTCCGGCGTTGGCCACGCGCGCGAGACGCTCGAGCTCGGCCCAGGTCGTCTCGTCGGTGACGTCCTCGGCGAGCAGCTTCGCGACGGTCTCGAGCGCCGCCAGGTAGTTTTCCTCCTGCTCCTCGTGCAGCTTCGCGAGGCGGCGTAGCAGCGTCCGCCGGCGATCGGGATCGTCGCTCGTGGCGAGACGCGCCTCGAGCGCGACCATGACGTTACGCCACTCAGCGCGTGCGAGATACACGGACTCGAGCATCTCGGCCGCCCGGGCCGCGTGCTCGGGCTGGGCCATCAAGCTCTCGAGCGCCGCGACCGTGACCGGGTACTGGGGTTCGAGCTTCAGGGCCTCCTCGTACTGGTCGAAGGCGCGCTCGACCTCGTGGAGCTGCTTCTCGAGGACGGCGCCGAGCCGGTGATGCACGCTGGCCTTGCGCGTCTTGGGGAGGTCCTCGACGCTGAGCTGCCGCTCGTAGAGCGCGAGCAGATCGTCCCAGCGCGACGTGGCGGAGTAGAGGCGCTCGAGGGCCTCGAGCGCCCGGTCGTCCATGGATAGATCGAGGATCTGCTCGTAGACCGCGATGGCCGCGGGCCGGTCCTCGAGCTGCTCGTCCGACAGGACCGCCCGCTTGAACAGCAGGGCCTGCCGCTCCTCGTCCGTGTCCGCGACGTCCGTCCGGCGCTTCAGGATCTCGAGCAACGGGGCTGGCTCGTGCAGCTCCTCGTAGAGCGACGTCAAGGCCTCGAGCGCGCGTCGATCGTCGGGGCGGATCTCGAGCGCCTTGCGGTAGTACTCGAGGGCGAGCTGCCGGTCTGCGAGCTCCACGCGACCAAGAGACGCTATCTTGAGCGTGACGTCGAGCTGCTGATCTTCAGCCGCGACGTCGGGCGCGACCTCCTTCAGCAGATCGACGAACGCGCGGTAGCGCTCCGTCTTGGCCGCCAGGCGCTCGGCCCTTGCGAGCCAGTCCGGGAAGTCGGCATCCGCCGCCGAATCGTGCAGCCCGCGCGCCGCGTACTCGAACGCCTTGCCGGGATCGCCCAGCGGCCCTTCGGCCACGCTCGCGGCTTGCGCGTAGATCGCCAGCTTCTCGCCCGGCGACTCGTTGACCTCGGCCTCGATGTCGAGCACACGCAAGAGCCGGGCGTGCTCCGCCTCCGCCTCGTACAGGGGGCGCAAGATCGCCGCCGCCTCTCGCCGCGCGCCGCGGTCCGATAGCAGCTCCTCGAGCGCCGCCCGCGTGGGCGCGTGCGACGGTTCGAGAACCAGCGCCTTGCGGTAGGCCTCGAGCGCACCTTCGATGTCGTTCAGCCGCGACCGGCGCACCTGGCCGATGCGCGCCAGGAGCGTGAGGCGATCCTGCGGTGCGTCCACCAGCTCCAGCTCGGCTTCCAGCGTGTCGGCGAGCTCGGGCCAGCGATCCGCCGCCTCGTACAGGCTGCCGAGCGCCGACAGGCTCTCGCGCTCCGGTCCGAAGTCGTCGACGATCGTTCGGTAGGCGAGGATGGCCTCCGGGATGTCCGCCAGGCGCTCTCCGAGCGTCTTCGCGATGCGACGGAGCAGGGGCTTCCGCACCTCGGCCCCCTCGGCCAGGTGCTCGCGAGCGCGCAACACCTCGACCAGCTCGCGGAACCGCTCGGTCCGCTCGTAGAGTCGGTCGAGCGCGACCAGCGCCGTCTCGTCGTTCGGGTCGTCGTCGAGCCGGGCTCGCCACGCGACGATGGCCGACTGCGGGTCGTCGAGCACCGCCCCGTAGAGCTCGCCCAGGCGACCGTAGAGCTCGCGACGCGCCTCGACGTTGGCCTCGAGCGTGACCTGCGTTTGGAGGATGGCCGCGAGCTCGACGCTCTTGCCAGCGGCGGCGTAGAGTCGCTCGAGCGATCGCGCTGCGGGCAGCGCGATCGTCGGATCGCCGGCGTCGATCTGCAGCACCTGGCGGTACACGGCCTCGGCACGCGCGGCGTCCCCGAGGCAGTCCTCGTAGATGTGAGCGACCTGCGAGAAGATCTCCGCCTTCGGCTCGGGGGCGCGCGCACCAGCCGCTGCCTCCACGAGGACCGTCGCGACCTGTTCGTGTGCGTTGGTGCGACGCGCGATGTCGAGCGCGCGCTCGCGAGCGTGGACGTCGTCAGGGTCGAGCGGAATGAGTCGCGAGTAGGTCGCGAAAGCCCCGCTGTCGTCCTTGAGGCGCTCGTCGCGCAGCTGGGCGATACGCCGCAGGAGCTCCCGCAACGCGGCGGGGTCCTTGGCAGACTCGAGCCGTACCTCGAGCACACGGACGAGATCACGCACCTCGTCCTTCTCCTCGTAGACCTGCTCGAGAACCCCGGCCGAACGCTCGCGCAACCGGGGCATCTCCAGACACCGCTCGACGAGCTCCCGAGCGTCCCTGTCGCCTGCATCGTCGCGCAGGACCGCCTCGAGCTGGTCGAGCGCCCGCTCCGGGTTGCTCAGCTTCTCGAAGAGCAGCTTGCCGATGCGGAGCTTCAGCTGAAGAGGCTCTCCTCCGCCGCCGGTCGCGAGCTGGTTCTCGAGGAGGGTCGCCAGGTTCTCCCAGCGCGACTGCGCGACGTACAGCGCGTCGAGCGCTCGCAGGGCGTGCGGGTGGCTGGGGTCCAGCTCCAGGATCCGCTCGTAGAGCCTCGTGGCGTGCGGGCGATCCCCGAGGATCTCCTCGGCGATCAGCGCAACCTCGCTCAGCAGCTCGGTCTTCCTCTCGGACGTCTCGGCGACGATGATGACGCGCTCGTACAGCTCTTCGAGCTCGACCCACCGCTCGCGCGTGGTCAAGATCTGCTTCAGCCGCGCGAAGGCACGCGCGTCTCCGGGGTCTCCCAGCAGGATGCGCTCGAGATACGGGCGCGCGTTGTCGATCTCGCCGAGCTTCTCGTCGTACAGCGTGGCCGCGCGCTCCGCGAGATCGCGCTCGATCGCACCGGGCAGTCCTGTCTCTCCCGTCGGAGGCACCGCGCGTGCGACGGCCGCGACGAAGTCGTTGGTGCGGTCGGTCCGCGTGGCGATCACGTTCAGCCTGTCCCAGAGCGGGAGCTCGGTGGGGAACTCGCCCACCGCCCGCACCATCACGTCGAAGGCCTTGTTGTGGTCGCCGAGGTTCACGTACACGTCGGCGAGGCGGTCGTAGAGCTTGACGCGGTCGCCCTTCGAGGCGGCGGTCGCGATCATGACCTCCAGCACCTCGGCCTGACGCTCGAAATTCCCGTCTCGTCCGTAGCTGGCCTCGAGGACCACGGCCGCCCGGGCCCTGGTATCGCCCACGAGGAGGAGCTGCTCGACCACCGCCAGCGCGGCTCGGTCGCCAGGGACGATCTGCATCGCGCGCTCTGCCGCGGCCAGGCTGTCGGAGTACCGGTGCAGCGGCTCGAAGTAGAGAGCGGCCAGATCGACCTCGCACGCTGCCCGCTCGTTCCCTTCTCGCTGGTCGCGGTCCTGCTCGAGCGCGACCGCCGCACCCTCGGCGTCGCCTGACGCTCGAAGGAGGCGCGAAAGCGCCCGGAGGGAAGCGCCGTAGGTCGGCACCAGCTCGAGCACGCGGCGATGCACCGCGATCGCTCGCTCGGGAGCCATGAAGGACTCCTCCTCGAGCACGGCCCACTCGTTGAGGATCTCGAGCTTCTGCGCGCTGTCGGCGCGGGCGACGCGAACGTCGAACAGCCAGCGGAGATCTTCCTGTAGCCCCTTGGCCCGCAGAATCCGATCAAGGGTCTGGATGACCTCGTCGTCTTCCTCGTTCTCCTCGACCAGAACGCGGTACGCCTTAACCGCCTCGTCGACCCGTCCCAGCTCGGTGGCGCAGACCTCGGCGATCTTGCTCCTCAGGCTGTGGCGCTCGTCCTTGCCGGCCCCCGCTGCCTCCGCCCGCGCTCGGAGCGCGGCGACGAACGGATCCCACGCGCTCGCCGACCGAGCGGCGGCCTCGAAGGCCACCAGGGCATCCGGCGTCTCGGGCGCGAGCTCGTAGGCCCGGAGCGCGTACCCGAAGGCTGCCTTGCGGTCCTGCAGATGCTCACCGGCGATGGCGGTGAGCTTCTTGAGCAGCTCGAGCCTGGCGACGTCGTCCTCCGCCTGGGCGTACAAGGTCTCGTACAGCGCGGGGAGACGCTGCCACTTCCCGTCGCGCTCGTAGAGCGGCACGAGCGCCCGCGCCGCCCGGAGGTCGTTCGGCCGCACGTGAAGCACCCGCTCGTACGCGCGGAAAGCACGATCCGGTGCGTGGAGCTTGTCGGTGTAGATGTCCGTCGCGCGGAACGACAGGTCCACCTTGACGGCAGCGTCGGTGGCCTTGTCGGCCGCCGCCGAGATGACCTCCACGAGCCCTTCCCAGTCGCCCGTCGTGGCGTACAGGGCCGTCAGGCCGTCGAAGTCCCCGATGGCGAGGTAGCTCTCGCGCAAGACGCGGAGCGCCTTGGCGTTCGCCGGCGACAGGTCGAGCACGCGGTGCCAGGCGCGCATCGACCCGCTGTGGTCCTGCAGGCGATCCGAGTAGATCGTACCGAGCTTCTGGAGCACCGCCAGCCTGGTCGGGTCATCCTCGGCCGCGCCCGCGCGACGCTCGAGCACCTCTGCGACCGTCGCCCAGTCCTTGTCGCGCTCGGCCTGCTTCTCGAGGGCATCGAGCGCCCCGACGGCCAGCGGGTCCTCCGCGAGGACCTTCTTGTAGAGCTTCGTCGCGTCCGTGCCTCGATCGAGGCGCTCCGACGCGAGCCTCGCCATCTCCAGCCAGAGGGAGCGCCGGTCGGGCCCCTCGGACATGTGGGCCGCTTCGCGCTCGAGCAGCTCGTACAGCGGCTTGTAGGCCCGCCGCTTCGTGTAGAGCTCCTTCAGCTTGTCCTTGGCCTCGGCGTCGTCGTGCAGCAGCGCGAAGAGGTGCTCGTACGCGTCGATCCCGTTCTGGACATTCGAGAACTGGTCCAGCCAGCGACGCGCGACCGCCCGGTAGAGGTCTGCCTTGACGGCGACGTCCGCCTCGGCCTCGGCGAGCCGCGCCTGGGTCGCGAGCAGGTCGCGCCAGCGCCCGAGCGCCTCGTAGGCACGGGCCAGCTCGCGCAGCGCCTCGACATCGGCGCCGTCGATGGCGACGACCTGCGCGAGGATGGTCACGAGCGCCGTGTCGTTCTTGATGTGCTCGCGGTAGATGGCCGCCATCTCGCGGAGGATCTCGAGCTTGGCGGCGGGCTCGTTCGCCTGAACGCGGTCGAACTCGCTGCGCAGGAGGTCGGTCAGCGCGTTCCACCCGCCGGTCTGCCGGTACAGACGTCGGAGCGCCTCGCGCGCCCCCTCGTTGGCGGGGTCCTGACGGTAGATCGCGCGCCACTGCTCGATGGCCTTCGTCGCGTTCGTCCCCTCCTCGGCGAGCCTGGCAAGGTCAGCCGTCACGGCCCGCCGCTCGTTCCCGTCGGGCAGCACGCGCTGCGCGTCGTTGAGGATGGCGGTGAGGCGCGCGGTGCCGCCGTGCTCGGGCGCCCACTGCCTGAAGAACGCGAGCATCCCCGGGTTGCCTGGCTCGAGCTTGCGGAGGCGCTCGAAGTACGGCTCGGCCTGCTCGGGTCGCTCACGCTTCTTCCAGTGCACCATCGCGATCTGGAGCACGGTGCCGGCCTCGTCGGTCGGCTTCGCCAGGGCGAGCTGAGCGTCGTAGAGCGCGACGAGGTCGTCCCACTGCTGACGCTCCATGAAGAAGTCGACGAGCGCGCGAGTCGCCTCGGGGTGGCCGGGCGACAGGTCGATCACTCGCTCGTAGGCTGCCGCGGCGCGCTCCTTGGCCCCCAGCTTCTTGTCGCACACCCGCGCGAGCTTGAGGTAGCCGGCGACCGTCTCCTCCTTCGAGGGCGCGTTCGCGGCCAGCTGCTCGACGATGGCCGCGAGGTCATCGTCCCGCCCCTCCTCGCGGTACATGCGCGCGAGGAGCTCCGCCGCCCGGCGGTTCTTCGGGTCGATCTCGACCGCCTGCCGGAGATTCCCGAGGATCTCGTCGGTCAGGGCCGCCGACTTCTTCGCCTTCTTTGCGCTCTCGCCGGCCTGCGCCTTGATGGTCGGGCGACCGTAGCGGTACGCGGTCTCGGCCGCGGTCATGAGCAGCGAGCTCTTGAACGCAGGATCCTCGGTGCTCCTGGCCTCCTCGATGTAGCGGGCCGACAGCTCGGACCACTTGCCCTTCTTGGCGCGGCTCCGCTCGAGCGCGTCCGTAGCTGCCTGGTCGTCGGGCTGCAGCTCGACGATGCGGCCGTAGGCCAGGGCCGCACGCAAAGCATCCATGACCTGCTCGTCGAGCACCCGGGCGAGATCGGTCTGGATAGCCAGCTCCTCGGGGGTGCCGTTCGCCAGCGCGGCGAGCATCGCGAGAAGGCGCGCCACCGCGTCGTGCTCCAGGCGCTCCTCGTGTGCCTGCTTTGCGGCCTCGATCAACCGGACGAGCTCCGGCCGTGTCATCGACGGGTCGTCGGACGGGTCCATCGCCGGAGAGCCAGCGGGCGGTGCCAGCGGCTTCGTGGCGTCGACAAACCCAATGGCCGCCTCGAGTTCGGCCCATGCTTGCGCGTGGTCTGAATCGTCCTGCAGCGTGCCGAGTGCTTTGCGGATCGTGCTCGCGCTCATCCCTCACCTTAGCGAAACGTCGAACGATTCAGATGGAACGAACAGCGCGGTCGCCTGCCTCGCGGCACTGGCTTGCGCACTGGAGAAACGCGCCGGAGGGGAGTCCCGGTTAGCGGCGTAGACCGCGAAAAAGCGAGGAGAACTCGTCCCCGACGGGGGGGGATGGTAGGCGTCAGCAGTTCGGTAATCAACACGCTTCTCGCGGGTTCGTATCACCGAAGACTCCACGCGCCTGTCGCACCTTTGCCCCCTCCGCTCGCCGACGTCGGGCGGTGCGCCAGGGCCTCTCAGGCCGTCGACGCACCCGACATGTGCGTGGTGGTTGTACTATGGTGCGACGCCTCGATGGCAGCCCAAAGTACGTCCGCGCTCCTTTCGCTCGCAGGCGTGTACGAGACGCTCCGCATCTCCATCCCGACGACCCTCGAGGGGATGCTCGGCCGGGCGGACAGGCGGGCCTGCGACGACCGACTAGACGGCTGGTGCAGGAGGATCATCGCGCGCGCCAGGATGGACGTGCAGGTCGTCGGCCGGGAGAACCTCCTGGCCGGTCAGACCTACCTCGTGATGAGCAACCACCAGTCGCTCTACGACGTCCCCGTGATGTTCTACGTCCTGGGGGCGAACCTCCGGATGGTCACCAAGGCCGAGCTGTTTCGCGTGCCCGTCTGGGGGCGGGCGATGCGCGAGGCAGGGTTCATCGCGATCGACCGGAGCAACCACGAGCGCGCCTGCGAGAGCCTCGCGGAGGCGAGGCGATACCTGGCCGAGGGCATCCACATCTGGATCGCCCCCGAGGGGACCCGCAGCCGAACCGGGGACCTCCTCCCCTTCAAGAAGGGGGGCTTCGCCCTCTCGCTCGAGGCCGGGCTGCCCATCCTGCCGGTCGCCATCAAGGGGACGCGAGACACGCTCGGCGCGGACCGGGTAAGGTCGACCTATGACACGAGGGTGCTGGTGACGATCCGCCCGCACATCGACCCGAAGGCGTACGCGTCGATGGACCCCAAGGCCGCGCGCGACGCGCTCATGGCCGACGTGAGGCGCGACATCGCGAGCGGACTTTGAGCTTGCTGGGCGAAGGCCTCGGCGTCCTCGTCAACGCGAACGCCAAGCGGGGCGGCAGGCGCGTCGCGGCGCAGATCGCGCGGGCCCTGCCGGGGGCGAACGTCCGGCTCACGCGCACCGCCGAGGAGGTCGACCGGTGGCTGCGCGGGCTCGACCATCCGCGCGCGGTCCTGCCCGCCGGCGGGGACGGCACCGTCGTGGCGCTGATCAACGCGTTCGCCAGGGTCTTCAAGGAAGGGCCCTTCCCGCGGGTCGGCATCCTGCCGCTCGGCACCGGCAACGCCTGGGCGCACGTCGTCGGGGCGCCGAAGCTCGACCGGGCCCTCAGGCTGATCGTCGCAGCGAGCGACCCTCTCCCGGTCCGCCGCTTCGGGATGATCTCGTGCGAGGGGACGCTGACGCCGTTCGGCGGTGCCGGCTGGGACGCCGAGATCCTGAACGACTACCGGACCCAGGTCTCGCTGTCGAAGGGGCCGTCCAAGTGGCTCACCAAGAGCGTCTACGGCTACCTCGTCGCGGCGGTCCTGCGCACCGCCCCGAAGACGATCGTGAACGGTCGCCCGCAGGTCATCATCGAGAACCTCGGCGACGAGGTCTACACGGTCACGGCGGACCGCAAGGTCATCAGGCTGCACGGCGTCGGGCACGGCGCGGTGCTGTACGACGGGATGGCGAGCTCCGCGGGGTGCGCCGTCAGCCCCGAGCTGGGGTACGGCGTGCGGGCGTATCCCTTCGCCGAGCGCTTCATGGGCATGATGAACGTCCGCGTCTACGACGAGACGCCGCTCAGCGCGCTCGCGCACGTACCGCTGCTATGGCGCGGGGAGCATCCGCTGCGAGGCATGCACGACTGGTTCGCCACGAAGGTGCGGATGACGTTCTCGCGGCCGGTCCCGCTGCAGCTCGGCGGCGACGCCATCGGCTTCCGGCAGACGGTCGAGTTCGGCATCGCCGAGCGCGAGATCGAGATCGTCGACTGGCGCGGCTTCTTCTAGGAGCCGCGCCGGTGGGCGCCGGGTACGTGGCCGGCGGGGCCTGGCTCGGCTCAGAACGAGGCGGTGAACAGCGTCGCCGAGTAGGTCTGGAGGTTCGGCACGACCGAGCGCATGCCGGTCTGGTACCGCGGCTCGGCGGCTCCTCGCGCCGGCTGGTCGCCCTGGATGTCGCCGGCGACGCGCGTGTGCGCGTTGTCGTACCACCAGGCGCCGCCGAAGATGCCGGTACCCAGGCCGACGACCGCGATGGTCGTACCGACGGCGATCACGTTCCAGTTGGTGTTGTTGGTGGTCCCGTTCGCCTGGAAGACGGAGCTCGGCTCCGCGGCCACCAGCCCGACGATGAGCGCGCCCACGGTGAGCGTCGCGCCGGTGATGGTGAGAGCCTCGCCGATCTTCTCGCGGTTCCTGAGGCCGGGGGCGACGTGGATCTTGACCGTGTCGCCCTTGGGCGTGGCGAGCACGAACGGCTCGGACTCGTTGAGACCCGCGCCGACCACGCGGTACTGATCGGTCGCCGGGAGGCGAACGTCGCAGGGCGTCTCGCAGGCCACCTGCCAGGGGACGCCTGGACCGCTGCGGTGCTCGAGGGTCACGAGCTCCTTGGTCTGGATGTGGACCTTGACGAGGCCGTCGCCCGAGACCACGGCCGGGGCGGCGGGCACCGTCGTCACGACCACGGTCGAGCCAGCGGGAGCCTGGATGACCACCGGCGGCGGCGGCGGCGGGCCGGGCGGCGGCGGAGGCATGGTGGGCTCGGCCATGGGCGGCGGCGGAGGCGGGGTGGGGGCCTGGGCCATGGGCGGCGGAGGCGGCGGGCCGGGCGGCTCGGCGACAGGCGGAGGAGGAGGCGGCGGAGGCGGCGCCCCCGGCGGCTCTTGCGCAAGAGCGGAAGCCGCCACGAGCAGCAGAGGTGAACCCACACTCACCAGGAGAGCCAGCTTCGACATCGACCGCATCACGAACCTCACCTCTGTAAGCGCCGCATCGACCAAGGGCGTGCGGCGCGGCGCCTGCTCAGGAAGCAGGCCTCCGACGCCTGGGCACCCTTACCCGGTTGCAGTTATACAGAGAAACTGCGCCCTTACCAGCCTACTCGTCCCACACCTGCGCTTTTTTTCAGACCCCGTCTGACCAGCGACGACCCACGGTCCGCCCCACCCGCAATTGTGCAGCGGGGAGCCGCCGCCCGCTCGACCCGCGACCTCGCTACTGCAGGCTGACGTCGACCCGGCGGTCGTTGCGCCAGCCGGCCTCGTCGGTGCCGGTGGCGTCGAGCGCGCCGCGCGACGTCTCCTTCATGTGGTCATCCGGCACGCCGAGGCCGACGAGGTACTTGCGCACGCTCGTGGCACGGTGCTCGCCGAGGTTCATGTTGTACTCCTGCTCGCCGCGGGGATCGGCCCGGCCGGTGAGCTGGACCTTGCGGCCGGCGAGGGGCCCGGTCGTCAGGCACTTGGCCACCTGGGAGAGGATGTCGCGCTCCTGCGACGTGAGGTTGGACGAGTCGAAGTCGAACTTGGGAGGCTCGTTGGAGATCTTGACCTTGCACTGCGTCATGATGTCGTCCGACAGGTTGACCGCAGGGTCGGCCCCCTTGGCCTCGGGCGCCGGCGTCGTGGTCAGCTCGGCGGAGCCGGCGGGTGTCTCGGGGGGCGGCTGTTCGTGGCTGCAGCCGACCAGGGCCAGGACAGCGACGGAACCGATGACCTTCAATATCGCGCTCATGCCGGAGCTCCTTGGATTGTATGATCCACCTCGCGGCGGAACCTGTGCCGGCTGGTCACAAATTGCAAGGGAGAGTTATTCCGGTGAACGTCCTGGTGACGGGAGGCGCGGGGTACATCGGGTCGCACTTCGTCCGGGCCCTGCTCGGTGCGGGGCACGGCGTCGTGGTGGTCGACGACCTGTCGGCGGGGCACAGAGACGCCGTCCCGGCCGGGGTGCCGATCGTGCAGTGCGACGTGCGCGCGCAGGCCGAGGTTCGCCGGGCGCTGCGCGAGCACCGCGTGGAGGCGGTCGTCCACTTCGCCTCGCGCATCCAGGTCGGCGAGTCGGTGCGCGACCCTCGGCTCTACTACCGCGACAACCTCGCCGCGGGCATCGAGCTGCTCGAGGCGGTGCTCGACGAGGACGTCGGCATCTTCGTCCTGTCGTCGACGGCGGCCGTCTACGGCGACCCGCGGCGCCTGCCGCTCGACGAGGATCACTCCACCTTCCCGGTGAGCCCCTACGGCGCGACCAAGCTCGCCCTCGAGGGGGCGCTCGCGACCTACTCCGCGGCCTACGGCCTGCGCTACGCGGCGCTGCGCTACTTCAACGCGTGCGGCGCCGACGGCGGGCTCTCCGAGCGCCACGACCCGGAGACTCACCTCATCCCTCTCGTCCTCGACGCCGCGATGGGCGCCCGCTTCGCGCTCACGCTCTTCGGCGCCGACTACGCGACCCCTGACGGCACCTGCGTGCGCGACTACGTCCACGTCGCCGACCTCGCCGTCGCCCACCTCGCGGCCCTCGACTACCTCTCCCGCGGCGGCGAGAGCGGCGCCTTCAACCTCGGCACGGGGCACGGCTACTCGGTGCGCGAGGTCATCGAGGCGGCCGAGCGCGTGACGGGAAGGAAGGTCCCCGTGGTCGCGGGCGAGCGTCGAGCAGGGGACCCCCCCGAGCTCGTCGCGGCGCCAGGCAAGGCGCTGCGAGCCCTGGGCTGGGTCGC
>Ga0181517_10002830_pt1 | contig 17154 bp, 12 predicted proteins | sample PEATcosm2014_Bin_31_FD_119748 | JGI IMG/M metagenome (GOLD analysis project Ga0181517, IMG submission 119748) | Peatland microbial communities from MTU Mesocosm Facility, Houghton, MI, USA - PEATcosm2014_Bin01_30_metaG | ecosystem: Environmental > Terrestrial > Soil > Wetlands > Peat | place... | reverse complement strand
CCTTCTCGGGCGTGTAGTAGCCCGGATTGGCGGTGTTCTCGAAGGGCGTCAGGGTGGCGCCGAAGATCTTCAGGCCACGCTCGTGCGCGCGCTCGATCATCTGCTTCAAGCCGGCAATCAGGTCGTCCGCGCTCACGGTTTCGGAGGCTTGCGCGGATGTGCCGGGGTGGCCGAGATCGTTAATTCCCTCCAGCACGATCACGTATTGCACGCCCGGCTGGGCCAGCACGTCGCGATCGAAGCGCGCCAGCGCATTCACGCCGAAGCGTATGTTTGCGGCGGGATCGTGCAGGATGCGGTTTCCGCCGATGCCCTCGTCGACCACGGCCAGCTTGCGCCCGCCGCGGGCCTGCAACCGTGCGGCCAGAGTGTCGGGCCAGCGATGGTTGGCATCCACCGTGGAGCGCGCGCCATCGGTGATGGAATCGCCGAAGGCCACGATGGCGGCGGCATCGCCGGGCGCCATTACGTCCACCCCGGTCAGAAAGATCCAGGAGGTAAGAGGCGTAGGATCGGCCATCGATGCCGAGGCGGTCAGGTCTCCCGGGCCGGCATAGGAGGTCTGCATTGCCGAGTAGTGCACTCCCGCGCCGGTGGCGGCCTGGGGAACGAAGATGCTGATGGCCAGGTCGGCGGCGGCCGGGAAGCTCAGCTTCACCGGATCGCTCAGCACCAGCGCGTCGGGCGGAATGGCGACGCTGGGGCGGCCGCTGAAGGTAAGGGCGCGATCGGAACCGGCGGCGATGGCCGCGCCGTTGGCTCGCAGGGCGATGTGCGCCGCACCGATGGTCACGCTCTCCTTGCCGTAGGCGTTGGAGAGGCGCACGCGCACGGTGTCGCCGCCCAGGCTGGTGCGGACGATCTCGCGCAGGGTCTGGTTCTCGAAACGCAAATGGGCCGCTTGCATCTGATCGTCCGGCAATTGGGGAGCGGGACTGGCGCCCCAGGCGGCTACCCAGTGGGCCGGCGCGGCCGCCAGCGCGGCGGAAACGAAAGCCAGAAGCAACAGACCGGTGGTTCGAAGTCGCATAATGTCTCCGATTATTCTACGCCAGCGTGTCGCCGGAGTAGCAGGAAGCCCAGCAGCACCGCGCAGGCGAGCAGCAGGACCCGCAGGTAGACGGCCGCATACATTCGCGGATCGCCCAGAATCTGGCGCGCCAAACCGAAGCCGGCGCTCAGCGTGCACAAGGCAAAGTAGAGCCGCTCGGACCGGCCGGCATACGCCGCCAGTATCGCCAGGACGGAGGTGACCACCAGGTACACGCCAGCCAAGGCCCACGCTCCCGCTGGCGACGAGAGCGCCAGCGCCGCCACGGAGCGGCGCGCCAAAAGCAAGGCGATGAGCAGAAATACCACCGTGTGCACCAGCGCGACGATCACGCGTTTGCGCGTCGTGAGGATGACGAAGGCCCGCATGGAAGCCACAGTATATCGGAGTGCGCGGCTTATTCGGCGCGGAATTATAATCGCATCAGGCGCCTTATGGCGAAAATCAAACTTACCGTCAACGGAAAAGCGCACAGCCTGGAAACCGAGCCCGAGCGCCCCCTCCTCGAAGTGCTGCGCGAGGACCTGGGGCTGACGGGCACCAAGTTCGGCTGCGGGGAAGGCCAGTGCGGCGCTTGCACCGTGCTGGTGGATGGCCGCCCGGTGCTCTCCTGCGTCATGCCGGTCGAGAGCGCGCAGGATCGCAAAGTGGTGACCGTCGAAGGTCTCTCGGATGGCGTCACGCTGCATCCGGTGCAGCAGGCCTTCGTGGAGGAAAACGGGATGCAGTGCGGGTACTGCACGGCCGGGATGGTGATGGGCACGGTGGCGCTGCTGGCCGCCAACCCGAAGCCCACCGACGCCCAGATCGTCGAAGGTCTGAACGGCCACTTGTGCCGCTGCTCCGGGTATCAGCGCATCGTGGCCGCGGTGCATCGGGCCGCCGAATTGAACGCCGCGGAATTGACCGCGGCCGGGAGAAGATAGGAGGCCACCATGGTCGAACCGGAACGTTACGAACTGCGGGAACGGCCCACCTATCGATTCGCCGTGAACCGCCGGCAATTTCTGGAGACGGCGGGAGCGGGGCTGCTGATCGCGGTGGCTTCGGGAAGCTCGGAAGCGCAGATAGGCGGCGGCCCGGGAACGCTGGAGGCCCGCCTGCACATCGGCGAGGATGGCTTCATCACGGTCCTCAGCGGCAAGATCGAGGAAGGCCAGGGCGCGCTCACGGAGATCGCCATGGCGGCGGCCGAAGAGCTGCGCGTCCCGGTAGAGCGCGTGCGCATGGTTCTGGCGGATACGGATGTTACGCCTAACGACGGCATTACCGCCGGCAGTGGAACCACGCCGCGCACCACGCCGCTGGTGCGCAAGGCCGGGGCGACGGCGCGCGAACTGCTGCGGAACGCCGCGAGCCGCCAGTGGGGAGTACCAGCGGGCCTTCTCGAAGTGCGCAACGGCGCGGTGGCTACGGGCGGCAAGACGTACGGATATGCCGATCTGGCGCGCTCGCCCGAACTGGCCGCGGCTTACAAAGCCGCGCTGCCGGAAGGGGCCGCGGTGGCCGCGGCGAAAGACTGGCAGCTCCTGGGGAAGCCGCATGTTCGCGCGGATGCCCGCGAGATCGTCACCGGCGCGCATCGGTTTCCGCGCGACATCGTGCGGCCCAACATGCTGTACGGCAAAGTGCTGCGGCCTCCGGCCTACGGCGCCACGCTGGCCAATGCCGATGTCGCCGCGGCCCGCAAGATGCCGGGCGTGACGGCGCTGCGCGACGGCGCTTTCGTGGGCTGCGCGGCGCCCACCAGCTTCGCCGCCCGCAAGGCGCTCGAAGCCATCGCCGCCGGCGCCCAGTGGAACACCGCGCCGCAGCCTTCGAGCGACAACCTCTTCGAATATCTCAAGCAGCACGCCAAGCCGGGTCGCCAGCAGCCCCAGAGCCGTGGGTCGGTCGAGAGCGCGCTGTTTGATGCGAAGCACCGGCTGAAGGCCACTTACCAGGTGGCCTACGCGCAGCACGCTTCGCTTGAGCCGCGCTCAGCCGTGGCCGAGTGGCAGGATGGCCGCCTGACGGTGTGGACCGGCACCAGCAACCCGCCCGGCACCCGCCAGCAGCTTGCCGACGCCCTGCACGTGCCGATGGAGCGCGTGCGCGTGATCGTGCCGCATTTCGGCGGAGGCTTCGGAGGCAAGCACACGGCTGAAGCGGCCGTGGAAGCGGCCCTGCTGGCGCGCGAAGCCGGACGGCCCGTGGCCATGCACTGGACCCGCGCCGAAGAGTTCATGTGGGCCTACTTCCGGCCCGCCGCGGTGATCGAGGTAGAGGCTGGGCTGGACGCCGCCGGTTTGATTGCCGCCTGGGATTTCACCAACTACAATTCGGGAGCCTCGGCCATCGACACGCCTTATCGGATTCCCAACACGCGCACACGCTTCCTGGAATCCGATTCGCCTCTGCGGCAGGGATCCTACCGCTGTCTGGCGGCGACGGCCAACAACTTCGCCCGCGAATCCTTCACCGACGAGCTGGCCGGGGTCGCGGGCAAGGACCCGCTGGAGTTCCGCCTCGCGCACCTCGATAACGAGCGGCTCAGGAACGTGCTCATCGCCGCCGCCGAGCGCTTTGGATGGGCCACGCGCCGCAGAGAGCACCGCCCCGGAGTGGGCATCGGCCTGGCCTGCGGAACTGAAAAGAACTCCGTGGTGGCAGCCTGCTGCGAGGTGGAAGTGGACCGCGCCACTGGCGTGCCCAAACCGCTCGAGGTGGTTCAGGCATTCGAGTGCGGGGCCATTCTGAATCCCATCGGCCTGCGCTGCCAGGTGGAAGGCGCCATGACCATGGGGCTTGGCCCGGCGCTGCGCGAAGAGGCGATCTTCAAGGACGGCAAGCTGGTCAACGGCCGTTTCGGAGCCTACCGCGTGCCGCGCTTCCGCGACCTGCCCAAAGCCGAGATCGTTCTGCTGGACCGCAAAGACCTGGAATCGGCGGGCGCGGGAGAGGCGCCCATCATCGCCATCGCGCCGGCCATCGGCAATGCCGTGTTCGACGCCACCGGCCAGCGCGTGCGCGCAATGCCCATGCGCGTGCCGCGGGGATAAGCCGCTACGGCTTGTTAATAGGCCGCCAGCGTGACGCGCAGCACCACGGGTTCCTCGCCGAATTTCAGGCCATAGTCCGTCGCATCTCCATTCTGGCTGCGTAGGAGCTTGAAGACGCCGTTTTCGTAAACTCCCTGTTCGACGCGCAGGAACTGCCGGTGCTGCCATTTTCCGTCAATCAGGGCGGAGGGAATCTGTCCGGTTCCCTCCACGATATGCTGCGAAGCGCGTTGCTGCTCGGTGCCGGCCGGAAAGAAATCGACGCTGCAAAAGTATCCGGCCACAAGAAACTCGTTTTCACTAAGCTGAGCAACCAGAACGCGCCCCTGCGACTTCGGATTCCCCGCGGGAGGACCATATTGGCCAGATCCCCACGTCACCGCCGCGTTCCAGTTTCCGAACCGCAGCCTCTGCCTTGGGTCGCCCTGATCCGATCCCTTGAAGTGCAGAGGCTCAGCCGCGGCCTTGAGCTTCCCTTCGAAACTGAGGCGGGCGATCTCCCGCTGCATGGGGCCGACCATCACGAAATTCCTCGCCAGATAAGGCACCGGCTCCGTCGAGGATTCCGAGTCCCCTATGGCGCCAAGCCCGACTATCGTAAAGAAATAGCGCGTAAAGTCGCCGGTTGCCGGGTCGCACATGTAACAACCGCTCTCAGGCAGGAACAGGGGATTGTCGTCGCGGCGATAGAGTTCCAGAACCTTGACGTACGCGGCGGGGTCGCCCTGATAATCGTCGGGCGCCAGAATATCGATGGCCGGCGCAGCGGCTTTCCAGATGGGGATCACATTGTCGGTGGGACCGCCGCTCTCGTAGGCGGCGGGAGATCCCGGCTCGCCGGGAGCGCCCGGATTGAAAGGGTTGCGCAAAGCCGCGTTGGCGTCCATGGGCAGGGGATAAACCGCCTTTCCCGCGGCCGCGACCTGTCCCACATATCTCGCTGTCGCCCAGGCGTTGAAGTACTCGTCCGCATTGGGGCCAAAGGCCCTCTGCCAGTTCAGGGAAGTAGCGGTTTCTATATGCATGGCCTTGAGGATCTCGACAGGCACCGAGGCCTCAAAGACCTTCTGTGCCACCGGAGAGAAATCGCGCACGCTGTTCCAGTTGCCGGTTTCATTCTCCACCTGAACCATGATTACCGTGCGCTGCGGATCGGCTTGCTTCAGGTGTCCCATGACAGCCGCGAATGCCTTCTTATCCGCTTCGAGCGACGCGGTGGCCAACGGCGAAGGCGAATCCACTGCCTGCCCGTTCCTGTCGACCGCATGGAAATAGCGGGCGGGGTCCAACAACATCCACTCGGGCATGTAGTGCTGGCTGCCGTTCTTCCACGTGGCGAACCAGAGCAGGACGAGGCGAACGTTATGCTGGCGAGCTTCGGCCAGCAGCCTGTCGATCGACGAAAAGTCGAACTGCCCGGGCTGCTTTTCAATCAGATCCCAGTAGATCGGTATTTCGATCGTGTTGGCATGCAGATATTCCATGGCAGCCCATTCTTTGGCATGCGCGGGCCAGGTGGTCTCAAGGCCCAGATCCTGATCCTCTATTCCCAGGATCAAAAATGGAGCATCGTCCACAAACAGAGCGAAGCGTCCATCTTTTTGCACCAGGCGGGGAATCGGACGCTCCGCGACCTGCGCCTGGAGCGTACCGATGAAGAGGGTAGCCGCAATGGCGGCCAGAAGGGGGGAAGCCACTTTCATCTTTCGTACTCCTGTGTTGTTCGAGATTGCCGCGCGTCCTATTTTACACGCTGCGCAGGCGCTCCGCCGCCATCTCGGCCGTGATATCGCGCTGCGGCATGGCCAGCATTTCGTAGCCCACCAGAAACTTGCGCACCGTCGCCGAGCGCAGCAGGGGCGGATAGAAATGCAGGTGCAGATGCCATTCATCGTGCACGGCGCCATCGGTGGGGCGCTGGTGGATGCCCATCGAATAAGGGAATGAGACGTCGAAGAGCCGGTCGTAGCGGGCCGTGACACGCTTGAGGATGTCCGCCAGGGCGTCGCGCTCCGGGCCTTTCAGCGCGTCGATGGCGCCGGCGTGGCGCCGCGCCACCACCATGATCTCGAACGGCCACACCGCCCAGAACGGCACCACCGCCAGGAAGCTCTCGTTCTCTTCCACCCTCCTCTCCGGCGCCGCGGATTCCAGGTGCGCGTAATCGCATAGCAGGCACGACCCGCGCTCCCGCCGCCAGGCCAGTTGGGCGTTCTGCTCCTTGACGATCTCGTTGGGCAAACTGTGATTGGACCAGATCTGGCAGTGCGGGTGCGGATTGCTGGCGCCCATCATGGCGCCGCGGTTTTCGAAGATCTGCACGTAGTTGATGAAAGGCTTCGCACCCAGCTCGGCGTACTGCGCGGCCCAGGCATCCACCACCACGCGCAGCGCGGCCGGCTCCATGTTGGCGATGGTGAGGTTGTGTTTGGGAGAGAAGCACACCACGCGGCAGATGCCGGGCTCGGCTTCGGCCACCAGCAGGCCGTCCTGATTGAAGGCGCCTATGGGTGTATCGGGCTTGAGGGCCGCGTAATCGTTATCGAAGACGAACGTCGACGTATAGGCCGGATTGCGGGCGCCGCCCGCGCGCGCGTTGCCGGGGCAGAGATAACATTGCGGATCGTACTCCGGCTGTACCGGCGGAGCGGTCTTCTCCACCTGCCCCTGCCAGGGCCGGTCGGTGCGGTGCGGCGAGACCAGCACCCATTCGCCGGAGAGGGGATTGAAGCGGCGGTGCGGGTCCTGTTTCCAGTTGAGCATGCAATTTCATGGTAGCGGAGTCACTGCGCCTCGAAGATCGCCACCGCGCGGCCGAAGTGTATCTCGTCCCCCGGTTCGAGGCGCGTGCCGCGGCTGTCGCGGTGGACTTCCCGGCTCAAGCCGTCGCGCACGATCCATATGCCGCACTCGCCCGGGCGCGGGCCGCGCTCGTACCAGCGGTCGTTGAAGAGGCGATACTCGCCGGAGGCCTTATCGAAAAGAATATGGCCGTGCTCGCGCGAGACCGTGCGGTTGATCTCGGTATCCTCGGCGAAGGCCAGGTCGTTGCGGCGCGAGAGGCCGCGCTCGCGATACACATCCACCGTGCGGCCGATGTTGATGCGCGCTTTGGATAGCGCCAGCTCGGCGACGTTGGCGGCGCCCTCCCGCACCACCAGGCGCGCCGGATGGGCCTCGCTCGCGGCGGGCGTCTGCGAACCCACCTCCACCACCAGCCACGGTTCATCGCGCCGCGGCAGCCCCACCGTGGCCTCCACCGTGACGCGCAGGTTTTCCGGGAAGCGGCAGCCGGCATCGGCCAGCGCGCGACGGACCTCCTGCTCCAGGTATTGGTGGAAGAAGCGGCCGGTGAAAACGGGATAACGGCTCTCCTCGACGCCGCGCAGCGAGACGTCAACCTGGTCGAACGGAAAAACTTTGCGCCCCGCTGCGCGATAGCTCTTCTCGCGAACCTGGTCCAGCACGGCCAGGCGGATTTCGGCCAGTTCGGGCGGCTCTTCCGGATTGGGCGCGGTGGCCAGCGGCCGCTCGAGCAGCGTGCGTCCCCATTTCTCGAGAAAATCACCCACGTTCACTCGTCACCTCCCCATCAATCCCAGAGCGGCGGCCGCCTCCATCGCCTCGCGCGCGATGGGCGCCGCCATGCGCGCGCCGTATCCGCCATGCTCTACCAGGACCGCGCAGGCCAGCCGCCGCCCATTGCCATCGTAGGGTGCGAACGCAGCGAACCAGGAATGCGGCAAGCCTTCATCGAGCTGGGCGGTGCCGGTCTTGCCCGCCATGCTGACAGGCGTTCCGGCCATGGCATTGCGCGCGGTTCCCTCGGTCACCACGCGGCGCATGGCTCCGGCGAGGTATCCGGCGCGATCTGAATCGAGCACCTCGATCGATGCCGCCGGCTGGTCCTCGGTCCAGCGGCCCTTCGGCATTTGTCCGCCCGCGGCGATGGCGGCGGCCACGCGCGCCATCTGGAATGGCGAAATCAGCACCGGCCCCTGCCCGTAAGCAGCGAAGGGCAGCGCCTTGCGCAGTTCCGCCATGTCGCCGGTCGAGATGCCCATCAGCGCGGCGGTCTCGGCCAGCGCCTTAGAACCCACGTCATGCACGCCCAATTGCGCGAAGTAGGCGTTGCAGGAAACCGCGATGGCTCGCTGCATATCGAGCGTGCCGTGCGCGTGGTCGCCGATATCGTCCTTGATGGGGCGGTTCCATCCGGCGATCGTATTGCCGGCGCGCCCATCGGCCAGCCTGCGGCAGAGATAGGTGCGGCGCTCGAGCTCCGGATTGAGGCGCAGGGCGGCGATGGCGGTGACCAGCTTGAAGGTCGAACCCGGCGGATAGAGGCCGTAGCGCGCGCGGTCGAGCAGCTCGTCCGGCGTGGGCGCGGCGGAGCGGCGGCCGGGCGGCTCGGGTGCGGGCGAGTTCACCAGCGCCAGGACGTCGCCATTGGCTGAATCTATCACCACCAGCGCGCCCTTGTTGCCGGCCAGGCGTCGTTCGAGGATCTCGCGGGCGCGCACCTGTAGTCGCATATCCAGCGTGAGATGCACGTTGCGGTCGCGCGCCAGCAGCCGGGCGACATCGGGATTGCCGGGCTGGTGCCGGTAACGCACCAGCGAAACCAGCTCGGGAAAATCGTAGCCCTGGAGCTTCCGGCTGGAATCGTGTTCCACGAGCGACGCATTCGAGGCGTGGAAGTTCTCGCCCGTGCGCAGGTCGCCCACCACCTGCGCGGTTGCGGCGCCGAACGGGTAGTGGCGCGTTTCGAAGCGCGAGCAGGCCTGGTCGAGCGAAATGCCGAGGGCTTCATATTCGGCGCGATGGCGCTCCAGCTCGGCCCAATCGCCGGTAGCCACGGGGATGCCGTTGCGGTCGTAGATGCCACCGCGCGGGATCTCGCGCGCCAGCGAATTCAGGCGCGGATTGTGCTTGGGGCGCTTGACGCCATCCTCCTCGATGGTGTGGGCGTCGCGCGCCAGGTAGGTGCGATCGTCGAGCACCTGGTAGCGCGCCGCCACGGCCACCAGCGCCAAACCAGCGCAGGCTAGCACGGCTTCGAGCGGCCGGAGGGAACGGCGCAAGACGTCTTGGCTGGGCAGGCTAAAGCGTGCCCCACCCTGGTCAGCCGAGATCGAGAGCAGCACCGCGAAGATCAGGAAATTGGCGAGCATCGCGGTGTTGCCCGAGCTGAGGAACGGCGAGACCACCCCGGAGAGCGGCAGCGCGCCCAGCACGCCCGAGCTGATCAGCAGCATTTCGCAGGCAATCAGAGTGGCCAGGCCGACCGCCAGGAAACAGCCGAAGTGAGTCCCGGCGCGCGCGGCGATGCGAAAAGCGCGCCACGTGAGAAACCCGAAGAGCAGAAATACCGCCGCCACGCCGGCGAAACCCCACTCCTCGCCGATAGCCGGCAGCACCAGGTCCGTGTTGCCGGCCGGGATCAAATCCGGATCGCCCCAGCCCGGCCCGGAACCCGTGGGACCGCCGGTCGAGAAAGCCCACAGCCCGTGCGCCAGTTGATCGCCGCCGCGCACGTCGTTATCCCAGGGCGCCAGCCACATGTCGATGCGCTCGACTACCGTATGCGGCTGGCCCAGCCGGTATCCCACTGCGATCGAAACGACCATCAGGGCGATCCCCGCGAGCGCCAGGCCGGGACGCCCACGGGCCACCGCAAACATGCCGAGGAATACAAAAAACGTGACCAACGCGGGGCCCAGATCCTTGAGCATGAAGAACAGCGCCGCTGCGGCGGCCACGGCGATGAGCACGGGGACCACGTGCTCCAGGCGCGGCAGGCCGATGCGCCGGAACAATCCGGGCAGAATGCGTTTTTCGCGCAGATCGCGCAGGCGCTCCCAGTTGCGCGTGAAATAGCCGGCCAGGTAGAGCACCAGCAGGATCTTGATCAGCTCGACCGGCTGGAAGGGTCCCAGGTTCACCTTGGCGTCGTTGCCCGTGGGGCCGCGGCCGAAGAACATCAGCAGGCCGAAGAGGCCCAGCGCGGCCGCCAGCGGCGTGTAGCACCAGTCCGAAAGGCGGCGGTAATCGAAGACTCGCAGAGACGGCAGCGCCAGCAGCAGGCAGCCCAGGAAGACTCCCAGCGCGAATTTCTGGAATTCCAGGGTGTCGCGCAGGGGATCGCGCATACCGGCCATCAGCAAAAAACCGATGCCGGTGAGCAGGTGCAGCGCCGGGAGCAGGGCGCGATCGCCGCGGAAGCGCGTCCAGCGCCACACCAGCGCCACCAAGTAGAAGCCGGCGAAATAGATCAGCGACCAGCGCACGAACTCGGCGCGGAATTCCGACGGTGTGCGAACTGACGCCAGCGGTTTCACCTGGGCCAGCGGGAGCGTGCGATGGCCGCGGGGCGCGTCGGGGAAAACGCGCAGACGGGCCAGCGCCCCCACGTTGTGCAGGGGCCGCGAGCGCAGCAGGAAATCGAAGGTCTCTTGCGCCACCGTGTCGCGCTGCGCGCGTTCCGGCAGGAACTCGAAGAGCGGCTGCAACTGGCTGGAATCGGAGACCGTGTTTAGATCGATGGGCGCCGGCCCACGCAGCCGCTCGATTTTGGCTGTGTAGACCAGCAGCATCCCGGCGGCGATCAGCACGGACGCGCCCGCCAGCCATGCCAACCCGGAGCGCGGCGCGCGCGGCTGCCCGGCTTGCGCGGACGTGGGGCCGACGCCCGGAGCGGTCCAGCTTCGGGTTACCGCCATCGACCGCTCCCTAATGGTCGCGGCTCAGACAGAGCCGCGACCGTGAGGGAGCGGTCTGCGCAACGCTCGCGCGTCCTCATCCCCCTTACCGCCATCGCCGCGACCTCCGGGCTTTGGCGCGCGCGGTGGCGGCTTGCAGGCGCTCCAGGCCCTCGAGATGCTCATCCACGAGGTCGTATCCGCGTATGCGGTCGTAGAGGCCGCGTGCCGTCTGGGCGTCCTGCCAGGCCAGCTCCGGCGATTCGCCCGCTCCCAGCTCGGCTCGTATGCGATATGCGTCGGCCTCCTGCTCCACCTCGCGGCGGCCCATCGCCGCACCCTGCAATTGCGCGGCGGCGAACTCGGCCATGGCGCGTTCCACGTTGGGCAGCGAGTAGACGTACACGCGAGCCAGCGCCAGGTGCGGCGCGGGGCTCGCGGGCAACTCGCGCGCGGCGATCTCGAACTGTTCGAGCGCCTGGCGCCGCAGGCGTGTCGCGGCCGGGTCGTCGTAAGATTCGCCGTTGAGGCGCTCCAGGCTGGCGTAGCCTCGGCACAGCGCCAGTTTGCCGGGCAGGGCAGCGTCGCGGGCGCCCAATTCCTTGGCGCGCTCCAGGCAGACTTCGGCCTTGCGCCAATCGAAATCGTGCAGCGAAGGATCCGCGCTGGTGCGAAACCCCTCCAGAATGCGATCCGCCGCGGCGAGGTAGATATCCGGCGTTTCGATCTTCGGCGGCGCGCTGTTCTTCGCGATCACCACCGCCGGCGCGGGCGGCTTCGAGGAATGCGCCACCAGCGCTTCATACGCCAGCGAGCCGCCGATCCACAGGACCATGCCGGCCGTGAACCAGGCTGCCGGGCGGGCTGCCTGAGCCATGGTCCGCAATACCGCCAACTGACGCCGCGCGCGCCGCGCTGTGCGGGTGGCCTTGCGCAGAACCTCGCGCGCCGCCTCCATGGTGGCATTGGGGGACCAGCGATGGCGCCGCTCGGTTTCGGCCACCGTGGGGCGGCACTCCAGGAAGGCCCGCAGATCGCTTTCGAAATCGCGCGCCGTGCGATAGCGCCGGCCGGGATCGGGCGCCAGCGCTTTGGCCACAATCGCACCCAGGCCGCGCGGGCAGCCCGGCGGGAGCGCGCGCGGAGGCCGCCTGGAGCGGATCAAACGTTCCAGGCGCGTCGTGTTTTCGGCCTGGAAAGGCGGCGCGCCGGCCAGCATTTCGTAGAGCGTGGCGCCCACCGCCCAGATATCGGATTGCGAATCCACCTCCGAGCGCGCCAGCCGCTCCGGCGAGCAGTAGCCCGGGCTGCCGAAATTATGCGCCGTGGCATCGCCGCCGGCCCGCAGCGTGCGTGCGATGCCGAAATCGAGCAGGCGTACAGTGTCCTTCCAGCCGATATGGATGTTCGAAGGCTTGATGTCGCCGTGCACCACGGCCGAGGGACAGGCGTGGAATTTGGCGAGCTGCTCGCAGATTTCGAGCGCCACCGAGGCCGCCCGCTGCGGCTCCACGGTGTGCTCCGAGCGCAGCACTTCGGCCAGGCTGCGCCCATCCACGAACTCCATGGCCACGAAGAAATAGCCATCGAGGTCGCCGAAATCGTAGATCTCCACCACGCGCGTGTCGATGCCGCGCAGTTTCTTCTGTATGGCCGCGCCGCGACGCTCCGCTTCGATGATGAGCTGTGTGGTGCGGTCGGGCCCCGGCTGGATGAGCTTGAGCGCGACCTGGCGGTTTTCCGCCGTGTCGGTCGCCAGGTACACATCCGTCATGCCCTTGCCGAGGCGACGGACAATCTCGTATGGCCCGATGCGCACCGGAGCGTCCACGTCATCCTCCCCGCGCCCGCAGGACCGCCCACACGAGCATCCCGAGCAGCAATCCGTACGTCAGAAAAGCCACCCGCCCGGTCAGCGGCCGGAAGCGCGCGCGCAGCCGCGTGACGGCCGAGCGCGGACGCGTCACACCGGCGCGGCCCTTGAAATCCGGCCCGGCCACGAACAAAGCCGTGATGTTGTCGCGTCCCCCGGCGCGATTGGCCGCCTCCACCAGTTCGCGCGCCACGCCGGCCGCGTCGCCATCGTAGCGCTCCACGATCTCGCGCACCTCGGCCGAAGCGATCTGATCGGTCAGGCCGTCGCTGCACAACAGCAGCGCGGCATCGGCGTGGAAGCGGCACTGGCGGATCTCGATGAACTCCGCCTCTTCGGGCAGCCGCCGCCGCGATCCCACGTCGCGAAACACCTCGTGGCGGCGCGGATGGCGCATGGCTTCCCACTCGCTCAGCTCGCCCGCATCCTCGTCTTCGCCCACCGGCGAATGGTCGCTGGTGAGCTTGCGCAGGGCGCCGTTCCAGAGCAGGTAGAGGCGCGAATCGCCCACGTGCCCGATGGTGACCTCGGCGTCCTCCACCACGGCCAGGGTGAGCACGCAAGCCATCCCCGCCAGGTTGGCGTCCGCTTCGGCCAGGGCGAAGATGCGGTCGTTGGCGCTGGCGATGGCCCGGCGCACGCGCGCTTCCACCGGGCCGCCGCTTTCGGCGAGCGATTCGCGGATGGCCTCGACCGCGGTCTCGGCCGCCAACTCGCCCGCCGCATATCCGCCCACGCCATCCACAACCAGAAAAATGCCACGCGCGGCGTCAATCCAATAGCGGTCTTCGTTGCGTTCCCGCAGAAGGCCGGTATCGCTGGCGGCGGCCGCGTTCATGAGCGCTTCCCCACCTGCACCGCAATGAACAGCGCCACAAACGCCAAGAAGGCGATTACGAAGTAGGTATGGAGACTCGCGAGTTCGCGCATAGCCGGCCTTTCACTTTCGCGCTTCAAAAGAGAGCTTGACCACTTCCGCGATCCCGATCTCGGCGCGGTCCGGCAGGCGCTCCTCCACGCCGCGGGCCAGCCGTCGCCCGTTCAGCCACGTGCCGTTGCGGCTCTTATCGGTGATCGCGAAGCTGCCCGTCGACGGATCGCGGCGCAGGCGCGCATGTTCGCGCGAAACCTCCTCGCTGGCATAGAGCGGCAGATCCACCCACAGGTCCTCGCCGCCGCGGCCGATCGAGACCTCCTCCTGGGTGATGAAATAGGTCTGCGGGCCGGAATCGTCCTGGTAGCGGATCTCGGCGAAGATCCTCTCCGGCTGGCGGCGCGTGCTCTGGCGGTCGCGGGCCACGCGCGCCGCGGTCACCGAAGGCTCGCGTTCGAGCAGCGTGGTCTTCACGCCGCGATACCCCGGCTGGGCCGTCTCGGCCAACTCCGAGTGGATCTCGACATCGCCCGGAGGCACGGTGCCCTCGCTATCCGCGAACAGCCCGATCCACCAATCGTTCTGTGCGATCCGGAACGGTTTGCGGGGGCCGGACCGGCGAAAGCGCGAGCCGCCGCCGTTCCACTCGGCCATGCGCGCGCTGAGAGCCCGCCGGGCGTCTTCCCTGATAATTTCCTGCACCGCCAGCAGCCGCGCATAATCGTCCGGGTGAAGATAAACGCTGAAGATGCACGGCAGCAGGATGCTGTAGCCCAACTCCACACGCCCCAGCTCCATGTTGCGGGCTATCTCGTCGATGATGATCTGGCCGCTGATTCGTGAAACCGGTGGTCTGGCTCCGCTCTGTCCCATAATGGCACCTATTTTTTCACAGGTCCCTTTTCAGCGCGCAGCCGCAACTCCCCGTTTTGCTCGCCGCCGCCTATAGTGCGGAACGTAGCTATAGACGAAGCGTCGGTGCCAGGGTTTCATCGGGCGAGGCCGGCGAGGGAGAGGGGGCCGATTAAAATCTGCTAATTGTGGAGGGGGACCCCTCGGTTTGCAGCCTGGCTAGAGCCGTGCGGATGGAGATTGCACCCTGCGTTTCAGGTAACCGCGTGTTACAACAACAGCGAACGTGCCACGTTCGGAATCACTGGTTGCGGGTGTGGAATCCACCAAATCTTGTGCAGTCTCGACAGGACAGGCCAAGACAGTGCGTCCGGCGGGCCGTCGCTTCAACTTGAGGTGTGAGGATGCTAACCACGCTTACTTCCGGCCATACATCGTCTAGTAGTTCCAAAAACTCTTCCCATGAAACGTCCGCCTCAGCCTTGACGTAGACTACCTTCTCGGCACGGTGGGTCATGACCTCGCGCAACCGTTGGACTCCTTCTGGAAAGGACACATCGGGTTCTGCGTTCAGTTTTACCCTGTGCCTGCCGATGGCGAAAGCGACTATGACGCGGCCGTCCCCGCAAGACACCCCTGCGGTTGCCAAGTCAACTATGAAGCCCTTAGGTGCTCCGCTTCCGTTCTGGCAGGCAGCACTGCATATGAACAGCGCCGCCACGGTCATCCGAGCCAGAGTAGCCGTTGACATGAGTCTCCATCAGTAATAGACACCACCCGCCCCGGGCGTGTTCCCGGCCCAGCAGGGGTTTTGCGCCTATCAAGGACGGTATCATGTGGCGTGACCCAGATTTCCGACCTCGCCCTCAATGGCTGGTAAGAGGCGACACCGGAAGCTTGGCCGGAGCCGCCCTCCGCGCCGACCCTTAGTATACTGTGGGGGTGAAACGGATCGTCTTATCGCTCTTTGCCCTCCCGCTGTTAGCCGCCGGGCCGGCCGAGTTCACCGAACACACCGTCGCCACGGGTCTCAAAGGCGGCTACCAGGTGGTCATCGCCGATCTCAATCACGATGGCAAGCCCGACCTCATCGCGCTCGCGAGTGGCATGCCGGAACTGGTCTGGTATGAGAACCCGGGATGGCAGCGGCACGTCATCGCCGGCGGCTTCAACCAGATGATCAACCTGGCGGTCGTCGCGAGCGGGCGCGGCGACGGCATCCCCGATATCGTGCTGGCCAGCGAGTTCGGCATGTCGGCCTCGAAGAGCCTGGGAGTGGTCAGCGTGCTGCGGCATAACGGCGATCCGCGCGATCCCTGGACCGTCACCGAGATCGACCGGCTCCCCACCTCTCACCGCATCCGCACGGCGGACGTCGATGGCTCGGGCAAGCGCATCGTCATCGACGCGACCCTGAACGGCGCCAAGGCCGAAGCGCCCGATTATCGCGATCAGACGCCGCTGGTCTTCTATCGCCCCGGCGAGTGGAAGCGCCATGCGATCACGCCGATGAATTTTGGCCTGGTGCACGGCATCTACGTCATCGATTGGGATGGCGACGGGCGCGATGAGATCCTGACCGCCGGCTTCGAAGGCATCCACCTTTTCAAGATGGGCAAGAACGGCGCCTGGACGCGCACCGAGATCGCCAAGGGCGCGCCCGACGCCTGGCCCAAATCCGGATCGAGCGACGTGGCGGTGGGGCAACTGGCCAAGCAGCGCTTTCTGGCGGCCATCGAGCCGTGGCACGGCAACCAGGTGGCCATCTACCAGCGGAGCGGCGCCGCCTGGGCGCGGCAGGTGATCGACGATTCGCTGGCCGATGGCCACACCGTGCAGACCGGCGATCTGAATGGCGACGGCAACGACGAGGTCGTCACCGGATGCCGCGGCGGCCCGCAGAGCGTCAACGTCTATTATGCCGAGGATGCCGGCCGGCGCTGGACCAAGCAGACCCTCGATGCCTCCATGCCCGCGGCGGCCTGCGCGGTGGGCGACCTGAACGGCGATGGGCGGCCGGATGTCACGTGCATCGGTTCGGCCAATGCCACTCTCAAGTGGTACGAGAACCGGGGCACGCGCCGGTAATGAGGTGGGGCATGCTTTAGCTTGCCCCTGAAATTGAGGGCAAGCTAAAGCATGCCCCACCGCGAAATGGTATGATTCCTCACGAGGCGAGGACGCTCATGTTCTGTCATCAGTGCGGCACGCAGGTCCCCTCCGATGTCCAGTTTTGCCCCAACTGCGGGCAATCTCTGGCGGCGGCGCCCGCGGCCTCCGGAGCGGCGGTGTGGACGCCTCCCGTGGGAATTCACTCCCAGACGGGTCGCTGGACCGGCGAGGGATGGAGGATGGTCAAGGCCGATATCGGAATTTATGTCGGCCTGGCGCTGGTCACAGTGGTCCTGAACTCGATCGTTCCGTTTATCATTCAGGGCCCACTCACGGCCGGTCTCTTCATCGTTTGCATCAAGCGGACCCTCAACCGCCCGGCGGAGTTCCCGGACCTGTTCAAGGGCTTCAACTACTTCATTCCCACGCTGGTGGCTTCGCTCGTAGTGGGACTGTTCGTGTGCGTGGGGACGCTCTTCTGCATCATTCCGGGTCTGGTGGTGGCGGCTATGTACAAGTTCACATACCTGTTCATCGTCGACAAGCGCATGGATTTCTGGCCGGCTATGGAGGCCAGCCGCGCGGTGGTCAAGAACGATTACTTCGGCTTCACCATGTTCCTGCTGGCGCTGATCGGGATCGATGTGCTG
>Ga0181517_10002827_pt1 | contig 17172 bp, 12 predicted proteins | sample PEATcosm2014_Bin_31_FD_119748 | JGI IMG/M metagenome (GOLD analysis project Ga0181517, IMG submission 119748) | Peatland microbial communities from MTU Mesocosm Facility, Houghton, MI, USA - PEATcosm2014_Bin01_30_metaG | ecosystem: Environmental > Terrestrial > Soil > Wetlands > Peat | place... | reverse complement strand
GGAGGCGCCGGCTATCCGACGACCATGTGGGACGCCACGCCCACAATCTGTGATTGGCCGATGGCGGCAGCAGGACCCGTGGATCGCTGCCGTCAGCGTTGGCTACATAGACGCCCCCGCCATTCGTATAGGCGAGCCTGGTTCCGTCCGGCGACCAGTTCGCGTCGTGGGCAGCGATATTGCCCAGGCGGCGCGGAGTACCTCCGATCACAGGCACTCGCCACAGCGGCTTTTCCTCGAACGTGCTGGACGTCTCAGCCACCAGCAGGTCATTCTTGTCCGGGGAAATGCCGAAAAGGCCCGCCTGCACAAAGGGCATTTTCAGGGGCACGGCCTGACCGCCCGTGATCGGCACTGCGGCGATGGTCTCTCGCCCGTTCAGTGTTTCCGTGAAAAAGACACGCTGGCCGTCGGTGGCCAGCGGACCCCATTTGGGTATGCCATCGGTGGTCAGCTGCCGCCCGCCCGTAATGCGAGGCTTGGGATACCAGGGACGAGATTCCCATGCCAGGACCAGCGATCCGGCCAGGAGCACAGCCAGTGCCGCAAGCGCCCACCAGCGCCGCGAAACCTTCCGAACGCGAACCGGGACGACCGCGGAGGGCGGCTCATCCTTCGCTACACTCGCCTCAAGCTCAACAGATGTTCTGTTTGTCGGAGGCCGCGCAAAGCCGTTCGTCTGGGCTGCATCGGCCAGAGCTGGCTCGTTCAATTCCACCGTGCCGATGAACCGATAACCCAGCCGAGGCAGAGTCTCGATATAGGTGGGTGACTCCGACGAGTCGTTCAGCGCCTCGCGGATACGCTTGATGGCGTTATTCAATCCCTGGTCGAAGTCGACAAAGGTGTCGGCTGGCCAAAGGGCCTGGTGGAACTTCTGACGCGTGACCAATGCGCCGTGACGCTCCAGCAGAAGGCGCAGCACCTCAAAGGCCTGTGGAGGCAACCGAACCCGAACGCCATGCCTGAAGAGTTCCCGCGTGGCGGGCCGAACCTCGTAGGGTCCGAAGCGAACCGCACCGGATTGGGCTTCCATGTTGTGCACAGTTGAAGGGGTTTGGGACCGGAAGTATACCATTCGCCGCTAACGGAACGGGGTTCGTTGTCGCGACGCTAATGCAAGCGCCGTATCTTCAGCAGGTTGCCTGCTTAGGGAAAAAACAGGCGGAACTCATGGAACGAAGATTGTCCGGCTGCCGGTGGATCGAGCAGATTCTCAGGGTCCGGTCTCAGTTCCATTCGCGTTGGGAAGAAGTAGCGGTGATGCTCCAGGGCCGGCGACATTGCCAGTTGTGTGGAGGAATGAATGAACGCACCTGTAAGAAAACTGACGTTAACGATGGCGGCGCTCGCTCTCGGAGCTCTCTGGGTTCCGATGGCGTCCGCTGTTTGTGCCAACTCTTTCCTGAAGGCTCACGTCGCGAAGCAGGCGTGGGATGGGCAGGCTGGGGCCGCGATCCCGACTTTCCGTCCGGCTGAGCCTGGGGTAGGTCCGGAGTACGGCCCGACCATGGTTGGCCTGTGGCATATAACCTTCATCGCCGAGGGCAACACCGCTGCCGGTCTTCCTCCTGATGGGACAGTGGTGGACAGCGGCCTCACCGAGTGGCACAGCGACGGCACCGAGGTGACCCTGGATTCGCGTCCGCCTCAAACGGGCGACGTTTGCCTTGGCGTGTGGAAACAGGTTGGCGACAGGCACTACCTGTTAAACCATTTCGGCATCGCCTTCGATCCAGCCACGGATCCCAATACACCTCTGGGTTATGCCCACATTCCCCAGGACATCACGATCAGCCGCGACGGCAAGAGCTTCACCGGCACGTTCACCATCGATCAGTACGACGCCGGCGGAAACCTGCTGGTCGAAATCAAGGGCAATCTGATGGGCACCCGTGTGACGCTGTCGACGACAGTGGGCGATCTGCTGGGCAGCTAGGCAGGTGAACTCTGTGCAGGTGAGGTTGGTTGCAATGGTGAAGGCACGGGCGTCTGCTCCTCCGCCCGTGCCCATGCACCGCTCGTGAGGGTCGGACACAGCCCCTCCGGAACCGACGCCAATGCACCGCCCTACCCACCAGGGTGCGTGCCCTCAACCCACCGCCTCCTCCCTGAAGTCGTCCATCTCGTCCATCTCGCGCTCAAGGTCCTCCTCTGGCGACAGCAATCCCAGCGCCTGCCGCTCGAACAGCCGCCGATAAATGCCGCCCCTCCTGCGCACCAGCTCGTCGTGCCGTCCTTCTTCCACCACTTCGCCGCTGTCGAAGACGAGGATCCGGTCCAGCATCCGCACCGTCGACAAGCGGTGAGCGATCACAATAGCCGTCCTTCCGGAGATCAGCCGCTGCATCGCCTCCTGGATCAGCGCTTCGGACTCGGAGTCGAGGCTCGAAGTAGCCTCGTCCAACACCAGCACCGGCGTATTCGCGAGGAAGGCGCGCGCCAGCGCAACCCTCTGACGCTCGCCGCCGGAGAGTTTCACGCCGCGCTCGCCCACCAGCGTCGCGTAACCCTTCGCCTGCCGCTCGATGAAGTGGTGCGCGTTGGCCAGCCGCGCCGCATCCTCGATCTCCCGCTGTGTCGCCCCAGGCTTGCCATAAGCAATGTTCTCTGCCAGCGACCGATGAAACAGGATCGGGTCCTGAGGCACCAGCGCCAGTTGCGCGCGCAACGAGTCCTGCGTGACCTGCGCAATGTCCTGCCCATCGACCACGATTCTTCCGTCGGAAACGTCGTAGAGACGGTGCAGCAGCTTCACGAACGTGGTCTTGCCCGAGCCGGAATGGCCCACCAGTCCCACCCTCTCCCCAGGCTCGATGCGAATCGAAAAGTCGCGGAACAGCGGCTCGGTCTGCATCCCGTAGCGGAAGGTCACGTGGTCGAAGACAATCTCGCCTGCCGTCACCCGAATCGGCTTTGCCCCGGCGCGATCCGCGACGCCGAGCGGCAGCGCCTCGAACCCAACCATGTCCTCCATCTCGTTCACGCCGCGCTGCAGGTTCGCGATGTGCTGCCCCGTGTCGCGCAGATAACCGTGCACGATGAAGTAGCTGGTCAGCACAAACGTCACGTCGCCAGGCGTCGCTTTGCCACGCCACCACAGCCAAACGGCACAGCCCACCACCAGCGTCCGCAGCGCCAGCAGCGAGATCATCTGCGCGGCGCCGCTGTAGGTAGCGAACAGCCAGGTCCGTCGGGTGCGCCACCCCCATTTCCGCAACACCTTCGCCAGACGAGCATCTTCCCGTCCCTCGGCCCCGAAGGACTTCACTGCCGTGTTGCATGTAATAGCATCCGCCAGCGCGCCGCCCATGCGCGTATCCTGGGCGTTCGAGAGCCGCGCCGCCGGTGCGATCCATCCCAGCGACAGCGCCACCGAAATCGCCACATACACCAGCGCGCCCACGCCCACCAGCACACCCATGGCCGGCCAACGCAGTCCCAGAATCAGCGGACAACCGGCCAGCACCAACAGGGCCGGCAGGAGCGCCAGCAGCAGCGTGTCATCCAGCATGTCCACGGCCCATATTCCGCGGGTGATACGCCGCACGATCGATCCCGCGAAGTTGTTCGCGTGCCAGTCTGTCGAAAATCGCTGCACGCGCCAGAAGGCCTCGCTCGCCATGCGCATCATCAGCCGCACGGTCAGGCGCACGATGCCGAGGAAGGCAAGATACCGCCCCAGGGCCAGCACCGTGCCCAGTCCCGCCATCGCGGCGATCGCAGTTACAGCCGCGCGCAGAGCCTCCGCCCTTCCCGTGCCGCCGCGCGCCACCGCGTCCACAAGGTGGCCCGAGTAAACCGGCAACAGCAGATCGGCCCCGGTCGCCATCGCCATGCCCACGGCCACTCCCGTTGCACACCACGCCTCGCGTCGCCAGTGGCGAAACAGAAACGCCAGCACCTCGCGCACAACATTGCGGTTGCCAGAGTTCCGGCCCAGAGAATTTTGCTCAACAATGTCGCTCATAAAGTCCTCAACGGTGCGCCAGGGAGGGAATTCCCGCTGGCGTCCCTCAGCTGACAAACAATTTGGAAATAGAAACGGCCCGCCGCTGGACGATAGTTCCTCGCCGGAGGAGCACGCCCTGCAGCCTGCGCGTCAGATTCGGATGACCGGACTACCTAATGGAGGAAGCTGACGGGAAAAGCACCAGGCCGCTGCGTTTTGGGATCGCGGGGCGATGTCTGAATCTTCATGGGCGCCTTCCTCTCGTCAAAAGATGTTCCAGCTTACCACGGAATGAATGCCTTTGACGACAGAAAGGCGTGCCCGCAATTACGCCTGGCTGCCAGTTACATCCATCGCATTGCCCAATCGAGAAAATATGGCCAGTTCGGCCCGGGCGTGTGACCCTCACTGTGTTGGCGAAAGGCGAGCGCGCCGCTGGTGAGTCCGGTTTGGACAGGTGGGAACTGTGTCGTGCCCAGCCCCTGCACTCCGAGCAATCGATACACAGGATCGGCGTCAACGGCGGCGAGGAACATTCCCTTCGCGTCGACCCAGCCATCGCCGTTGGTCGCGCCGCCGCCGATGAAAACAGGGCGCGGCGCGCAGAGGGCGATCAGTTGGTTCGCGTCGATGGGCAGGTCGCCGGTTTTGAGCGGACCGGCATACTTGAGAAAATTGCCGCCCATCCAGTGATACTCGTTCGTGGCGGCGATGTTCTCCACCTGTTCACCGAAGATATGCCGGTATAACTTCGCTCCGCTTTCGCCGGAAGAGCTGATGTAACCAATGGCAAATCGTGGGTCGTAAGCCATCGTCACCAGAGACGCTTTGCCGTATCGCGAGTGACCGGTAATGCCGACGTGCTTCGCATCGACGGCTTTGTCGGTTTCGAAGTAGTCCAGAGCGCGGCTCGCACCCCACGCCCATGCACGCAGCGCACCCCAGTCATCGAGCGAACGCGGCTGGCCCTTATTGACCAGACCTATGATGCCCGCAGTAAGTCCAGCGCCATTGTCCGCCTGCACGCTGGTGGGAATGTAACTCGCATAACCCCACCCTTTCGCGAGCACCTGCTGTTGCCACGCTGGCCCCGCCGGCTTTGGCATGTTCGGGAAACGCTTCGCCATCTGCGCCATGAACTCGGGCGAAAAGTCGAGTTCCATGATGACCGGAACCGGGCCCGAAGCGTTCACAGGCGTGGAGAGGGTGACATCGATATCGACCTTGATCGCCGGGCAGGCTGAGTTATCGACATGCCCGAGCAGCTTCTTTGTGACGACCGGAATGTCGCCATTCTTTTCGTTCGCAGTGCTCACGACTTCCCATTGCACGGCGGGAATGCCTTTTGGCGCCCGGCCCAGGATGTCCTCATCGAATGCCTCAACGATCTGCGGGCGTCGCTGCTTCCACCACATCTTCGCCGAGGTCACGCGTTTCCCGTTGTTCAGGATCAGCGGGTCAGGCACCTTCGAAAACGGACCCGCCTTGTCTTCGTCGTAGTTCGTGGCGTTCGGTGCCCCGGCGGCGCCGGAGGGTCCCGGGCGGAGCGACTGGATGTGCAGCAGGTTCATCATGCGTTGGTGATCCTGCTCCGCCGTCAGGTGGACAGGCGTGCACTGGGCATGGCTGGAGGAGAGCGCAAGTGCGGAGGCAAAGCCCAGGAGCAAGGTCAGAGAGCAGCGCATGAGGCACCCCGAAACAATATATTCCCGGTTGATACCCCTGGGTTGCAGATGTTGCAGCCGAGTTTGCGTGTGGGGTCGAGGCGCATCCTGCGCAGATAAAATAAGATCACGATGCCCCGCGCCGCCGATTCTCCAACCCCATTGAATGATGACCTGCTCGCCGCTGTGGGGCTCACGTCGGCGCATCGCGTGTCCGGGGGAGGAACGCGGGATCACGAGGCGAGGCCAGAGTCTTCTGCCGGGCCGGTTCCTCAACCATCCAGGCGCGTCGTCAAATCACGCATTGAGATTGTCCGGGTCCCTGCGTGGGACGGGTTGCCGTGGCTGGTGCACGGCTTCAGCACACGCACCGGCGGCGCCACTTCCGCGTACCGCCCGGCGCAGCGCAACGGCGAACTGAATCTCGGTTTCACCGCCTCTGACACCCCCGAAAATGTCCTCGAGAATCGACGGCGATTCCTCGAGGCTCTGGGCGCCCCGCCGTCTATGCGGCTTGTCACGCTGAAGCAGATTCACTCCACCAGCGTGAGGCGCATCGCTCGGCCAAGTCGACACGACGCATCGGAAGCGCAACCGTGCAAGGGCGATGGCCTCATGACCAACACGCCAGGAGTCCTGCTGGGCATTCAAACCGCGGACTGCATCCCCGTCCTGATCTGCGACGTGAAGAAGAAAGCGGTCGCGGCATTCCACGCAGGATGGCGGGGCACGGTCAAGCGGATCGTCGAGAACGGCGTGGGAAAAATGAGATTGCAGTTGCGCAGCCGCCCCGAAGATTTGATCGCGGCTATCGGTCCCGGCATCGGCGGCTGCTGTTACGCGGTGGGCGAGGAGGTGCGGAGCGAGTTCGGGTCGCAGTTCGCGTATGCGGGGGAACTATTTCGCGAGGTCTCGGACTCTGACCCCATCCGTGAAAAATACCCGATGCTGTTTCTCACCCAGCGCCCGCCCGGGCACAGCAATATCGGGCCTTCACTGCACCTCGACCTGATGGAAGCCAACCGCCGGCAGCTGCTGGACGCAGGTCTGCGGCCGGACGCGATTACCGTCATCGGCGACTGCACACAATGCCAGAACAACCGCTATTTCTCCTACCGCGCCGAAAACGGATTTACCGGTCGGATGCTGTCAGTGGCGGGCATCCGGGATGATAGCCGTTAATTCCTGGCGCCTCTTCTCGAAGCTATCGATTCTTAAGCGCCAAGCCCCCTCGCGTGGCGGACACTCAGCACCGGCGATTTCGCCTGAGAGATGATGTTGTACACCGTGTCATCGCCGCGAATCGGCCAGAACGCGACGTCGCTGTTGACCCCCAGCACAATCAGGTCGGCGCTGAGCTCGGCCGCCACATTCAGCGTCTCTTCGACAACGTCGCCGATCTCCACCTGCACCGTCACCTGGCTCCAGAGCGGTGCTTCCTCGGGGACCAGGCGCCGCAGCTCCGCTGTCGTCCATTCCACCACGCGATCCGCGTCGGGCTGGCCGTGTGTGGTGCGCGGCAGTACGTGCAGCAGCGTAATGTCAGCCCGGTAAAATTGCGCCATTTCGATGGCCATGCGAGCACTCTCCTCGAATCCTGCGCACAGCGAGACGGGATGGAGGATTTTGCGAGGCGCGCCGAAAGAAGAAGCCTCATGCGCGTGCGGACCGATGGTGCACACCGGGACTTCGGCGGAGCGAAGAATCTCGTGGGCCACGGAGCCGAGCAGAAGCTTCTTCAGATGACGGCGGCCATGGGTTCCGGCAATGAGCCGTCCGGCATGAGTCTCGCGCGCCAGGGCCGTGAGTTGTTCGCGCGGGTTTCCTTCCATGACGATGACATCGCAGGGAATGCCGCTGGCCTGCGCCTGGGCCGCGACCCGGTTCAGTGCTTGTTCCGCCTCCTGCTTCATTTCCGCTACATCGAGGTAGGGAATGGCGCTGGCGTCCAGGGGAATCGCCTGGCCCGGCGGAATCACATGAACCAAAGTCAGGGCGCTGCCGCACGCGCGGGCCTGTGCCACGGCATGGGGAATCAGATAATCGGTGTCGCCCAGATCGGTCGCCACCAGGATCTTGTCGGGAACCACAAAGGCGCGCTTGCTGGAAACGGTTGCCTCGAGGGTTTTCATGGTGAAAACCTCCTGCCGGAGAGTCTCCCGCTGCTGTGGAACCCGGTCTGTGACTTCAGGCACATGCGCCTGTGACGGCGATCACGAGAAAAACGGCCCCCTTTGGTGCTTAATGTCTCAAGCGGAGCGCAAACAGCAATTCGCCTCCTGTGATGGCAGTCACATACAAACGTTTTTCCCCAAAGCTACGGTCTGTCTGCATTTCCCCGGATTCCACCAAAGCAGGCAGGAGAGCACGAATGGCCACTGACGAATCGGTTCTGGAAACGTGCGAACGGCGCGGCATCTCGCGCAGGCGGTTTATGGAGTTCTGCGGCACCATGGCGGCCACGCTCGCTCTGCCCACCTCTTACGCGCAGAACATCGCAGCGGCCCTCGGCCAGAAGCGCAAGCCGGTTCTGGTGTGGCTCGAGTTTCAGGACTGCGCCGGCAATACGGAATCGATGCTGCGCTCGCCCCACCCCACCATTGAAGACATCGTTCTTGAAACGCTTTCGCTCGAATACCACGAAACCATCATGGCCGGTTACGGCAAGCACGCCGAAGCAGCTCTGCAAAGAGTAGTGAAAGAGGAGAAAGGTAAATACCTGGTCATCGTGGAAGGCGCGGTTCCGACCGCGGACGACGGCGTCTACTGCACTATCGGCGGACGCACAGCCCTCGACATTGCGCGCGAAATTTGCGGCAGCGCAGCGGCGACCATCGCAGTGGGCGCATGCGCATGGGACGGCGGCCTGGTGCGGTCGAATCCCAATCCCACCGGCGCGGTCGGCCTGCATGAAGCTGTGCCCGGCATTAAGGTCGTCAACCTTCCAGGCTGCCCCCAGAACTCCGTCAACACCGCTGCCGTGCTGGTGCACTACCTCACGTTCGGCGTACTGCCCGCGCTCGATGGCGAAGGCCGCCCGCTCTTCGCCTACGGACAGCTCATTCACGATCAGTGCGAGCGCCGCGCCCACTACGACGCCGGGCGTTATGTGCAGGCCTGGGGCGATGAAGGCCATCGCAAGGGCTGGTGCCTTTTCAAAATGGGCTGCAAAGGACCCGAGGCGAATTACAACTGTCCGACGGTGCGCTGGAATAACTCCACCAGCTGGCCCGTCAAGTCCGGGCATGGCTGCATTGCGTGCGCGTCATCGCGCTTCTGGGATACGAAATCGCCTTTCTACGAGAGGCTGCCGCATCCGGCCGGCTTCGGCGTCGATGTCACCGCCGGCGAAATTGGCTGGACCGTTGTCGCCGGAGTCGCCGCAGCCACAGCGGCGCACGCCGTCGGGCACGTCGTTCGGGATCACTTCCATCCGGGGGATGACGACGTTTCACCCCACGAAGAAGACAAAGACGTAAAGACCACGACGGAGGTGCACTGAAATGGCACGCGTCGTCATTGATCCCGTAACCCGCATTGAAGGCCACCTTCGCATCGAGGCCGAAGTTAACGGAGGCCGCGTCACCGACGCCTGGAGCTCCGGCACCATGTTCCGCGGAATCGAGCTGATCCTGCGGGGACGCGATCCGCGCGAGGCGTGGATCTGGGCGCAGCGCATTTGCGGCGTTTGCACCACGGTGCATGCGCTGGCCTCGGTGCGCGCGGTCGAAAATGCTCTCGGCATCGATATTCCTGACAACGCGCGGCTCGTCCGCAATATTATCGCCGGCGCGCAGAACGTTCAGGATCACGTTGTTCACTTCTACCATCTTCATGCGCTCGACTGGGTCGATGTGACCTTAGCCTTGAAGGCCGATCCGGCAAAGACTTCGCAGCTTGCGCAGTCCATCTCGGAGTGGCCGAAGTCGAGCACTGTCTACTTTAAGGGTGTCCAGGACCGCGTCAAGGCGCTGGTTGCCAGCCGGCAGTTGAGCCTCTTTAGCAGCGGTGACTGGGGACACCCTGCTTACCAACTGCCGCCGGAAGCGAACCTGCTCGCTGTCGCGCATTACATCGAAGCGCTTGATATGCAGCGGGACTTTATTCGCATCCACGCGGTCCTGGGCGGTAAAAATCCACATCTGCAGACGTACCTCGTGGGTGGGATGTCTACCGCTATCGACGGCAACGAGCCGGAAGCCGTTATTAATCCGGAGCGCATCACGCTCTTTAATGAGCTTGCGGCTCGCGCCACGACTTTCGTGCAGCAGGTCTATGTGCCCGATGTCCTCGCCATCGCCGGCTTCTATAAGGAGTGGTTCGGCTACGGCGAAGGCCTTGGCAACTTCATGGCTTATGGAGACCTGCCTTCCGGCAACATCGACGATTCGGCGGGATTTGCTTATCCGCGAGGCGTGATCCTCAACCGCGATCTCTCCACCGTGCATCCGCTCGATCCGGAGAAGGTCGCTGAATACGTCACGCATTCCTGGTACGAGTATTCGGATGGCGACAAGGTCAGCCGGAGGCCCGCCGAAGGCGAAACCAATCCGAAATACTCGGGACCGAAGCCGCCCTTCCAGCAGCTCGATACAGACGCCAAATACTCCTGGCTGAAGTCGCCGCGTTACGACGATAAGCCGATGGAAGTGGGGCCGCTGGCGCGCACACTGATTGCCTATGCTTCCGGCGATGCGCAGGTGAAAAAGACGGTGGATGGAGTGCTGGCGCATTTTAACGCCCCGCCGACAGTGCTTTACTCCACGCTCGGCCGCATCGCGGCCCGGGCCATCGAGGCGGACATCGTCGTCCAAAAGCTTCCCGTCTGGATCGCACAGCTGGACGACAACATGGCGCACGGCGACATTCGTATCCACAACGGTGACAAATGGGATCCCGAGAGCTGGCCGAAATCCTGCGCCGGCTTCGGGCTCGAAGAAGCGCCGCGCGGCTCGCTCGGTCACTGGGTCGAGATCGAGAACAAGAAGATCGTCAATTACCAGGCCATTGTGCCTTCCACCTGGAATGCGGGGCCGCGCGATGCGCATGGCCAGCGGGGAGCGTACGAAGCGGCGTTGCTGAACACGCCGATCGCCGACCCGGAACGCCCGCTCGAGGTGCTTCGCACGGTTCACTCCTTCGATCCGTGCCTGGCATGCGCCGTGCACGTTGTCGACGGCAAGGGACGCAGCTACGGTCGCAACGTTGTGGCTGTGACGGAACCGGAGGGATCCACGTCGCTTCCTCCGGATCCTGTGGCCCATGATGAGGCGGTGCTGCAGGGAGGCCGGTGATGGCAGCTATCGCTCGCCCGACTCCGGTAAAGAAGCATGTCGCCGCTGGCGAAGAGCACCTCGTCCCAGTCTATGTCTGGGAACTGCCGGTGCGGCTGAGCCATTGGGGCATCGTGGCCGCGGTTACGGTCCTCACGTGGACCGGCCTCTATTTGAATCACCCCTTCCTCATCTTTCCGGGGCCGCGCTCCTGGACCATGGGAACAGTCCGCTTTATCCACGAACTCGCCGGTTTTGAGCTGATCGGCGCGCTGCTGGTGCGCATCTATTGGTTCTTCGCCGGCAATCACTGGGCCCGCTGGCGTCAGTTCATCCCGCTCACGCATCGCCAGTGGCGCAGCCTCAAAGCCATGTTCCGCTACTACACCTTCCAGCAGCGCAAACCCTTCGAGCAGATCGGCCACAACACGCTGGCGGGGCTGACGTACATCGTGGTCTATTTTCTGATCGCGTGCGAGTGCGTCACCGGGTTGGTGCTCTTCGCCACCGTCGAAGGCTCTCCGGCCCTGAAGTTCTTCGTGGGCTGGATTCCGCGCGTCATCGATATTCAGTGGATCCGGATGATCCATTTCCTCTTCCTGTTCTTCCTCATGGCCTTCTTCATCCACCACGTCTACAGCGCGGTACTGGTGGCCATGACCGAGCGCAACGCCGAGATGGAAAGTATCTTCAGCGGTTACAAATTCGTGGATGACGAAACCATCGACGAGGAAATGAAAATCGCGAGCCTCGAGCCGCGGCACCTCTTCGGCAAACGCAAAATCCATCGCACCCGGGACTGGGATCGCTAGATGCCTGCGCCCACAGCTTTGCCCCGCATCGCCGTGCTGGGGCTGGGGAATCTGATGCGCACCGACGACGCCGTCGGCATGGTGGTTCTTCAGCTGATCCAGGCGGACCGGCGCGTGCCGCAATCCGTCTCTCTGATCGAAGGTGGCACTACGGGGCTCGACCTGCTGTATCCGCTTGACGGCATCACCCATTTGCTGGCCATCGACGCTATCGACGCCGGCGCAGCTCCGGGGACCCTGTTGCGATTTGAGGGAGAGGAGATTGCCGGCCTCCCCATATCGAAGAGCGTTCATCTGCTGGGATTCTCCGACCTGATCGGCGCGATGCGTCTCAGCGGCAGCGCACCCGAGCGGATCGTAGTGCTGGGCGTGCAGCCGGAACGGATCGAATGGGGAACCCAACTCACCGCGACGGTCGATTCGGCGGTTGGTCCGCTGGTCGAGAGCGCGATCCTCCAGGTGCGGCAGTGGTCCGGGGAGATCGAGCCGCCACAAAGCGATATGGTGGTTTCTTCAATTTCGGCGTAACACGCGAACCAAAGTAATTACATCCCTGGCCGCAAACGCCGAAACATGGAAAGCTGCGATTCCTCGGCATTCCACCGTTGATTCCGGAGGGCTTCAGCGCTTTCGGGAGAATCGGGCCCGAGCGATTCCCGCCTCTGTCGCTCGTCTCCCCCGCACGCAAGCTAAGTGATCTAAATCACCGCACGCAAAGTAATGCTTCTCTGTGATTTACATCACTGTGTCCGTCTGTGGGGCACCCGTATTCTCCAGCAGTCAAAGCTGTAATTTTAGCGAGCCAGGGATTGCGAACTGCTCGCTGCGCGAGGTGAATACGCATGCGTCGAATTCTCACCAGCATCGCGTGTCTTCTGCTACTCACCGGGTTCGCAGGAACCAGGCTCAGAGGCCAGCAGCAAGCGGTAGCTTCCCAACCAAAGGCGGCAGCGGATGCGACGGATTTCGTCGGCCAGGAAACCTGCGCCACTTGTCACGCGGATGTCGTGAAGAAGTTCGGCACGAATCCTCATTCACAGCTCGCCCTCGAACATGCCGGCAAGGGCGTGACGTGCGAAAGCTGCCACGGCCCCGGCAAGGCGCACGTCGAGGGTGGCGGCGACATCACGAAGATTCGCCGCTTCGACAAGCTGAGCGCCAAAGACGCCAGCGCGACCTGTCTCGGCTGCCATGCCGGAGCGCACCCGAACTTTGACCGCTCTCCGCATGCGAAAGCCAACGTCAGCTGTCTCGGCTGCCACAGTGTCCACGATTCAGAGACGCCCGAGCATCTGCTGATCGCCGAACAGCCGAAGCTCTGCTTCAGGTGCCACAGCGACCAGAAGGCTGCCTTCGACATGCCCTTCCACCATCCGGTCAATGAGGGCGCGGTCAGCTGCAGCGACTGTCACGATCCGCACGGCACCTTCGGGAACAACAACCTGAAGTCCACCGCCGATCAAAACGCGGTCTGCACCAAATGCCACGCGGAGACGCGCGGGCCTTTCGTGTACGAGCACGCCGCGGTCAAGGCGGAAGGTTGCGTCGGTTGCCACACTCCGCACGGTTCGCAGAACGCGCGGTTGCTGAACATGCCGGCGATCAACACCCTGTGCAACCAGTGCCACAGCCCGGTCTCCTCGCACACCGTGATCGGGATGGGTCAGGGGTCGTCGGAGTTGTCGCCCTGCACCAGCTGCCACACCTACATTCACGGGTCCAACATCAACCAGGCGTTTCTCAGGTAACGGTTCGTGAACACCGGGCCGCTCGTGCCTGTAGTCAGGGAAGCGCGGCCCGGATCGAGGCGGCAGGTTTTCGCAGTCCACAGTTTTGAGGGTTCGACGCTTTTAAGTGAGGCTTCCTATGAATAAGACAGGCTGGTTTTCGCGGCTCTCCAATCAGCAGCCCTCCGCCGCACGGTTCGGGCGTATTTCTGGAGTCGCCATTCTGTTCATGACCACTACCATCGCGGTCGGCCAGACTCCGGCGCCCGACGCACAGCCGGCGGCGACTGCTCCGAGCGGATACTCCGTCCATCAGTCCATCGATCTCGGCGGCCATCTCGCCAATGTCGACGGCAGCGGCGCGATGTACGACACGCTCGTGAACGAGCAATCGGGACCGCGGGTGCTGCATGAGACCTTCGAGATGCGTGCCCTGCCGGGCGCCAGGAACACGCTCTTCGATAACCTCACCGCAGTGGGCAGCGGATTTGGCGGGGATCCCTACAGCTTCGCCAAGGTGGATTTCTTCAAAGGGAATCTCTACGAGTTCAACGGGCTGTTCCGCAGAGACCGCCAGTACTTCGACTACGATCTGCTCGGCAATCCGAATATTCCGTCGGGGCTGTCGACCCCCATCGGCCCCACCGCCGCGCCCACCGGGCAATTTCCCTTGCCCCAGGTGCTTGACTCGCCCTTCATGTTCAACACCGTGCGCCGCATGACCGATACCAGCCTGACCCTGCTTCCGCTGTCGAAAGTGACCTATCGTGTCGGGTACTCGCACAACACCGTCGAGGGTCCGAGCCTGAGCCCGAGCGGCTACCAATTTGCCGGCGCCTACGATGTGCTCCTGCAGGAGTATCAGAGGAACGGCACCGACGATTTTATGGGTGCGGTGGACTGGAAGCCGGTGCGGGAAACACGCTTGACCCTGGAAGAGCAGATCGATCACTACAAGGCGGATTCCTACTTCACCGTGGATCCGGCCTATTTCACCGTTCAGGAAGCGGACGGGACGCCCGCGGCTCTGCTGGCGAACTACGACAGCCTTACGCCGTACGGAGCCAGCGCCTGCAACGCCAACAGTACTGGCACGACGCCGATCCTGTCCGCGCCGCAAACACCAGGCGGCCTGCCGGTTGTCAACGCCGCCTGCGCCGTCACCACCAGCTACCTGCGCACTCAGCCGACGCGGTTTTTCTATCCAACCGAGATCTTCCGCTTCCAGAGCGCCAGCCTCAAAAACCTCTCCATGAACGGCGATGTTCGTTACACCCAGGCGAAGATGAACCTGCCTTCGTACTACGAGAATTTCCAGGGCCTGGCCAAAACCACCCGTTCGCTTACCTACACCGCCACCGCGACCGCAAAACGTCAAGTCACTGCCGCCGATTATGGCATTGTCTGGCAGGCAGCCCGCTCATTCAGCGTCTCCGACCAGGTGACCTACTCCAGCGTGCAGCAGCCGGGAACGACCACCATGACGAGCTTGACGACGGTATCGACACCCGCCACCGCCGGCAACGAAACCATCGGCTATGCGGGCGCGCTGACCACAACGCCCGCAGCCTCGGGTGCATCCACGTTTGAGGGCAGCGGCTCGGTTGGCGTTCCTCTTCCTGACTTCTTTGGGCAGCGCTTCATCACCAACGATTTCACGGGTACCTACGATGGATGGTCTCGCGCCACCATCTCGCTGACCTATCGTCATCGCAATCACCTCATTGGCGAAGGCATCCCGCACAACACGGCATTGATTACCGGTGCGACCAATAACGGAACCGTCACCATCAACGACGACGGCGGAGTTCTCAACATCGCTCTGCGCCCCTCCAGTAACTGGGATGTCAATGGCTCCGCGGAGATGCTTTTCGATGACAATGCCTTCACTCCTGTCGGTCCGCGGGAGGTGGAGCATTTCAGAGTACACACCCTCTACCGGGCGAAGTCCTGGGCGACCCTCTCGGGTGCCTTTAATGACCTGGAGCGGAGTAACAACACGAACAACACGGGTATTACGCAACCTCTCGACGGGGCGCTCCACCACGCCGATCACAGCCGGATCGCCAGTGTCGGTGCGCAGATGTCTCCGAACACGCACTACAGCTTCGATCTCAACTACTCCTTTAGCGATGTGTATACGACAACCGACATCTGTTACGACGCCGGCGCCTCCGCCACTCTGCCCGGCGCCGCCTCGCCCAGCGGAACCGCATGCCCAGGGGCCGCGGTTCGAGGGACGACTTACTATGAATTCGGCCCGGTGAAGGACTTCATGGATGCGCCGACCCAGTACGGCTCGGCGGCCATCAGCCTGAATCCTTCCGATCCCGTCCAGTGGCGGGTTGGCTACCACATCACCTCAGTGGACGGCAGCCGCTTCTATAACGATGCGCGCGATGTCGCCGGCTCGCTCGTCTCGAAGTACCAAACCCCGTTTGTCAGTGTCGCGTACAAGGTCCGTTCGGATTGGACCTGGAAGGCGGAATACGATCACTACGGCTACGGCGAGGGCGGGGTCTCGGGTGCGCCTTTGTGCAGCACTTCTAACCCCACACCCACGGCTCCGGCGCGTGTGGTGGCCTGCAACGCGCTGCCATTTCAAACCGGCCAGACGCTGACCTCCGCCGGCGAAACCGCCGCCCGCGCCTTCCACGCCAATAACCTCACGATCGGAATGCACTACGAGTTCTGAACGGAAACAACAAAGACGGCCGGGGTTCGCCTCGGCTGTCGCAGCAGGAGGCTCGATATGAAGCAAAACTCGCTGATTGCCATCCTGAGTCTGCTGAGCGTTGGTCTGGCCGCTCCGGCAGTTGCGCAACAGAGCGGCGAAGCCACTTACAAAGCCAAATGCGCCATGTGCCATGGCGCTGACGGCACCGGCAACACCCCCATCGGCAGGAACATGAAGCTGCGGTCGTTGAAATCGCCTGAGGATGTAAAGGCAACGGACGCAGAACTCTTCAAACAGACCAAAGACGGCGTGGGCAGGATGCAGGGCTACGCGGGCAAGCTCACCGACGCTCAGATTAAGGACGTGGTCACTTACATCCGCACCCTGCAGAAGTAGTCGGCGCAATAAAAAGAGCGGTGGCCAAAAGCGAGTTCCTGCCCACGGACCCCGCCGCAACATATCGGGTCGGAGAGCGAGCATGCACTCAGATCCGAAGATTCCATCGGGAGACTCCAGCAACTCCCCGACGGAATCGGGGACGTAATGATGGGGACCAACGGCGGAGATTTGCCGGCGGAATGGCTTTCCTGTGACAGCCGGGCCCACAATCGCCTGATTGTTCGTGTTGTCCTCTTCGCCTTTCTCTTAGCCGCGCTCCTCTTCCCAAAAGCGTTTGCCCAACACCAATCCGAGCAATCCGATTGCCTGCTCTGTCACGGCCCCTCCACCGGGTTGAAGAATTCTCGGGGCAAAGACATTGCCATCGATCCCGCGTCCCACATGAAAGGGCCGCACAGCAGCCTCGGCTGCATCGATTGCCACGCCGGAGCCTCCGCGCAGCCGCACAACGCGAAAACCGCATCCGCTTCCTGCATCACCTGTCACTCCGGCGCTGCCAAAGCGATGGCCTCCGGAGCTCATACAGCGCTGGGCGACCCCAACGATCCGCAGACCTGCATCGCCTGTCATGGAACCAACAATGCAACGAAAGCGGTCGCCGGCCCGCAGTTCTGCGCTACCTGCCATGCCACTGAAGTTGCGCAGTACCGCGCCAGCATCCATGGCCG
>Ga0181517_10002825_pt1 | contig 17186 bp, 9 predicted proteins | sample PEATcosm2014_Bin_31_FD_119748 | JGI IMG/M metagenome (GOLD analysis project Ga0181517, IMG submission 119748) | Peatland microbial communities from MTU Mesocosm Facility, Houghton, MI, USA - PEATcosm2014_Bin01_30_metaG | ecosystem: Environmental > Terrestrial > Soil > Wetlands > Peat | place... | reverse complement strand
TGCGGCGGTCGGTTACGCGGGCAATATCGGCCACTTCACCGAGAATAGCTTCGCCGTCGTGCCGGAACTCGACGTGAATCTTGGTTTTCAGTTCACCCAGCACACGCGCGTGGTCGTCGGCTATAGCGGCATGTACTGGAGTTCGGTGGCCCGGGCGGGCGAGCAGATCGATACGAGCGTGAATTCGGCCATTATTCCCTCCTCTCCCGGCAACGTCGCCACGGGAAACGTCGCCGCCACGGGGCCGACGCACCCTCAGTTCAGCTTCCAGAACACGGGATTTTGGGCCCAGGGCGTCAATGTCGGCATCGATTGCCGATGGTAATGAATTTGCAGCCCCTTCTCAGCCGATGGGTATAGGGAAGGAGCCGATTTTGTCAGACCCTAATTGTTGGACAAGGAGCGTCCGCATGTCTACCCAGCCAAAAAAGTCGAGTTCATGGTTTAGTCGTCTCGGGAATGCCCTGGGCCGCAAGCGCCGCAGCGCCCCGTCCGGCCGGAAGCCTCGTGGGCTGCGGTTCGAGTCGCTGGAGACCCGCTCCCTGCTCTCGGCTACCATCCTGCCCACCATCAGCGGCGCGGTCTACCAGAACCTGACGGGCAGCAGCAGCGCCGAAACGCCGCTGGCCAACATTACCCTCAATCTTTGGCGCGACGGCGGCGACGGCGTCTTCGAGGGCAAGAGCCCCGGCAGCGACGACACGCTCGTGGGCACGGCCAGCAGCAACGCCAACGGCCAGTACGCCTTCAGCGGCCTCTCCGCCGGCACCTACTTCGTGCAGCAGGCGCCCGTACCGGGGCTGGTGATTCCGTCCGGCCAGGAAGTACAGACCGTGGTCATCACCAGTTCCGATCTGCAAGGCACGCCGGGTACGACGATCGATTCCTTCGCGACGACCTCGCAATACGTCAGCGGTTCGCTGCACGGCGGCAAGACAGGCATGTCGTCCGCCACAATCTCCGACGCCATCGGCGACCACCGCAACCTGTACGTGCAACTCACCACGTTCGGCGGCGCTGTGGACATGGGCGCGGATGCCGACTGGCCGGGCGTGCTGGACTTCGGCTCCGACGCCGCCTCCAATGGCCTCTTCTGGGTCAACTGGGACGGCGACAACAGCAACCCCGCCGTGTTGAACCCGACCGGCCTGGGCCAACTCGACATCACGTCGCAAGGTGCGAGTACGGGCATCGAATTCAGCGTCGCCGCCGATCACGACACCGGCTCCGTCATGCTCAAAGTCTACAGCAACGCCAGCAACTGGTCGTTTGCCAGCGTTCCCATCACCAACACCAGCGATGGTTCGCTCAGCAGCAGCGACAGCCAGTTCGTGTCCTTCTCGTCCTTCGTGACCGGTGGCGGCACGGGGGCCAACTTCGCCCAGGTGGGCGCCATCCAGTTGTCCATCAACGGCGTGAACGCGATCGACGGCGAGGTAGGCCCGATCGAGGCCGTCGGACCGATGGTCTTCAACGAGAACTTCGTCAACTCGGCCCAGGCCGACATGGCTGTGGTCAAGACCGCCACGCCCAACCCGGTCGTGGCCGGCAACCAATTGACCTACACCTTCACCACGACCAACAACGGTCCCTCGAACGATACCGATGTGACCCTCTCCGACACGCTGCCTACCGGCGTCCAATACGTCTCGTCCACCAGCAGCCAAGGCACGGTAACGAACAACAACGGCGCGCTGACGGTGCAACTGGGCAGCATGGCCTCGGGGGCGGTCGCCACGACGACCGTAATCGTGACCGTCAACGCGAGCACGGTCGGCACGATCTCGAATACCGTGACGGTCACCGGCGACGTGCCGGACCCGAATTTGAGCAACAACAGTTCCACGGTATCGACGCAAGTCACTGCGCCGATCCAAGAAAACGTCATCCGCGATCTGAAGCTCCAAAAGACGGCGCCCGCGACGGTACTCACCGGCGCAACCCTGACCTACACCCTTGTCGTGACCAACGACTCGCCCAGCGGCTTGGCCGCGGCCGCAAGCGTGACGATCGTCGACACGCTGCCCGCGGGCTTCACCTATGTCTCTGCCAGCGGCGACACTTCGGCAACGCCCTCGGGCAACACGCTCACGCTGGACCTGCCCAACTTGCTGCCGCAGGCCTCGGAAACGGTCACCGTGACAGGCACGGTGACGGCGGCCGCCGGCACCACGCTGACCAACTGGGCCACGGTCAGCAGCGATTTGCCGGACAGCTATCCGGCGGATAACACGTCCAGCGCCTCGACGAACGTTGTCAATCCGGCGATTATCGTGCCCAGCAAGTTCTACTATATCATCCACTTCTAAGACTGGACGGAAAGCGAAAAAATCGCCGCAGGGCCCTTGCATTTTTCCCCGCCGCCTGCGAGAATACTGATATGAACGTACGCGTCGTCCACTTTTACGCTTGGTTCTACTTTAGCCCCGCAGGTTTCGGGGTCGGAGGCGGCGTGTAAAGTTCAGCCCACAAACCGACAGTAACAAGCCCCGAGACCTGGTTCCCAGTTCTCGGGGTTTTTTGTTTTTACAGCACGTAGATTCTTTCTGCCGGAAAGGACTATGGTGCGCCGACCTGTCGAACCATGTGGAGTTTCATTTACGATTCGAAGCACATTAGTCCCTCTCGGCAAGAGGGACCTACCCTGTTTTCCCACCGAACCCCAGGACACCACCCATGATCGTCGTAATGAAAAAAGGCGCTAGCCGTGAAGAAATCCAGCACATGATCGAGCGCGTCGAGGCCCTCGGTCTCAAGGCCCATCCGATCTTCGGCACCGAACGGACCGTGATTGCGGCCATCGGCGAGAAGCGCGACGAGCACCGCCAGTCGCTGGAAAGCGGACCCGGCGTGGCCGAAGTCGTTCCCATCCTCGCTCCTTACAAGGTTGCCAGCCGGGAGGTCAAGCTCGAGCCGACCGTGGTCCGCGTTGGCCCCCTGGCGGTGGGCAACGCGCACGTGGGCATGATTGCCGGCCCCTGTTCTGTCGAGAACGAGCAGCAGACGCTGGCCACCGCGCGGGCCGTGAAGGCTGCCGGGGCGACGGCCCTCCGCGGCGGCGCGTTCAAGCCCCGCACCAGCCCGTATAGCTTCCAGGGCCTCAAGGAAGACGGACTGAAGATCCTTGCCGCCGCCCGCGCGGAGACCGGCCTGCCCGTGGTGACCGAGGTCATGTCGGAGCACGACGTGCAACTTGTGGCCCGCTATGCCGACGTCCTGCAGATCGGCGCCCGCAACATGCAGAACTATCGCCTGCTGGAGGCCGTGGGGGCCGAGGGCAAGCCGGTCCTCTTGAAGCGCGGGCCCAGCGCCACGCTGGACGAGCTGCTCCTGGCGGCCGAATATGTCCTCAACGCCGGCAATCCCAACGTGATGCTTTGCGAACGGGGCATCCGCACCTTCGAGTCGCACACCCGTTTCTCGCTGACCTTGGCCTCGGTGCCCTACCTGCACGACCGCACGCACCTGCCCGTGGTCGTCGATCCCAGTCACGGCACGGGGCACACGGCCCTCGTGGCGCGGATGGCCGCCGCCGCGGTCGCCGCCGGGGCCGACGGCCTGATCGTCGAGGTCCATCCCGACCCCGAGGCCGCCTTGAGCGACGGCTATCAGTCGCTGACCTTCAAGCAGTTCGAGGACCTCATGGCCCTCTGCCGCAGGGTCGCCACAGCAGTCGATCGCGTGATGTGAGCACCAGCCCGGGAACCGGGTAGGTCTTACCCCGGCAGGAAAACCCTCACACTAGCCCGAGGCGCAAGCAAGGGACCCTCGCTCGCGCGTCGGGCTAGCGAGGGAACGCCATACGGTCCTCGCTTGTGCTTCGGGTTGGTATCGTATTCAGCCGCGCGAAGTAGATTATGGCAATGCCCACGTCCTTTAGATAGCAGGCTTCCACAAAGCGTCGCAATTACTCGAAATTCTCAGGGACGCGGCGGGGCCGCGCACACGACAGCCTCAATCGCATCGAACAACGCTTTGGCCCGGATCGGTTTGGAAATGTAGCCGTCCATGCCTGCCATTAGGCACCGCTCGCGGTCGCCTTCCAGGGCATGGGCCGTCAAGGCGATGATGGGGATGCGAGTGCCGGTCTGCTGCTCCCGGGCGCGGATCCGCGCCGTCGCCTCCAGCCCGTCCATCTCCGGCATCTGCACGTCCATCAACACCAGGTCGAACGTCGCGGACTCCAAGGCCGCCAGCAGTTTTGTCCCATTGTGTACCGCGGTGACCGCATGCCCTTGTTCCTCGAGCAAAGCCACGGCCAGCCGCTGGTTGACCAGGCTGTCCTCGGCCAGCAAGATCCGCAGCTTGCCGGAACAACGGCGCGGCTGCGGCTCAGGCGTGGCCGCTCCATTTGCCGCGGCGGCCGTTGCCGGTGCCAGGCCAAAACTCGCCGTAAAGTGGAAGCGGCTGCCGCGACCGACTTCACTTTCTACCCAAAGGCGGCCGTCCATGAGACCGACCAACTGCGAGGCGATGGCCAGCCCCAATCCGGCCCCGCCACGACTGCGGGCCAGCGAGCTGTCGGCCTGCTCGAACATCCCGAAGATCGCCGCCTGCTTGTCTTCGGGAATGCCGATGCCGGTGTCGCGAACGACAAACTCCAGGGTGATGGAGGCCGAGGGAGGGAGGGGGAGAAGGGGAGAAGGGGAGAAAGGGAGAGGGGGAGATGCGGGGAGGGGAGAGGGGAGACACGGAGACACGGGGAGGGGAAACACGGAGACGGCGGGACTTTCTTCGCCTCTTCCCCTTCTCCCCTTCTCCCCCTCCCGGCTCCCCGCTCCCACCACGCGCACGCCGACCTCCACTTCTCCCCGTTCCGTGAACTTGATGCCGTTGACCACCAGGTTCGTGATGATCTGCCGCAGCCGGTTAAGGTCGCCGATTACCAGGCGGGGCACATCGGCGTCGACGTGCCAAGCCAACTGCAAACCCTGCTGACGGGCGCGCAGGGCCAGCGGCTTCAGCGAGTCGGCGAGGCTTTCCCGCAAGTCGAATGTCTCCGCCGCGAGGACCACCTTTCCGGCCTCGATGCGGGAGAGGTCGAGGATTTCGTCAATCAACCGCAGCAGAGTCTCTCCCGAGTCCTTGACCATCGACAGCAGTTCCCGCTGCGGGGCCGGGATTTGCTTCGTCAAGACGAGTTCCGTCATGCCGATCACCGCGTTCAGGGGCGTGCGCATCTCGTGGCTCATGTTGGCCAAGAACGTGCTCTTGGCGCGGCTCGCGGCTTCCGCCGCATCTTTGGCAGAGGATAGTTGGGCATTCGCCTGGGCGAGTTCGGCCGTGCGCTCCTGAACGCGGATTTCCAGGTCGTCGCGAGAACGGCGGACCTCCTCCTCCATCCGTTTGCGATCGGTAATGTCGATCCCGCTTCCCACCAGGTAGGAGAGCGGGCCGACATCCATGCGCCTGCCGGTAAACCAGAACTCGCGGACCCCGTCCTTGCCCAGCAGCCGGGCCTCCGTCTCGGCCAACCCTTTCTCGAAGACCTCGCGGATCTTGCCGGCCACATGTTGCCGGTCGTCGGCGACAAGCGTAAGGAGGGCATCGCTCCCGCGCAGCATCTCGCCCGTTAGGCCCGTGATCTCCTCAAGAAAGTTGTTCCAGCGAACGAACCGCCCTTGCTCGTCGAGCACGTAGAACACGCCGGGGATGCTGTCGATGACGATGTCGGCGAAGACCTTTTCTCGCCGCAGTTCCTCCTCGATCTGCTTGCGATCCATGGCATAGCGGATTGCGCGGGCGATCATCTCGCCATCGCTGCGGCCTTTGAGCAGGCAGTCCTGCGCGCCGCAACGCACCGCCTCGGTGACGATGCTCGCGTCATCCACGCCGCTGAGCACGACGATCGGCAATTTCGGTCCGGCCGCAGCTAACCGCTGGATAGTTGCCAAACCCTGCGAGTCCGGCAGCGAGAGGTCCAGCAAGGCCGCGTCAAATACGTGCCGGCCAAGCAGCGACTCGGCCTCGGCCAGGCTCGCCGCCAAGGTTGCGGCGAACTTCCCCGGATAACGGGCCCTCAAGGTACGCTGCAAGAACAAGACATCGGCCGGATTGTCCTCGATGACCAAGAGATGGATGGACATGAGTGTTTTCCGTCGCACTGCTTTTCAATGCCAGCCGCAAATCGCGCTTCGACTTGCTCAGTCGACGACCTTGACGGGTTTCTCCCGCAAACGGCAAGCATCCCTGCAATAAGAATCTGTCGATTTGTGCCATTTCCTAAACGCGGTCTATGGGGAATTGTAGCGCGGCGGTGACAATAAGATAGGCCATAAAGGCTGGCAAGTTGGGTAGTTTTGCGCAGGCCAGTCCCGGCCTACAATCTCATCCTTGCCAATTTCGGCCGGTAGGTCGAAGACCCACTACGGACTGGCGGGCTGGGGAATTTTTGACCCTACCCGTTTGGGGACATCCAGAAAATGAAACACTTTGTTTCAAAAAATTAAACAGCCTCATCACGCCCGTCAGGGGATGCGGGCAGCGATTCGTGAAAATCCCTGCACTGGAGCGAGCAAGAATTCGGCCGTGCGGCGGCCTTGTTTCAAATTCCGCGCGGGTAAGAGCGGAAATTCATCATCCAGCGTGATGGAAAGTTGCGTGCGCTCTGAAGGGCCGCGTGGGCTTTATAGGAAATTTCGGTCGGACTCTACTTTTCAATTCTGCAGTCTGATCTAGGATCAGAACAGGGAAGTCATTTCGGACCAAATCCTAAGAACCTCACCACTGCATGTACAGCATGTCCACGGCGGCGGCGGAGAGGCTTTGCGTCTTCTGGGCGGGGGAATTGCCCGACCCCGAGGCCGCGTACCAGCCACTCATGGCCTGCATCGCGGCGGCGGCCGTGCCCCCCGCGCCGGCCACCGCGCTGATCGGAAGCGAGCCTACCGTGCTGCATACGGAAACACCCACGGAATCGGCGGCGATCACGCTCCAGCTCAAGGGGCCGGGGTTCCATGTCGGTCCCCACGGATTGGCAAGCTGGAACTGCCCGTCGCTATAGCCGACCGCCATGTAGGCGTGATTGCCGATGAGGTCGTTGATGGGGTCGGGCGTGGTGATGGTGACGGTGACGGCCTCATCGTTGGCCAACCCGTCGATCACCGCTTGTTCCATGGTGGCGGACGAGTCGCTATAGTAGAAGTAGTCGGTCGAGGCGTGCCCCAGCACGTGGGCGCTGACGGAGCCCGACCATCCGGCAGTGAGACTGTAATAGTCGTTCACGCCGTTGCGGCCCTCGCGGAGCGTCTCGTTCCACTGCGCGTAGGCCTTCTCCGCCAGCGGCACCCAAAGGACATTCTTCGGGTTATTGTAGGCCTCCCCGCGACCGGCATAGAACAAATCGCCATAGTAGACCGGTAACTGGTTGTCGACCGTCACGTAATCAGGCGCGCCGTTCCAGTAGAAGCGAACGGTCCAGGTGCCGTCGCCATTGTCGATGAACATGTTGCGGATGGCAGCCGGCGAACTGTTGGCGATGGCCCCCAGGGCCGACATCAAGTAACAATCACCGACGCTTCCTTGAATGACATCGTTGTAACTGGGCGTGTTATTGGCGAATAGCGTTCCGCTGGCAACCTCATACACTCCATAGCCGTCCGTGCCAGGATGATCCATACCCAGGAACCACTTGTCGACCAGGTCGGTCAGCACCGTGGAGCTGCTGCCGGCGGCCAGGTCGCCCAAGGGCTGTCCCTGGTAGTTGGCATTGGCCAGGCTGCCGTTGACGATGTCGCCGGCCAGGACCTGCACGTAGCCGGGCATGTTCAACTGCACGGCGTCCTTGAGGACCGTTTTCAGGTCGCTCATGTCCGTGGCGCTGACCGTGGCGCCTTCGGCGGCGACCGTATCGAAGATCTTGATCATGTCCGCGCGATTGATCGAACCGGTGGCGGCCAGCGAGTTCACCAGGCTGTTCAACAGCGGATCTTGCAGTTGAATCACGCCGCCGCCACCGTTGACGGTCACGCTGAGCGTGCCGCTCACGGATCCGCTGCCGGCGGTAATGGTGACCGCGCCGCCCGACGCGGGCGCGGTGAACAGGCCGCTGGAATTGATCTTGCCGCTCGTGGCGCTCCAGGTGATGGCGGGTTGCGGCGCCATGGGATTCTGGAACTGGTCCACTGCCAGGGCCGTACACTGGCACGTGGCCCCGGTGGCCAGGGCGGTTTGCGGGGCCTTGACCGTTATGCCCGTCAGCCTCTGCACGACGCTGGCCGAGAGCGTGCCGCTCACGGTCTTGCCGCCGTCGGCGACCGCCACCGTCAGGCCGTAGTTGCCCGCCTGGGCGAAAGTCACCGTGGTCGTGGCCGCCGCGGCGCTGAAACTCGGCGCCGCCGCGCCCGCGGGCAGCGTTGATGCCGACCAGTTATACGTGGGCGTCCCAGGCGCCAGCGGATTGCCGAACTGGTCCAACTCCTGGACGGTACACTGTTGATTGGTCGCCGTAATGGCCCCGCTGGTCGCCGCTGTCAGGTGGACGCTGGTGAACACGGGCTTGACCGTCACCGCGACCATGCTGCCGGCCGTGTGGCCGCTGGCGTCGAGGGCCGCCACGGCCAGACCGTAGGTCCCGGCCGCTTTAAAGGTGGCCGTCATGCTTGCGGCCGCGGCGCTGCCGTTGACGCTGAAAGCCGGGCTCATCGCCCCGGGTGAAAGCGTGCTGACCGACCAGGTGTAGCGCGGCGCAGTGGTCATGGCCTTGCCGAACTGATCGAGACCCTGGGCCGAGAGGGCTAGCGACGTGCCGCTGACGGGCGACGACACGGGGCCGACGACCACGCTCGTCACTGTCTGCACGACGCTGGCGGAGAGCGTGCCGCTGACGGTCTTGCCGCCGTCGGCGACCGTGGCCGTCAGGCCGTACGTGCCCGCCTGGGCGAAGATCACCGTGGTGCTGGCTGCCGCGGCGCTGAAACTCGGCGCCTTCGCCCCCGCAGGGAGTATCGATGCCGACCACTTGTACGTCGGCGCGCCCGGCGTCAACAGGTTGCCGAACTGGTCCAATTCCTGGACGCTAATCTGTTGATTGGTCCCCGTGATGGCCCCGCCGGTCGCCGCCGCCAGGTGCACGCTGGTGAACACGGGCTTGACCGTGATCGTGATGCTGCTTGTGGCCGAGTGCCCGCTGGAGTCGCTGATCACCACCGTCAGGCCGTAGGTTCCGGCCGTCTTGAAAGTCACCGTCGGGTCCTCCGCCGCGCTGCCGCTGTTGACGCTGAAAGCCGGACTGGCGGCCCCGCTGGGCAGCTTGCTGACCGACCAGGCATAGCGCAGCGACGACGAGAGGGCGTGGCCCGATTGGTCCAGTCCCTGTGCGGCCAGTTGCTCCGAAACGCCGCTGAGCGTGCTACCCGCCGAGGGCGCAATCGAGGCGCTGGTGAGCATCGGGGTGGCGCTGGCGCCGAGCAGGCTGCCGAACGGGAGAAGCGGGCCCGCGCTGAGCATCGCTCGCGGTTCCAGCAGTTCGCCCCGCAGGCTGCGGTGCTTGAGGGCCTTGCGGCGGGAATGGCCATTGCGGCGCATGGCGATGGAGCGCGTGAACATGGCGACACCTCGGAAGTGCTTCGTAGCCAGAGAGAAGGAAGGAGAAGATGACCCAGTTGGACCGATGGCAGACAAGGCGACCTGGGAACCTATCGAGACAAGTTCCCGGAGGTCGGAGCCATCCGTCATCGAAACTCTAGGTTTCTTGGCGGACTAAAGCAAATCAAGAGGCTTTTTTTGCGGAAACAGGCTATTTAGTCGCTTTCCCAGAGCCAGATCTCGCTGACGGCCGCGTTCGGTTCGGCCTCGTTGCGGAAAATGATCTCCAGGGAGCCGCCGCTCTGGGAGCCGACGGGAAGAGCGAGCGTCTTGCTGGCGGGCGGCTGGTTGGCAACCCCCGAGGGGAGCTGCGTCTTGTCCAGCAATTTCACTTCGTGCCCGCCTTTGCCGGCGGCAAGCCACACCGATTGGACTCGCGTCTCGTGGTCGAAGTCCCACCAGGAGAAGCCGACCTGGTAGCGCCGTTGCGGACCGAGTCCAGTGGCCTCAAAGACCACCCGCTGGCTATCGTAGCAAGCGCTGCCGAAGCGGACATCGGCCACGCGATCGGAATCGTTCCAGAAGTAGGGCGTGCCGTTGACAAGGCGCAACTGCGGCCCGCCCTTGACGCCGTCGGACGTGTCCGGCCCGCAGTCCAGATAGCAGGCCAGGTGGTAGCCCTTCGGCGCCCGTTTGGCCAGCGCTGCCTTGTAGGCCGCGCTGCGTTGGCTGTCGTGCTCGAGCGCCCGCTCGCCGCTTCCGGGCGTGGGGGCCCTGGCTGCCTCTTCATCGATGGCCGCCGCCTGTTCGGCCACCGCGCTCTGCCTGGTCGTATCGGCCAACTTCTTCATGGCCGCGCGCACGGCGGGCGCGTCGAGCCGCACCAGGCCGCGGGCGATCGTCAGCGTGGCCGCCTCGGCTTCGGTCCGCACCTCGGCGTCGTCCAACATCGCGGCGGCGACATAGAGCGCCCCCGAATCGGCAGCCTCCACAAGGCAGGCCAACAGAATGCCCTTTGCTTCGACGGTCTGGGCGACAGCGCGTATCTGCTCTAATAGTTTCAGCCGCTGGGCGGCGTCCTTCACTTGGGCCGACAGCCGCAGGTAACCGCGGACGGCCAACCTGCGGTGGGACGTGCTCTCCGAGGTCCTGGCGAGCTTCAGCAGATCCTCGGCGGCCGAAAGATCGGACCAGTTGGCCAAGGCTTGAAACGCAGCCTCGCGGACAGCCGGATCGTTGTCTGCCAAGCGCGGGCGAATGGCGGCCAGCGCTGCGGGTCCGCCGAAGCCACCCAACACGCGGATCAGGGCAGACTTGGCTGGGGCCTGTGCGGCGGGCAGTGCGGCCGCCACGGGGGCCACTCGTGCGGTCGCGTCTGCCACGCGCTTGCCCACGGCCAGCACGGCCCCTTGCGCCACGTCCGTATCCGCAGCCCTCGCCGTAACCAATAGTCGGACCATCGCCGGGTAGGCTTGCGGCCGGGCTGCAATGGCCAACGCTTGCCAGGCCGCCACGCGGACCTCGGGATTGCCGTCAGCCGTAGCTTTCAGCCACACAGGCTCGGCCGGTTTGGCGCGCCGGGCCGCCAGGACGCGGAACATCTCGATTCGCACTTTCACGTCGCCCGCGTCCGCCAAGGCGATGAGCCTTGCCTCGACATGGCTGCCCGCCAGCCGCACGAGGCTCTCTCGGGCTGCTTGCTGGATCGCGCCGGCGGTGGTTGTCATGGCCGCCAGGCGGTCGATCAGCGACACGTCGCCCAGCCGGGCCATCGCCCGCACGGCGGCCACTTGCACGGCCTCATCGCGGTCCGACATGCGTTTGATCACGGCCGCGGCGGCGGCGCGATCTCCGCGTTCGCCCAGCACGCCCAAAAGCAGGACCTGGCCGGTTGCATCGAGCTTGTCAAGCTGCTCGACTAGCGCGTGGGTGACCTGCGGGCCCGGTAGCCGCGCGCTGATGCGCACGGCCGTCGCCTGCAAGAGCGGGTCCTGCGAGGCGATCGCTTCCAAGACCACCGGCGCCGCTTTGGCCTGGTCTGCCTTGGCAAGGCCGGTCAGGCCCGCCAGCCGCCAGGGTGCAGGCCGGTGGGAGGACCACACCTGCTGATAGATGGCTGCTGCGGCGGCGGTGTTGCCCGCTGCAATGAGTCGTTCGGCGCACTGAAGCTGGGCGTTGTGCAGGGCGGCGAGGGCCTTGGCAGGCACTTCCGCCTTGGCCAAGAAGGCCGCGGCCCTGCTCGAGCCGATCTTCCCCAGGGCCTCGGCGGCGGCCGCTGCGAGCAGAGGGTCTGCGTTGCCCAGCAGCGCGGCCAACTCGGCGGTCGATTTTTCGTCGTGGCGTATCCCCAGCGAGTTGACGACGCCCACCAGCGGCATGCCCTGGAACCGCGTCAGCGCCCCGCGCAAGGCCGCCAGCGAGGCCTCGCCGGGGATGGCTTCCAGCGTGTAGCGGGCGAGCTCGGCCGTCTGCGGGTCGTCGAGCATCTTCGTCAACAGAGGCACTTGGGCCTCAGTGCCCACGACCAATAGGCGCTGGCAAATGAAGACCTTGGCGGCGTAGCTGAGCTTCGGCCCGGCCAGGATGGCGGCCAGCCGCTCGGCCACCTCGGCCTTCCGCGCGGCATCGGTCGCATGGCGTACGACGTATAGCTCGATGGCGTGCAAGGGCTGCTCGCTCTGGCCGTAGTCGTAGGTCTTCAATTGCGCCAACGCCCGCTGGGGCAACGCGCCGTCCTGCGGCTCGGCCGCCGCAATGCCGCTGAGTGCCAAAAGTGCGATCGCAAGGTGCGCAAACCGTTTCATCGTATTCCCCCCGGTTGGTTCATCCTTACAATGTCCATGGGCTGCGCATGGGACGCCGCAGCATGCTATTGGCCACCTCGTCGCCGACAAAGCGTTCCGCAGTCCAGTCCCAGGTCAGCTTGCGGCCCAGCCGCGTGGCGATGTCGGCGATGATGGTCGTCAGCGTGGCGCGGAATCCGGCGTCCACGTCGGACACCGGGTCGCGGCGGGTGCGGATGCACTCCAGGAAGTTGGCATGCTGGCCGCGCGATTCGTAAAGGTGCTCGTCCTCGGGCTTCAGCGCCAGCCGCAGCAGCGAAGCAGGCTCGGCCTGGATGCCGCCGCGGACCACGTGGACCCAGCCCTCGTCGCCGATGAAGCGCACGCCGTGCGACTGCCGGCTGTCGTCGCTGTAGATCATCCGCAGCCCGTTGGCGGCGACGATTTCCACGTGCCAGGAGGTGGACGTGTTGCCCAGCCCCTCCGTGGGAATCACTGCCGTGCCTTCGACCTCGACGCGGCCGGTATGGAAGGCCGGCGCGCCCCACAACGCGCTGTCGATGTGGTGGACTCCCCAGGAGCCGATCCAGCCAATGCAATAGTCGTAGATGAAGTACCAGTTGTAGCTGCACTTCAGGTTGTTGTAGGGTTTGTAGGGGGCGGGTCCCAGCCACATCTCGTAGTCCAGGCCCGGCGGCGGCGGGGCCGGAGCAGCCAGGCCCAGACTGCTTCCGCCCGGCACGGCCACCTGGACCGTGTGCAGCTTGCCCAGGTAGCCGTTGATCGCCAGTTCCGCGGCGAAGCGGAAGTTGCGGTCGGAGCGCTGCTGGGTGCCCAGTTGATATACGCGGGCATGCCGTCGCACGGTCTCGCGCACGGATTGGCTCTCGTAGGCCGTCAGCGTCATGGCCTTTTCGCAGTAGACGTCCTTGCGGCAGCGCATGGCCCAGATGGCGTGCAGGGCGTGCCAGAACTCGGGCGAGGCGATGATCACGGCGTCGATGTCGTCGCGGGTCAGCAGGTCGCGGAAGTCGCTGTAGTCGGCGCAGCCCTTGTAGGTCCCCTTGCCGATCTCGGCGGCGTAGCGCTCATCGGCCCGTTTCTTGTTCGCCTCGCGTTTGGACTGAAAGGGATCGCAGACGGCCATGACCTGGACCGAGGGGTCGCCGACCATGGCCGCCACGTGGCCGCTCCCCTGGCCGCCCACGCCGATATGACCGATGCGGATGCGCTCATTGGCCGGCGCGCGGCCGTTCAGGCCCAGGACCGTTCCCGGCACAAAGCAGGGCAAAGCGATCGCCGTCGTACCGGCCAGAAACCGCCGCCGCGATAGATGCTGGCGCCCGCTGCCAGTCCGGTTATCATTCCGTGAGATGCGCTGCAACATGTTTGGCCTCTCTTGCATTTGGAGTTGCCTTGCTGGAAACAGCCGATCAACCTGCGTATCAAGATAATCCGGGGGCAGCGGGAATGCAAGTCGGCGGGGAGCACGCGCCGTTCATAGTACCGGCTTTAACCGGTCCCGCCGGCCCACAACGCAGCCGCCATTTGCCCCTTACCGTAGCAGGCGCATGGAGTGACAACAACGCGGCAGCTTGGGCGTAGCGCAGAGGGCCGTGGCCCAGTTCAAATCCAGCATAGCTCGACGCGGATGGCTGCCCATCAGCGGATGGCTGCCCATCATTGGCCTTCTTCAAATCTGCTGGGGCTCCAAGTCCTGCAGGCGATACCGATCAGTTCGCGGAGGATGGGGACGGTCGCCGGCACCCGATTTTCTCTGCAAAGAAGCTGCGCGAGTTGCATGCGGCAGCCGATGTTTTCCGGGGCTACCGCAGCCCCTCTGCGCAGGAGCGATTCGGCCTTTCCCGGCCTCCCCCTGTCAAGGTAAATGGTTGCGGCCTGGGAGCAGACCTTGGCAAGGTTCAGCCGACAGTTCCAAGCATCATCGGCCCCGTCATTCCCGTCCCGCTGGACCGGCAAGCGTTTCGCTTGCAACTTTTGGAACTGTCCCATGGCCCGCCGGGACTGCTCGTCCATTCCCAACCTTGCGTAAGCAATGGCAAGTCCATAGTGCGCAGATGCACTGCCGGGTTGCAGCGCGACAGCCGCCTCGTAACTAATCTTGGCCTTCTCATACTCGTGCAACACTGCGTAGATCTTCCCCAACTGGTAGTGGAATTCGCCAATATCGGGAGTCAGCTTGATGGCAATCTGCAATTCATCGACCGACTCCTGAAAACGGCCCAGGCCGTTCAATGCCTCCACCAACTGGCAGCGCAGATGCGTTGTCCGGGCGGAGATCCTCAAACCTTTCCGGCAGAGTTCCGCCGCCTTCTCGTATTCCATCTTGCGCAGCGCAACGGTTGCCAGAGCATCATACAGATCAGGGCGATTTGGGTTGCAGTGCAAGGCCTGCTCCCAATACTCCAAAGCTCTGGTTGTCTGGCCGTGGCGATCGCACACCATGGCTATCAGGCCAAGCGCGGCCGCGTTGTTCGGGAAGTCTTGGATGAGCGTGTGCGCAATCTCGACGGACTCGCTTTCGAGGGCATCGATTTCCGCTATCACCGCCCCATTCGTACTGGGTTGCGACGGGCCAGGTGCGCCTGAAGGCTGCTCTTTCCGCGCGCTACGTGGGACAGTTTGCGGATGCGGCGATCGTACTACGGGCGACGCGGCGCTGTCGTTCGTCGGCGACGCTGGCGGGATTGCGTACACCGCATGCCCGCAGGCCGGCAGAAAAGCAATCGCCAGCCACGGTAAAACCACCGCGATGGCGAGAAGCACAATCGTCCATCGAGAGAAGATCAAACGGACCGCCCGCGCCTCGTTACCCGAAATGGCGGGCACGTTCTTTTGCAATAACACCGTTAAAACTCTGTTCCAAATGCGCAACCAGAGGGAGATTGCCCCGCGGCCCGTAGATCCTGCGAGGAATACGTCCCTGTCCCGAAAAACGCGAGACCATCAGGAAATGTCGTTCTCTGCTCAAGGTTCTGGCTGCTCGTCCTGCCCAAAGCTTAGTATAGTCTACGATCACTGCTCTTTGACAGGGGTATTCAGGGCGGCGCTGAAATAATCAGGGCCAAAGCAGCGGTGGAGTAACGCTCCAAAGGAATGCAGCAGCGGATTGCCCGGCACAGTCCCTCAGGAACGATCCCGACCCGGCCGTGCGGTCGAAGGGGCGGCTTGTAACCTCGGGGAGGCGTCGCGTCACTTCTCGACCTTGTCGCGCTTTGTCATCCCGATCGGCTGCGGCTGCGACGACGGCAGGCAAGCCCCGGCCTGCGCAAAAGTGCTGCGCTTGGCGCCCCAGAAATCAAGGTTGTAGTCTGGGAATGGCAGCCGCAACTGACGCTGGCCAACATACGGCGGCGAGGGACTCGACACCTCCCGCGTTTGAGAGATAATGGGTGTTTTGCGCCCCACGACCCCAATTTCCCGCATCTCCCCGTGCATCACTCCCTGACGGCCTATTTGCTCGGCAGCGCCGCGGCAATGCTCATGGGGCTCGCCAAGACCGGCTTGCCCGGCGTCTCGATCCCCGCGGTCTTGCTGATGGTCGAGGCCTTTCCCGACGACGCCAAGGCTTCGGTCGGCGCAATCATGCCGGCGATCCTCTTGGGCGATGTGTTCGCCGTGGCCTGGTTTCACCGTCATGTTGATTGGCCCCGGCTGTGGGGCCTGGTGCCCTATGTGGCCGCGGGCATGGCCTTAGGCGCTTTGGTCCTGGCCCGGACCACGGGCAACGAACTCCGCCCGATCCTGGGCTGGCTGGTGGCCGCGTTCTTGATTGTCGAGGTGTGCCGCCAGTACTTCCACCTGGAGAAGGTGCCGGGCCAGTGGTGGTTTGCCGCCGTCATGGGCCTAGTGACTGGCTTCGGGACGATGGTCGGTAACGCGGCGGGGCCGGTGATGACCATCTATCTCATCAGCCGCGGCCTACGCAAACAGGAGTTCATCGGCACCTGCGCATGGTTCTTTTTCATCGTCAACCTGAGCAAATTGCCAATCCTGTCCGGCCTAGGCATGTTGACCACCGACAGCGTGGGATTCGGCCTGATCGTGGCCTGCCTGGTGCCCGTAGGATCGATCCTGGGGATCTGGCTGCTGCGAATCATCCCGCAACGGCCTTTTGACGTGCTGGCCCTTTCGCTGGCCGGTCTGGCCGCAATTCGGTTGATCGTCGTGTAATCCGTGATCGTGATGGGCAGCAGCGTCCTGCCAGCAGGCAGGTTGCAGACGATCCTGGATGTGGGTAAGATCGTCAAGTAGAGGCACTGAACTGCCTGCCCGCAAGCTTCCGATTCTGCCTCTTCCGTCCCTGAGCCTAGCGGCCTGCCTCAGGCACATGCAGCCATCGCGCAATCAGCCACGGCGATGGGCTGCCCGCTGGCGGCGAAAGGGAACGCTGCTTAGCTGGCATACTCGGCCAGAGCCATGTCGCGGATGAGGAGCGCCTCGTGGGGAGTGTGCGAACGCTCCTGAGCCTGTGGTTCCAGAAACTCCCACAGCCAGCTTGCCCCGCGGGCCATTGCCTTGTCGACGCTCGCACGGTCAAAAAGTGCTGCGCCTGCAGCCTGCCCGGTATGAGCAGATTTCGCGACGAGGGGATCACTCTTGACCACAGTCGCAAGAGCTATTGCATGCGATGATGAATCCTGCAAGGCAGAGGCAGGCACAAGATTGGCAGGAGAAGGGACCGCGATCGCAACCACAGAATCCGCAACCGACGATTGTATCCGGGCCCCAAGGGCGGCAGCCACGACGGGACCACCATTACCGGCAGGCGGTGTTGTGACTTCCGCCGCACTGGGGTCATAAACAAAAATTCCGCCGCTAGCAACGGTCAGGCTCCCGCCGCTGGGCAGGTTGTCC
>Ga0181517_10002823_pt1 | contig 17193 bp, 17 predicted proteins | sample PEATcosm2014_Bin_31_FD_119748 | JGI IMG/M metagenome (GOLD analysis project Ga0181517, IMG submission 119748) | Peatland microbial communities from MTU Mesocosm Facility, Houghton, MI, USA - PEATcosm2014_Bin01_30_metaG | ecosystem: Environmental > Terrestrial > Soil > Wetlands > Peat | place... | reverse complement strand
CGCCACCGACAGCCTGACGAAACTGTTGGAACCGTTCATGATGGTGTTCCTCGGCATCGTCGTCGGTGGATTGCTGGTCACCATGTACCTGCCGATCTTCAAGATCGTCACGGTCATTGGCAAGTAAGCCGGCGAAAATCTCCGCCCCCGCCGCGCCTTTCAAAATTGCGGCCGGCTCGGCGCCCGAGCAGGTGCGCCTGCTCCAATGGCTCGTGTTCCTCCGCGTCGTCGTCGCGTTCTTCATCCTCGGATCGACGTACGTTCTTTATGGGCCCCGCTCGTCCGCCGTCGTCTACGGCATGATCGGCGTCAACGTGCTGATCACGTTGCTTTCCGCGACGCTGATCGAACGCAAAGCGTCCAGCCGGCTGTTCGTGCTCTTCCAGATCTACTGGGACTTCCTGTTCGTCACGGTGCTCGTGTACTTCACCGGCTCATTCTTCAGCCTGTTCTCGTTCCTGTACGTGCTGACCATCATCTACGCCGGCATCTTCATCGGCCGGGGACAGAGCATCTTCATCGCCTTCGCCAGTTCGGTCGCCTACGCGGCCGTGCTTTGCGGGCAACTCTGGGGCGTGTGGCAACCGTTCGATCTGCTGGGCCTCGATCTCAAGCCGCCGACGAACGAGGAAGTCTTCGTCAAGATCCTCCTTAACGCCCTCGCCTACTTCGCGTCGGGAATGATGGCCAGTTACCTCGCCGCCCGGACGCAAGCCGCGTCGCTGCAACTTCAGCGGCAAACCCAGGAAATGGAAGATCTCAGGATTCTGAACAAGAACATCGTGCAGTCGCTGCCCATCGGCCTGATCACGTGCGACCGGCGCGGCGTGGTGATTTTCGCCAATGAGGCGGTCCAACCGATTCTCGGCCGTGGCGACCCGGAGTTGCGCGGCCGCCGGCTCGGCGAATTGCTGCCGCCGTTAGGCGCGTCCGTCGGGCACGTCAGTCCGATGGACGTCGATTTCAGTCCGGATTCCGACCGACGATCGGTGCTGTCGATTACGGCGCACAACCTGCGCGACGCCGGCGGCCAGGTGGCGGGCCGGGTCGTGACCCTCCAGGACGTCACCGCATTGCGCGAGTTGGAGCAGGCCGCGAAACAGGCGGACCGGCAAGCGGCCATCGGCAAGCTGGCGGCCGGCATGGCCCACGAAATTCGCAACCCGCTGGCCAGCATGTCCGGCGCCATTCAATTGCTGCAAAGCGAATTGCAGTTGGACCCCATCCACACGCAACTGATGAACATCGTCATGCGCGAGACCGATCGGCTCAACAAGCTGATCAACGAGTTCCTGACCTACGCGCGGCCGGCGCAGCGGCACGATTCCATCGCCGATCTTTCCGAGATTCTGGCCGAGCAACTGGGCGTGTTGGCTCATGATCCCGCCGTCCAGGACCGCATCGTGATCGAGTCCGATTTGCAAAAAAACCTCATCTGTCGCTTTGACCCCGACCAGATTCGCCAGTTGTTCTGGAACCTGTGCCTGAACGCTGTCCAAGCCATGGACGACGGCCCCGGCGCGCTGACCGTCGTCGCGCGGTTTTCGACGCGCTACCCCGGGTACGCCGAGGTCGAGGTGCGCGACACCGGCAAGGGCATCGACAAGGACATCATGGGCTCGATCTTCGATCCGTTCTTCACGACCAAGGAAAAAGGCACCGGCCTGGGCCTGACCATCGCCTACCGCATCGTGGAAAATCACAACGGCAAGATTTTCGTCGACTCGCCGGGCGGCGGCGGCGCCGTTTTTCACGTGCTCCTGCCTTCGACCAAAGACTATCCGATAACGATCTATAAAAATTAGGCGGCAAAGGCCACCCCGTTTGACGCGCGTCGGCGCCGGATTTCCAGACTAGCGAACGGAGTAAACGATCAGTTGTTCCACGTGATGCGTCGGCTTCGCGCCAGCAATCGGCACTCCGACTATCGCGAATCGACTCGAATCTAGACTCCACACCGCCTCATCTGCGCGCGCCATTCTAGGCAGGCTTTCGAGTCGCTTGCCGTCGGCCGTACGATACAGCACAAAACGGTCCGGTTCTCCGTCTCGTTGAGCCGCTTGGGCGCGGAGGTAATATTTGAGATCAGGACTGTATGTGCTCTTCAGGTTTGTATTTTTAGGCCCGATGTCCGGCAGCGGCTTTCCCGTTGAAAGCGAATAGGCCTTCCAATATTCCGAGAAAATCAGGATCCTTTCGCCCGACACAGTTTGAAAGGCAATCTTGTCGGCAGCTTTCCGCACTCCGAACGACAAGACCAATCGTAGCGCAGGATACACGGAAACCAAGCTCATGTCGTAACTGTTGGCCATGTACATGTCGCCGGGCGCGGGAAGCGGCGTGCCCAACAATGCGACAACATCATTTCCAACGGGAACGACCATGTAGACGATCTGGGAAAAGCTGCTCGGTTGATTTTTCAAATGCGAACACAGAATTGCTTCAAGGCGAGATCCCTCGGAGCGCGCGGGCGGACATGGGACGGCAGCAACGGTTTTCTTGTCGACGAGCGTTATCTCGCCATTTTGCTGCAAATCAAATCGAGAAATCCCAACGGCGCCGCCAAATGCGCCGTTTACGGCCTCATCGTAGGTATACATGATTGATCCGCCACCCGGCGAGAAAAAAGGATTGTCAAGGTAGCCCGTATGCGGGTCGGCGATCTTCACGATTTGCTTTGATGCGCAGTCATACATTCGAATGCCATTGCCTTCCATTGTTGCGGCAAGCGCTCGAAGGCCAGTAATAGGCTTGACTTGCTCCGAAAAAACCAGTCGTTTGCTATCGCGAGAAAGGCTTGGATGCCATCCGTATTTGACTTCGCAGGCGATGTTTCCGCGCAAGTCGATCACTTTGATGACCGGATCAGCAAAGCGCGGATTGGCTTTTTCTTTCGCTTCCAGCGCCTTGAAGTAAGAGTCCGGCAGTCCTTCGGCGTCACAGCCGTCCGGTGAATAGCCGCGCGTCACAAGAGTAATGAAATCTCCATCCTGCGAAAATTGCGGCGTAAGAATTTCTTGTCCCGGCGCCGACCATACGAGTTCTCGCTTTGCCGCTGCTGGCCATTGGTTATCCGACCGTTCGGCCGAAAGGGGCCAAGCCATGACAAGGAGAAAGGCTGAAAAGGCGACCAGGACTTTTGCACTCCGCGGCATAGATCCTTGTGGCCAAATAATGCTGCTGTGTCAAGTGTCATGGTGTGCGTTCCCAACAGCCTGCAAGGAACCTATTTCTACGGTCCGTTCACTGACGAACGCAACGCGCGTCGTAGTTGTTCGGTTCGTCGAAGCGGTAGACGTAGCCGAAGCTGAAGTTGATCATCCGCGCCACGTCGCTGGCGTCCGCTTCCTCGGAGGACGACCAGTAGGGGGTATCGGTGGATGCCCCGCTCAGTTGCGACGGCCAGTAACATCCGCCCGCCGGGCCGCCATCTTGGGCGCACCCGCTGCACGGGTCCGTCTCCGAAGTGGCTGGCGCCTTGTTTGGGAGCACCTTGTTCGGGACGCCGGCCGGCTGCACGGGCGGCCGGCCGGCGGTTCGGCGCGTCGCGCGCCGTTTGCACGCTGCGCCGGGCGGGGAAAAGGACGTGCGCGGATCGGGATGCCGCCGAGAACCTCGTCGCCCTGCGCCAATTGGCGTCAACCTGTGCGAAAACGAAGCCTCTCAAGGAGAAACACGGCCCCCCGCCAAATGGCTCACGGCCGGACGGAACGACGATTGCGTCAAAAAGCTGCTGGGGGTTTGGATAGGTTTGCCCTGCGGCGGACGGGGACGTTTGGGTGGCCATCGTTCCGGCCCTCGGCCCGGCGTTGGCTGTCCTCCATAACGGCGCGTGGACGGTCAAACAATATTGACGCTGATGAAGGCATGAACTACGGCGGGACTGGCCTCAACATGGCGATCGCGCCGGACGGCTGGCTGCAGGTTGTTTGCCTCGGCGTGGACGGCGGCGTCCGGCGCGCGCAGGTCAGCCCGACTTGGATTTGCGGCGAATAGTGCGCGTGCAAACTTGGCGCAAACTCCGCGAGATATAATCACAAATAACTAACTTCTCGGCGTTTGACTTTCAGTTTTCGCGGAACTAGCATCCGCCCCGAAAATTGGCGGCCATTTCGCTGAAGGGAAAGGTTGTCCTCATGATCGAAATACGCTTTCACGGCCGCGGCGGCCAAGGCGCCGTCACCAGCGCGGAACTGCTCGCCCAGGCGGCCATCGCCGAAGGCAAATTCGCGCAGGCGTTCCCGAGCTTCGGGCCCGAGCGGCGCGGCGCGCCGGTGCTGGCGTTCGCGCGCATCGATTCGCGGCCGATCCGTCTGCGGCAAGCGATTTACGAGCCCGATATCGCGGTGGTGCTGGAAGAGGCGCTGATGAACATCGTCAACGTCGAAGCCGGCATGAAGGCCGACGGCGTGGTCATCGTCAACACGCACAAGACCGCCGCGGAATTGCGCGAGCGCTACAAGCTGAAGTGCCGGATCTTCTGCGTCGACGCCACGAAAATCGCGCTGGAAGGACTCGGCCGTCCGATCACCAACACCACAATGCTCGGCGCGGCGATCAAGGCCTGCGGCTGCGTGAATCTGGCGAGCATGGAGACGCCGCTGCTGGAACGGTTCGGCAAAATCGGCCCGAAGAACCTCGCCGTCCTCAAACGCGCCTTCGACGAAGCCGTTTCGGAGAACCCCGCATGAAAACCAAACTGCTGCCCACCTGGACCGAAATGCCGCTGGGCTGCGCCGTGTCCGAACCCGGAACCGCCGTCGAATACAAAACCGGCGATTGGCGCAGCAACTACCCGCGGACCGACGAGAACAAGTGCATCGCCTGCGGCGTCTGCTGGATCTATTGCCCCGACAATTCGCGCCGCGCCGTCCGCCGGCAGAAAGCGCCCGAAGGCGCGATGTACACGCACTACTTCGACTTCAATTTCAACTTCTGCAAAGGCTGCGGCGTGTGCGCGGCGGAATGCCCCACCGGCGCGATCGTGATGCTGGAGGAGGTCAAACGATGAGCGGCCGAATTACGCCCGGCAAGCCGATTGGCATGGAAGTGTCGATTGCGCAGGCCGAAGTCGTCGCCCAGTGCGACGTCGATTGCATCGCGGCCTACCCGATCACGCCGCAAACGCATATCGTCGAGCACCTGGCCGAACTCGTCGCCGACGGCGATTTGGACGCGGCGTTCATGCCCGTGGAATCCGAACATTCGGCGATGAGCGCCTGCATCGGCATGTCGGCGGTCGGCGCTCGCACCTTTACGGCGACCTCCAGCCAGGGCCTCGCGCTGATGCACGAGATGCTCTACATCGCGTCGGGCATGCGGCTGCCGATCGTCATGTCGTGCGTCAACCGCGCGCTCTCCGCCCCGATCAACATCTGGGGCGACCAAAGCGACATCATGGCCGAACGCGACACGGGGTGGGTGCAGATCTTCACGGAAAACGGCCAGGAAGTGATCGACCAGACCATCTGCGCGTTCAAGATCGCCGAGGACCATCGCGTCACGTTGCCGACCATCGTCAATATGGACGGCTTCCAAATGAGCCACGTGATCGAGCCGATGGTGTTCTACCCGACCGGGAAAATCCGCGATTTCCTCGGCGTCTATCAGCCCCTGCAACGGCTCGACCCGCGCGATCCGAAGATGTTCGGCCCCGTGGGCATTCCCGAGGTCTACACCGAAACCAAGAAGGCGCACGACGTCGCGCTGATCGACAGCCAGGCGGTCATCGAGGAAATTTGGGAGAAATTCGCCAGGGAGTTCGGCCGGTCGTACGCGGCCGTCGAACCGTACCGGACCGAGGGCGCCGACTATCTGCTGGTCACGATCGGCGGACTGGGCGAGACCGCCTCGGTCGCCATTGACGAATTGCGCGCCGCCGGGGTCAAGGTCGGGCAGATTCGCCTGCGGTTGTGGCGGCCGTTCCCGCACGAGAAAATTCGCCAGGCGCTCGCCGGCGTCAAAGGCGTCATCGTCTTCGATCGCTGCCTCAGCGTCGCCGGAACCGGCGGACCTGCGGCCACGGAAATCAAGGCCAGCCTGTACAACCTGCCCCAGCGGCCGACGGTCGTCGGCTTCATCGGCGGCCTCGGCGGCCGCGACGTCACGGTCGGCGACTTCCGCGCCATGATCCAAAAGGGCATCGACTACATCGACCGCGGCGCGGCGCCGATTTACGAAATGGTGGGGGTGCGCGAATGAACGATGTCAATTACGGCGTCTACGCCGCCCGGCTGCTGCCGCAGGAAGAGCTGTTCGTGCAAGGGCACCGCGCCTGCCAGGGCTGCATTCCGGCCCTGATGCTGCGGCAAATCACCAAGGCGACCGGCCGCGACCTGATCGTCTGCAACGCGACCGGCTGCATGGAAATCATTTCCAGCCCGTATCCGTTCAACGCCTGGCGCGTGCCGTGGATTCACGCCGCTTTCGAAAACGCCGCCGCCGTCGCCTCGGGCGTCAGCGCGGGCATCGAAGTCCTCAAACGCAAGCAGCGTTTCTATCATGACCGGCCGAACAAAATCGCGGTGATGGCCATCGGCGGCGACGGGGCCACCCTCGACATCGGCCTGCAGGCGCTTTCGGGCGCGCTCGAACGCGGCACGGATTTCTTCTACGTCTGCTACGACAACGAAGCGTACATGAACACCGGCATTCAGCGCTCGTCGGCCACGCCGCTGGGCGCCTCGACGACCACGAGCCCGACGGGCCGCGCGAATCCCGAAGGGCAGACCACGTGGAAGAAGAATTTCGCGGAAATCTGCGCCGCGCATCGCATTCCGTACGTGGCGACGGCCTGCCCGAGCTATCCGTTCGACCTGATTCGCAAGGTCAAGAAAGCGGCGACGGTCAATGGTCCGGCCGTGCTGCACGTGTTTGCGCCCTGCCCCACGGGTTGGCGCTGCGAGGCCAACCTGGGCATCCGCCTCGGCCGGTTGGCGGTCGAAAGCGGCATGTTCCCGCTTTACGAAGTGGACGCGGGCAAATACACCATCAACCTCGACATCGAGGCGATCAAAAAATCGGTGGACGATCCCATGGCCGAGCTGTCGAACTATCTCTTCCAGCAAGGCCGGTACCGCCACCTCAAAACCAAAGACGAATTGCTCGCCCAAATCCGCGAGCGTCTGCGCGCGGACTGGACGGCCCTCAAAGCCAGAGCGGGGATGTGATCATGGGCGCTGAGACTTTCGCCCCGGAGACCGTCGACGCCATCGTCCGGAAAAACGGCGGGACGTCGGCGAACCTGATTTTGATGCTGCAGGACATTCAAACCGAATACCGGTACCTGCCGCACGACGCGTTATTGTACTTGAGCGACAAGCTGAACGTGCCGGTCGCGCGCGTTTATCACGTCGCGACGTTCTACAAGGCGTTCAGCCTCAAACCGAAGGGCAGGCACGAATTTCATGTCTGCATGGGCACGGCGTGCCATGTGCGCGGCTCGAAACTCATTCTCGACCAGATCGCCCGCGAACTGGACTTGCCGCCGGGCGGCACCTCCAAAGACCTGAAGTTCTCGCTGGACACGGTCAACTGCCTCGGCAGTTGCGCGCTGGGTCCGCTGGTGGTCGTCGATCACGAATACGTCGGCCACGCCAGTTTGCAAAAAATGAAGCGGATCGTGGCCAACCTGAAGAAGAAAGAGGACTAGCGCAATGGAAAGGCTCACCAGCTTTGCGGCCTTGGAAGAATACCGCGGCCAACTCGTCGCGGGCCGCGATCCGCAGCGCGTCATGGTCGCGGTTTGCGCCGGCACGGGTTGCATCGGTTGCGGCGCCAATCAGGTCGTCGCGGCGTTCAAGAAAGAATTGGCCGAGCAGGGGCTCGCCGACAAAGTCGAATTCCGCGCCACCGGCTGCCACGGTTTCTGCGAACGCGGCACGCTGGTCGTGATTCATCCGCAGCGGGTTTTTTATCAGGTCGTCTCCGCGAAAGACGTGCCTGAGATCGTCGAGAAAACCGTAAAGACCGGCGAAGTCATCGACCGCCTGCTCTACGCGGACAAAACCGACAAGGACCAAAAGGTGCTGCACGAGCACGACGTGCCGTTCTACAAGCACCAGCGCCGCCTGATTTTCGGCAATAACGGCGCGATCGACCCCACCTCGCTCGACGACTACATCGCGCTCGGCGGCTACGCCGCGCTGGCGAAGGCGCTGGCGACCATGCAATCGGACCAGATCATCGCCGAGGTGAAGAGGGCCGGCTTGCGCGGGCGCGGCGGCGGCGGCTTCCCGGCCGGTGTAAAATGGGAAAGCTGCCGGAACGCGAAAGGCTCGCCGAAATACGTCGTCTGCAACGCCGACGAAGGCGACCCGGGCGCTTACATGGATCGCTCGTTGCTGGAGGGCAATCCCCATTCGGTGCTCGAAGGCATGGTTATCGGCGCGTACGCCATCGGCTCGAACGACGGCTACATCTACGTGCGCAACGAATATCCGCTGGCCGTCCAGAACGCGACCATCGCGATCGACCAGGCGCGGGCCGCCGGGTTGCTGGGCAAGAACATCCTGGGCACGGATTTCTCGTACGACATCAAGATCAGCCGCGGCGGCGGCGCCTTCGTCTGCGGCGAATCCACCGCGCTGATGGCTTCGCTCGAAGGCCAGGCCGGCGAACCGCGCGCCAAGTACGTGCACACGGTCGAGCACGGCCTTTACAACCGGCCGACGAACCTGAACAACGTCGAGACCTGGGCGAACGTGCCGTACATCGTGCTGCACGGCGCCGACGAATATCGCAAGATCGGCACCGAGGGCAGCCCCGGCACCAAGATCTTTTCGCTCGTCGGCAAGGTCAACAACACGGGCCTCATCGAAGTGCCGATGGGCATCACGTTGCGCGACATCATTTACAACATCGGCGGCGGCATCCCGAAGGAAAAGAAATTCAAGGCCGTGCAGACCGGCGGGCCGTCGGGCGGCTGCATCCCCGCCGAGCACCTCGACCTGCCGGTGGATTTCGACAAGCTGTACGACGTCGGCTCGATGATGGGCTCGGGCGGCATGATCGTCATGGACGAAAACACCTGCATGGTGGAACTCGCCCGCTACTTCACCGCGTTCCTCAGCGACGAAAGCTGCGGCAAGTGCCTGCCGTGCCGCGAAGGCCTGACGCAGATGCGCGGCATCTTGCAGGACATCTGCGACGGCAAAGGCCAGGACGGCGACCTCGACCTGATCGAAACGCTCGCGGGCACGATCCGCGAGTGCAGCCTCTGCGCCCTCGGGCAGACCGCGCCCAATCCGGTCGAATCGACGCTGCGCTTCTTCCGCAGCGAGTACGAGGCGCACATTCACCACAAGCGCTGCCCGGCCGGCGTCTGCCCGCCGCTGATCACCTACAAAGTGCTGCCCGACCGCTGCACCGCGTGCGGCGCCTGCAAACGCGTGTGCCCGGCTGCGGCCGTCGAGGGTCAGAAGAAAGTCGTGCACCGCATCCTCGTCGAAAAGTGCATCAAATGCGGCCAGTGCTACGAAATCTGCCCCGCCGACGCGATCATCAAGGAGTGACCGATGGCTGATTTGATCAACCTCACCATCAACGGCCGGCCGACCGCCGTTCCCTACGACACGCCCCTGCTGACCGCCTGCCGCGACGCCGGCGTCGACGTGCCGACCCTGTGCCACAACGACAACGTCGCCGCCTACGGCGTGTGCCGCATTTGCTCGGTGGAAGTCAACGAAGGCCGCAAGACCCGCGTCGTCCCGTCCTGCGTCTATACGGTGCGGCGCGAAATCGCCGTGCAAACGGACTCGCCGCGCATTCACCGCCATCGCGCAATGTTGCTCAACCTGCTGCTGGCGCGCTGTCCCGACGAAGAACCGATTCAAAAACTGGCCGCCCAATACGGCGTTCTCGCGCCGCACCCGCGCTTCCAAAAAAAGAACGACGACTGCATTCTCTGCGGCCTGTGTGTGCAAATCTGCCGCGACATCGTCGGCGTGGCGGCGCTTGGTTTCGAAGGCCGCGGGTTCGAACGGCGGGCGGTCTCGCCCTTCGACGCGGAAAACCCGGTCTGCATCGCCTGCGGCGCGTGCGCCTTCGCCTGCCCGACGCAGTGCATCGAGTTCGGCGAGGCCGGCGGCAAGCGCTGGCTGAAGCGCTGGCATCGCGAAGTCGACATGCTGGTCTGCGAGAAGTGCGGCAATTACTGGTTGCCCGACGCCCTGTCGCACCAGTTCGCCAAACGCATGGGCATCGACCCGGCGTCGCTCAACGTCTGCACCAACTGCCGGTGACCGTCAGGTTTGAGTTCGAGGCCGACGAGGCGTAACAACTGGGCCTCGCGAATTCCGGCCGACCGTGAACCCGGTCCCGCACGACCCGCCTTGGCGCCGCATGACGGCGCTGCTTATATTATTTGCAGCGAACTTCCCCGGATTCGAGGGCGCGATGGCGACCGACGAGGTCGAACGAACCAATCCTGAGTTATGGGTCGAGCGCCACGGCGACTACCTCTATCGTTATGCCCTGTTTCGCCTGCGCGATCCGACGACGGCGGAGGAGATGGTCCAGGAGACCTTCATCGCCGCGCTGCGGAACCGCGCGGGATTTTCCGGCCATTCGTCGGAGCGCACCTGGCTCGTCGGCATTCTCAAGCACAAAGTTCTCGACCATCTGCGGCGGATCTACCGCGAAAAGGCCGCGTTCGGCGAAACCGACGCCGACGAGGCGTTACGGACCGATTTCAACTGGTTCGGCCTGTGGGCGGCCTCGCCGGGCCAATGGGCGATGGATCCGGAACAGGCCCTCGAGCAGAAAGAATTTTGGGAATTGCTGCACGATTGCCTGCGAACGCTGCCGGCGAAAACGGCGGATGCGTACGCGCTTCGCGAAATTGACGGCCTCGACGCCGAAGAAGTGTGTAAGGTTTTGCATATTTCTCCGAATAATCTATGGGTGAGGTTGCATCGCGCGCGGATGGCTTTGCGGCAATGCCTGGAAATCAAGTGGGAGAGCAAGAGCGTACGAAAGGAGCCGGGATGATTTCGTGCCGCGGCGCTTCGTGGCTATCCTCGCAGTCCTTGGATCGGCCGCTGACCAAACTCGAGTCCGTGTTGCTCAAGGCGCATCTGCTCTTTTGCGACGGCTGCAGGCGCTACGATCGTCAGCTCAAGTGGCTGCGCCGGCACGCCAACGATCTCGGTCATTTCCTGGACGACGAAAGCGCGACGCTGCCGCCGTTGCCCGAATCGGCGCGGCAGCGCATCGCCGAAGCGATCCACAAGGAAAGCAACTGATTTTTCTCCGGATTTGGCCGTCGGGCGAATGACGCCGAGAGACGGGTATCGGCGCGCGCCGCCGAATTGACGCCGGCCGGCGTGCGGTCTAATCTACGTTCCATTGTTTCGTCCGTTCCTTTTGGCGGCAGCCGGGTTTTATTTTCCAACATCTGTTGCAACGCGGGGAGAGAGGTCAGCCAGCTTGCCGGACGAAGACAGCCACCGCGAAAAACCGCCGGTCGCCGATCGCCTGAAGCGCTTGGTCATCGGCCAACCGCGCGACCTGGGCGACCGCTCGCTGTTCCATCGGCTGTCGCTGCTGCCGTTTTTGGCCTGGGTCGGCCTTGGCGCCGATGGCTTGTCCTCGTCATCGTACGGCCCGGACGAAGCGTTTCGCACGGTCGGCCACCATACCTATTTGCTGCTCGGCCTGGCGGCGATGACCGCGCTCACGGTGTTCCTGATCGCGGCCGCCTACAGCCGACTCATCGAGGATTTCCCCCACGGCGGCGGCGGTTACATCGTCGCGACGAAGCTGATGGGGCCCGGCGCCGGCGTGGTCTCCGGCAGCGCGCTGCTGGTCGACTACGTGATGACAATCACCGTCTCGATCGCCGCCGCCGGCGACGCGCTGTTCAGTTTCTTGCCGATGGAGTGGCACGTCGCGAAGGTCCCGGCCGAAATCGGCGCGGTGATCCTGCTGTCGGCGCTCAATATCCGCGGCGTTCGGGAATCCGTGCTGGTGCTCTTGCCCGTGTTCCTGGTCTTCGTCGCCACGCACCTGATCGTGATCGTCGGCGGCCTCGTCGCCCACGTTCCAGCGCTGCCCGAGACCGCCCGGACGGTGGCGGTGAATTTTCATTCCGGTCTCTCGACGCTCGGCGTCGCGGGCATGTTCTTTCTGTTCATCCACGCCTACTCGATGGGCGGCGGAACGTACACCGGCATTGAAGCGGTTTCCAACGGCATCCCGATCATGCACGAACCGCGCGTACGAACGGCCAAACGCACGATGTTGTACATGGCCTGTTCGCTGGCCTTCACCGCCGCGGGCTTGCTGATCTGCTATCTGCTTTGGCACGTCGCGGCCACGGAAGGCAAGACGATGAACGCCGTGCTCGTGGAGAAGATGACCCACGGGCTGCCGGGCGGCGCCGTGTTCACCGTCCTGACGCTCGTTTCCGAAGGCGCCCTGCTGATTGTCGGCGCGCAAGCCGGCTTCATCGACGGCCCGCGCGTGCTGGCCAATATGGCCCTCGACTCGTGGGCGCCGCGCCGCTTTTCCACGCTGTCCGACCGGCTGACGACCGCCAACGGCGTGGCGCTGATGGGCGCGGCCGCCTTGACCGGCCTGCTTGCCACGAAGGGCGAAGTTCGCAAGCTGGTCATCATGTACAGCATCAATGTGTTCCTGACTTTCTCGTTGTCGATGTTCGCCATGGCCCGCTCGTGGTGGCGGCCGAACGCAAAAGCGGCCCCGTGGAAAGGCCGGTTTGCCTTGTTCGTCTTGGCGTTCGCGCTCTGCGCGACGATTCTGGTCGGCACGGTCCTCGAGAAGTTCGGCGAAGGCGGCTGGATTACGATCGCCGTCACCACCGCCGTCGTGGCTCTCTTTTATTCCATTCGTTCGCACTACCGCCAGATCGGCTTGAAACTTCAGAAGTTGTTCACGGATCTGGAAGGTTTGCCGCTCGCGAAAGATCCGCCAACGCTGGACGTCGATCCCAGCCAGCCGACGGCCGGCGTGCTCGTCGCGGCCTACGGCGGCCTCGGCATTCACACGTTGTTGCAAGTCTTCCGCGTCTTCCCCAGCCACTTCAAGAACGTCGTGTTTCTCTCGGTCGGCGCGGTGGATTCCGGCGCCTTTCGCGGCGACGACGTCCTGGCGGAAGTGCGCCAGCGCACCGAAGGAACCCTGCACCAATACGAGGAACTCGCGCGCGGTCTGAAGATTCCGGCGACCAGCCGCTATGACATCGGCGCCGACATCGTGGACGCGGCCGAAAAACTCTGCAAGAAGGTGCGCCAGGATTTCCCCGAAATCACCTTTTTCGCCGGCAAAGTCATTTTCGAACGCGAACGCTGGTATCATCGTCTGCTGCACAACGAGACCGCGTACGCGATTCAGGCGCGCCTGCAATGGGTCGGCATGCCGATGGTGATCTTGCCGGCGCGGTTGCGGTGATGCGCGTCCAAGCCCGGCGAAAACGAACCGCCTTCGAATTCGCCGCCGTGTTCCTGGCGCTGCTGGCCGGCTGCGTGCTTGGCGAACTGGTGGTGCGCGCGACAAACGTCGATTGGCGAATTCTGAAGAAGAACCTCACCCGCTGGGATCAATACCGCGAAAGCCATTTGGCCGACCCCGACCCGGCGCTGCTCAATCGTCTCAAACCGGATTCGCACGTCGACACGTACGGCCGCCTCGGCTGGCATCGCGTGGACGTGAATTCGCAGGGCGCCCGCGGGCCCGAACGGAGCGCGGCCAAAGCGGCCAGCGTTTATCGCATTCTTTGTCTGGGCGGGTCCACGGTTTTCGGCGCGGACGTGCGGGACGACCAGGCCTGGCCGGCGCGGCTCGAAGACCTGCTCAACGCGCGGGGCTGCGGGAAATTCGAGGTTTGGAATTTCGGAGTCTGCGGCCACAAAATGGGTCAGTCGGTCCGCCTGGCGCGGCAGGTGCTCGGCCTGCAACCCGATCTGCTGATTTTTTCGCTGTCGAACCTGGGCGAGCCGATGTTTCTGAACGGCGACCTCGTGCGCTCCTACTTCGAAAAAAACCCGGACCTGTGGCGCCAATACCTGCCGGCGTGGCAATCGACGCGGCTGCATTTCGTGCCGGATTCGCTATTCGCCTGCGTCTACGGCCATTTTCGGCTCGTCCGTTTCGCGGTGATGGCCGGCGCGTCGTTTTCGCGCAAGTTCTTGGAATCGGTCGGCACGTGGAAGCCGGATCTCGACGAATTCGAACGGCGCAACAGCGCGGAGTTGCGGGATTTCGTCGCCGCCTATCGCGAGAAATTCAAGATTCTGATATTCGTCGGCCCGTACGCCTGCACGGCGGAACAGCGGCGCAAGAACGAAACGAGCGTGAAGGCGCAGGCGTATTGCTATATCTACATCGACGAGCAGGGCAAATATCTGACGGGCGTTGGCGCGCCGGTTTATCATCTCAGCGGCGAAAACGCGCCGCCGGAATTCACCGAAATCCACCCCTCGCCGCGCGTCCTGGCGTGGTACGCCGAGAACCTGGCGGACTACCTGGCGAAAAATCAGTTGTTGCCGGCGTGCGATCGCGGCCCGCAGTAAAACCGCGTGCGGGCGTCGATTTTCGCGCCGCGCTCAGGCGATTTGCGCCACGAGCTTGGGGCGGCTCGGCCGCGGCACGGCCTTTGCCTTGGCGAAGTGCTTGTCGAGGAACGCCAAGACGTAATCCGTGAAGATCGTCGGGAACTCGATCACGCCGGCGTGGCTGCCGCCCGGCACAAGATGCATTTCGGAATTCGGCACGAGCTTGTGCATTTGCTCGGCGACTTCGACGGGCGTGAACGTGTCCTGGTCGCCGACGACGATCAGCGTCGGAACTTTGATGCGCGGCAGCACGCTGACGGCCGAGTGATTGTTCATCGACTGCGCCAGCAATGTAAAATTGCGCAGGTTGAGATTGACGATGTGCGGCCGATAAATTTCGAATTGCTCGCGGCTGGCGACGTCCCAGTTGATAATCAGCAGCCGGGTCAGCGGGAACGCCCACGGGCCGAGCAGAATCGCTTTCCAAAACAGGCCGCTCGTTTTCGGCAGATACCGGACCACGTTGCGCAACATCGGTTCAACCGCCATGTCGAGCAGGGGGCCGATGTAGGAAAAGGTGCGGAGCGTGTACTCGTACGTGCCGCTGAGCGCGATGAGGCCGAGCGCGACCTCCGGCCGACGGCCGTAAAGTTCAAGCGCGACCTGGACGCCCATCGAAAAGCCGACAAACACCGCTTTCTTGGTTCTTGTGGCCGCCAGGACCGCCTGCAAATCCTGCACGCAGGCGTCGATCGTGGCCATGCGCTCGTCGGCGGGAAGCGCCGAATCGACGTGGCCGCGATAATCCCAGATGATCACCCGATGCCGCGGGCTGAGCGCGTCGATCATCGGCTGCATCCAACTCTGGTTGCAGGTCAGGCCGTTGCAGATGACGACGGTCGGGGCGCCCTGGCCGTAAACGCGGTACGCGATGCGGGTGCCGTCGAAACTGGTGAGGAACTTGCTTTCTTTCATAGCTCACGTTTCCTTTGTTGCGTTGGGGGAAATCGCTGTTGCCGATCGTGGATGACCTCGGATTCGCCGTAACGCGGCGTGTCAAACCGCGCCGATATTAACAAAGATTTGAAAAAAGAAAAGGACCTTTCGTTCAAAACGACGCGAAATTATGCGAAAGCCGGTTATTGGGGGGGCGATGGAGCGAGCGCGGCCCGGTCCGGCGCGCGCGCCGGCGCAGGTCACATCAAGCGGGCGGTGATTTTCTGCATCGAATGGAAGGCGTTTTCGCCCATTTCGCCGCGGATCTTATTGACTTTGGCGGCGACAAAATCCCGCCAGGCGTCGCGCCCGTAATGCCGCAGATAGTCGATCATGTCCGTCGAAATCATCGATCTCAGCGACGCGCAATACGACGCGCACACGCCTTCATCCACCTCGCGCTCGCTGCCGGAAAATTGGCGAGCGCAGTCGCAGAGGCGCTCTGCCAATTTGCGCTCCAGTTTGGAACGCGCCGGGTCGCCCGCGGCGGCGCCAGGCTTGGCGCTAATGAGGCACGGCGACCCGAGACTGACGATCGATGCGGCGGCGTGGCGGTTGACGAGAATGCGTTCGTTATCGGACGCCGGGTCGAGCGGAAAAACGAAAAAGCCGTCCTTCGTCGAATTGTAGTCGTACGTGATGCCGGTCAGTTCCTCGCCGTCCAAGAATTTGATGCGGATTTTTACGCCGGCTGCGGCCGGTCGGGCCGCGGCCTTCGGCGCGCTGGGATCCTTGATTAAGAAGACGGCCTTGAGTTCGTCGAGTCGAATCTCTCTGGCGTCTCCCGAGGACGTCGTGATGTGAAACGTGTCCTTCGCGCCGACATCCAACGTGTATCCGCGCACCGTGCCGCCCTTGAGAAACTTGACGATAATGTCGTTTTTCATTTTGCGGCCTCCCAAAGAACTTTTCCACGTACAAGAAATACCACGAAATCTTCGCAAGTCAAGCGTCAAGCGTTGTAAACAAATTGATTGAAACGCCAGCAGATGCGAAGCATGGGCATTTCGCGCGCCGCTCGCTTGGCCAGGCGGGAAATTACGAGTGCTGCGAAAACTGAGAACGGCGAGAGCCGGCTGACTCAATACGCCTTTTTCAAAATGTCCCAGGCGTCCTCAAACGCGATCTCTTCCGGATTGTAGATGCAGGCGCCGTCGTCGATCGCGACGCGGGCGATGCGTTCTAGTTGGCTTTCCGCGACGCCGGCTTCGCTCAACGTGATCGCCATGCCCGATAGCTCGTGCAGGCGCCCGGCCAGGTCGCGAATCGCCTGAATCACCAGCCGCGCGCGCTGCACGTCATTGTCCGGCGGATTCTTCAGGCCCAACGGCCCCGCCAATTCCGCGATCGGGCGTGCCGCCTTGCCCAGGTTGTAGTCCAAACCCCACGGCAACAGGATGGCGTTCGCCACGCCGTGCGGAATCTCGCAGATCGCGCCGACGGCGTGCGCCAGGGCATGCACGACGCCGGTCATCGAATTGGAAAAGCCGATCCCCGCCAGCAGCGCGGCGTTGGCCATGGCGAGGCGCGCGTCTTCGTCTTTGCCGTTCTGCGTCGCCGCAACAAGGTTTTCGAAAATCAGTTTGACCGCGGCAAGCGCGAACGCGTCCGAAACCGGATTCTTCTGCAGGTCGATGTACGCTTCGCACGCGTGCGTCAATGCGTCCATGCCGGTCGCGGCCGT
>Ga0181517_10002820_pt1 | contig 17200 bp, 8 predicted proteins | sample PEATcosm2014_Bin_31_FD_119748 | JGI IMG/M metagenome (GOLD analysis project Ga0181517, IMG submission 119748) | Peatland microbial communities from MTU Mesocosm Facility, Houghton, MI, USA - PEATcosm2014_Bin01_30_metaG | ecosystem: Environmental > Terrestrial > Soil > Wetlands > Peat | place... | reverse complement strand
GCCTCACCCTCCACTTGTCCGACGACCCTGTGTAGATAAAGAACAGAGTTGGCAAAATGACGAAGCGATTGATCGGGGATGCGCACGCTCACGTTGAAGGTCAGCTCTCCCGACGTGCCTTGTTACAGTCGGCGGGATTGCTCGCCACGGGGCCCGTGTGCTGGCAGAGCCTCGTGGCCCAAGAAAGCCGAGGGCGCGATATGCCGGGGGGATCGGGCTCCTCGGTACGGCAACTGCCGCCAATCAAGGCTCGTTGGATTTGGTATCCCGAGCAAGTGACTCCGCCCGTCAGCTTCATGTTCTTCCGCAAGTCATTTCGTTTGGAACAGCGGCCTTCTCGTCCGACAATCGGGTGGGTGAGCGGCAACAGCCGTTACATGCTCTACGTGAACGGGGAATTGGTCCAGCGTGGTCCGGCGCCGTGCGATCCTCGGGTGTGGGACGTGGATCCGATCGATCTGGCGCCCCATTTGCGGGTCGGCGACAACGTGATCGCGGGGCTGGTCTGCTATTTCGGCCACGGCGACGGCACTTGGGCGCCGTTTACGCCCGTCGGGCAAGGCTGCGGCGGTTTCCTGTTCCAGGCCGATCTTCCCGCGCCGGACGGAACGCTCGAACTGAAGACCGATTCGAGCTGGAAAGTGGCATTTGGACGTTGTTGGGCATCGGGCCGCTCCAAGCGGTGGTTCCTGCGGGCGTTGCAAGAGATTTACGACGCCCGCCTGTTTCCGGAAGGCTGGAATCTGCCGACCTACGACGACTCCGGCTGGGCGCAGGCCAACGAGTTGCCAATCGCGGCCGGGCAGCCACTGCTGTTCGAGTCGCCGCGGGAGGGGCGGCCGGCGGATTGGCGGCTCGTGCCGCGGTCGATTCCCGCCATGAAGGAGACGACCGTCCGTCCGGTGCGGCTCGGCAACGCCGGCCGGATCCGCTGGAAGGTTCCGCCCGAGGAGTACTTCGACCGGTTTCCCGCCGACGCGTTCGAAGAGCAGAGAGACGAGACCGTGATTCAGTCGAGCGACCGTCGGGGCCTGTTCCCGTTGACGGTGGCGGTGGCGAACGAAACCAGCAGCGCCGTCACGTTCGAGTTTGCGGAAGAGATCGCCGGCTACGTGTTCGTGCGGCTTCGCGCGCCGGCCGGAACGACGGTCGAGATCCTCTTTTCCGAGAGCACGGATCCGCAACGGGTAATGCTGACGACGGCGCCCGCCTACCGCCAATGGGCTCGGATCGTGGCGCGCGACGGCGAGACCAGCTACGAGACTTTTGAGTTCGAGGCCGTGCGCTGGCTGCAGTTGTTGATTCGCGGCGCCAACGGGCCGGTCGAAATCCTCGACGTCGGCGTCCGCCGGCGCCTGTACGACTATCCGCACCACCCCGACCTGAAGACGTCGGATGCGGCCGTCAATCGCGCGCTGGGCGCGTCGATCAACACCCGCTTGAACGTCGGCCAAGACACCTGCGTCGACAACATCGCCCGCGAGCGACAGCAATACCCGGACCTCTATCTCGATTCCTATTACGGATTCGGCGAGTACCGGCAGGCGGCGCGCGGGCTGCGCACCTGGGCGCTCGGCCAGGACAGCGAAGGCTGGTTCTTCGACTGTTGGCCGGCTTGGGACCGTTGCGATCGGCTCTGGCAGAGCCATCTCAACCTGACCATCTGGAAGCCGCTGCTCGACACGAACCTGATTTACCCGTTGTGCGTCGCGTCGTACTATCTTTTTTCGGGCGACCGCACTCCGCTCGACGAACTGTTCCCGCGGCTGCTGCGGTTCGATCGCTGGCTGCGCACCCGGGAGACCGATGACGGGCTGCTGCCCCTTGCGGGATATCCCTGGCACTCGGTTTGGGTCGAACACCAAGGCTACAAGAGCCATGCCGACAAGCATGCCGCGCTGAACATGTTCTTCGTGGCGTATTTGCGGGAAGGGATGGCCCGTCTGGCGCGCTGGCTCGGCGAACCATCGCTCGCCGAAGATTACCGGCGGCGTGCCGACAAGGTCGTCCAGCGGCTGAGAGAGTTGTATTGGTCGGACGAAGACGAGCTGTTCGTCGACAACTTGCCGCGCGTGCGGGAAGATCGGGAGCATCGGTTTCACGAATTAACCCTCTCGTTGGCGCTGTTGTACGGCGCGGTGCCACAGGGAAAGGAATCGCGCATCCTGGAACTGTTGGCGGCTCCCTCCACGAAACACACCGAGGCATTCTATCCCGTGAGCCATCCGGCGGGCGTGATGGGTTTCTCGCATCCGGGCAACGCCGCGTGGCGACTCTGGGCGCTCAGCCGGTACGGTCGCGCGGAAGCCGTCGTCCGGGACCTCCGCGAGCGTTACGGCCGCATGAGATCGGTGCTTGCAAACAACACGCTCTCCGAGGAATGGAATCCGAATCCGGGCGGAGGGAGCGCGTGGTGCCAGAACTATACGCCCGTATTGCACGTTCTCTATGGCGACATTCTCGGGCTGCGGCCCACGGCGCCCCGGTTTGCCGAGTTCGACGTGCGTCCGCAATTGGGCGGGCTGGACGGGATCGACGGCACGGTTCATACCGTCAACGGGCCGGTGCGGGTCGAATGCCGGCAGGAAGGAAACCCGAAAGAGCTAGCGTTGCGGATCGCCGTGCCGCCAGCGACAAAACCCTCCGTAGTTCTGCCCCGCGACATGCGGCCAATTGGCGTGCCCCACGGGACGCATCCCCAACCAGGTCCGACCCCCGGCACGCAGCGGTGGCCCTTGCCGCCGCAACCCACGCAGCGCGTGTGGGAATTGAGCGTGCGGGGGCAGTGAGCGGTACGGTCGATATCGGACCCAGTGATTGGAGCCTTGGCTATGAAGTTCACGATCGTCACGTTATCGAGTTGCCTGGCTGTGGTTTTCCTCAACGCCGCCCCGTTTCGCGCGGCCGAAGTCGTTTTCAACCGCAGCGACGCCACAACCGACTGGTCGATCGATCTGGGGTGGGAGTTTCCCGGCGCCGAGGGGAAGTTCTCGACGGCCGACGATCCGTCAGTCGGAAAATGTGTTCGGCTGGACTATGATTTTTCCCGCGGCGGACGCTACGTCGGCGCGTCCTGCGCCCGGAACTTTCACGATACGCAAAGCCTTCGTCTTTCCCTGTATCCCGGCGAAAACGGATCGCAGGCCTTGGTTCGCGTGGTGGATGCAACGGGGCAGACGCTAATGACGTATGTTCCTGCCTCTCCGGGAAAATGGCAGACCATCGGCGTACCTCTGGTCTCCAACTTCTTTGGTACCCATTGGGGCGGTGCCAACGACGGAACACTGCATTTGCCTATCCGCTCCTTCTTTGTCGGCGTCCAGAAGGGAAAGACTCCCTCCGGAGTATTGCGTATTGGCAGACTTACGGGAGTCGTGCACCGTCCTGCGGATACGCAAGGTTGGCGGCTGGCGATCGTGCCTGGAGCGCCGGATGGAATCGCCTTCCCGGGAGAGCCGGTCGAGTGTCAAGTACGCGTGGAGAATTGCCTCAACGAGCCGCGCCAAGGCCATTTGGATTTGATCCAGTTGCTGGATGACGGCCAGCAGATTGTCAACGGATGGGACGTGAAGGCCCCCGCGCAAGCAACTGAGTGCCGGCAGATGGTCGTTGCCACGGCGCAGCCGGGCTACCGATGCCTTCGAGCCCGGCTGACGGTGGGAGACCATCGCGTCGCGGAAGTGGAAAGCGGTTTGGCCGTTGTCTCGCGGCCGGCAGACTACGGCAAGCCGGCACCCGAAAGCTATTTCGGATTCTGTCTGGCCGAAAATCTGGAGTCCGTTGATCGCTTGGGCGCGAAGACCGTCCTCACGGCGATTACATGGCAATACGTGGAGACGGTGCGAGGGAGTTACAATTGGGGGGCATTGGATCAATGCGTTGCCGAGGCCCAGCGGCACGGCATCCAAGTAATCGTCAAGTTGCAGCCGCGCCCGCCCGAGTGGGCCGCATGGCGGGTCGCCCAGCGCCCCGTGTTGGCCGGCTATCCCGCGCCTGAACAGACGGCGGCTTGGCAAGCGTTCGTGCATGCGGTTGCCGATCGCTATCGCGAAAAGATCGTCGGTATCGAGATCGAGAACGAGCCGGACTTGAGCGAGTGGCTGGATCCTAAGTTGTCTTTGGAAGAAGGGGCGGCAATCTACGCCCGTCTGTTGACCGCCGGTTGGAAAGGCGCCAAGGCGGCTGATCCCAACTGCTTGGTCGTCGGCCTGGGCGTTAGCGAGGCCGACTTTTTCGGCAATTTCAAGTTCTGCCGTACCGTACTCGGACAGTCGGGAAAGCATCCAGACGTATTCACCGGCCATCCTTACGCGTCACAGCGTTACTTCGGTCCGGGCAAGAAGCCCATTTTGCCCGAGGAAAATGGGCTGCCCAAGTTGTGTCGATCGGCAATGGACATGCTTGTCGAAGCTGGCTTGCCGCGGCGGATGTGGATTGGCGAACTGGGCTGGGCTTTGGACACGACGTGCCCCGTGCTAAGTGACGAATCATTGCAGTTTGCCGGTTGCGTGGCGCAAGCGCTGATTCTCGGCCGTACTGTGCCGGGAGTGACGAGATTTCTATACTTCACCCAAGTCGGCATGAATGAGAATGGGTACGAGTACGGTGTGTTGCGCGGCACTCCGCCCTATCCGCTCCCTGCCGCCTGCGCGTACGCAACGTGCGCACGAATGCTGGCTCACGCTCGCCCTATTGGTCCCATCGATCTTGGGCCTCGCGTTGCAGCGTGGCGATTCCGGAATGACGGGCGAGACGGGGTGTTGGTCGTGATTTGGTCCCGGAATGGTACATTCTCCTTGCACGTGAAGCTCCCTGTCGGCGGACAAGCATGGAACTCCTTTGGCCGGACGATCGGACGCGATGAGTCTGTTGACGCCGCGCTTGGTCCCATGCCCCTCTATTTCACGGCGCCGGCATCGCTGGCGACGCGTCTTGAGAGCGCCGTCGGGCAGGCGGTGGTCGCGGAGAAGGCAGGCCCGTGACCGTGATGAAACCGCTGTGCTTGAAGAATGTGGAATGGGTAACCAATGTCCAACGTATGACCATTGCCCCGATGCTGGTTGAGGCTGTAGGTGTCTGATTGTCTCATCAAGTCATCCGTATGACGGGATTCTTATCAAACCACCCATTGATGACGTAGCCAGGGGCGTCCCGGGTAATCATCGCTTTCTTTGGAATCGCGATCGAGCGGACGAGCCTGGCTGGAACGTCGTTCCCGGCGTCCGATCTAACCAAGGTGTCGCAAGCTGTAGCGGAACCCTCCACCGGTGGGGGGTGGCTGATTTGCTTACAGCTCACATTGGGCCCCCACGAGGGCTTTGACGCGGGCTAACGGTTTACGAACAATTCACTAGCGTTTGGTAAACGATACGCTAACAATTCATTTGGGGAGGAGACGTCATGAACGCGCGTTGGATGCTTTCTCTCGCCGCTTTTGCGGCAGTGCTTCTCTCAGCGTCGCTACCGGCAACGGCGGCGGGGTCGAACATGGATCGAAATCAGTCGCCCGCGCATGATTCGGCAAGAGTCATCGAGAACTCGGCACTGATTGGCAAGACCGTCCTTGATTCGCAGGGCCAAGCCGTGGGCCGGATCAAAGACCTCTTACTCGACTACCAGACTGGTCAGGCCATTTTCATCGTTCTCGACGCGAAATCCGCCCCAGCGAACCACGCGACGTTCGTCCTACCTTATCGGACGTTGCGCCTGAGCTTCAATCCCGCGGACAATCGCCTCCGCGTGGTGATTGATCAACGACCGAGCCAGTTGTATTCCGCGTCGCAAATGAAGATTGACCAAGGGCAGGTGATTGACGATTTGCCAGAACCAGCCCGCAACCTCTACCAACTCAGTTCGTACCCTGCGGTTCCAACCGACACTTCGAGTGCTCCCTGCCCGCCGGCACCATGCGCCGAGCCGCCATCGCGCAACAGCTCATATGCCGGATGGCCGCAAAGCCTGATCGACTTTAGCAGCGAGTGACGGGCCGCTTGCTGGGGACTCCGACATTCTGACAGCGCTGGTAGACCGTTGGCGGCGAGGCGCTCGTCCGTGTTACCGTTATTTGTCGGCCGCGAACGGTGTTGGGGACGCGGGGGGCGCTGGTGTCGACGGCGGCACGGGGGCCGACGGCGCCATGCCGTTCGGCGAAGCGTCCGGAGCGCCACAACGCGGACAGTGCCACTCTATCGTGCATATACGGACGGGCACTTCTTTGGTCACGGAGTATTTCGCCAACTTGCGCACTTCGTAAACCGTGCAGTGACCCTCACGGCAGGCGCAGTGGGGCGTAATGCCGGGAACGCAGATCTCTGCGCAGGCGCCAGTGTACTTGTACGTGGTGACCGTTTTCGTATCGTAATAACAATGACAGACCGGAACGAGGCAGCAACCACACCGGGGGCACGTGGCGCCCTGGCGAGCCCCGTCACCGGCATCGGCCCGCGCCGCTTCGCCGCTGCCGGCCGGCAGGCCGCTCATTGTGATCATTGCCAACGCAAGTGATAGGGAGATCGTCTTCGACATGCGAATATCCTCCAGCTAAGGCTTTGGCTCGACGTCGTTAGTTCCCTGATTGCTCACGGAATAAGCATCTGGAACGAGTTTCATGTCGCTAGAACTGGAACTGCACCCGCGTGCCGAAACCGCTCGTGTACCCCGGGATGGTGCTCGCGGCTCCGGCGGTGGTGCCGGTCGGCAAATCGTAGCGATTGTCGTACGCCCAGTCGAACATGATGTTCAGGTTGGTGTTCAGGTACCAGTTCAGCCCGAGGCTGATGCCATCCATGATGCCGCCCTGGATGCGCGTGGAGCCGGTGCCGCTGTTGAGATCCACATATGAGTAGCGAGCGGCGATTTCCCAAGCGCCACGGCCCCAAAACAGGGAACCGTTGTCGTCGCGGACGAGCCAGAAGTTTTCGTGCGGCCCTGGCTTACCGAAATATTCTCGGGCCAGGGTTCCGATGCGCTTGTCGTAGGCGCGGTTCTCTCCGGTCAGCGTATACGCCAATTGGACGTAACCACCGTTGAACATGAAATTCTGCGGAGTGGCAAACGGCGTAAGGCTCGCCGACGAGCTTTGTACGACGCCTGTTGCACCGTTGATCCAGTTCCATCCATACTCAGCCTGGACCGAGAAGGGGCCGCGGATATACAAGCCTTCGAGGCCCATCAAATATTCGTTATTGGAGGCGACAACCCCCGTGTCGACCATTCGGAAGCTGTCGGCATTGGGAATGACACCGGGGCCGCCGCCAGCGGGGTCGTCGTCGCGCATTTCGGGACGTGCCGATAACTCCATGGTGTTGCCCGTGTAACCGTTGGCTCCATTGGCCGTTCCGGCGCGCCAACCGGCCGAGATACCCAAGTGCAGCAGGTGCCGGCCTTCGTCTTCGTAGATGGGTAGGCCCGTGAGGCGACCTTGTATGCCCGACTGGCCGTCACCGAAAAAGACGCCGCTGGATGCTTTTTGATCCGGGTAAAAGGCGGCAAACTCCCATGTCATGCGTTGATCCAAGTAATTGTTGCTCAGCCACACGCCGGTCACGAAATTCTGGTTCAGTTCGATCGCTTCGGAGTAGGAGGAGCGCTCCATGAAGGTCATGCAGCGGCTCGATGCGGTCATGTCGCCTTCCAGGCCCATGGGGGTCTTCACGTGTCCGATCCGGACGGTCCCGGCCACCGGAAGGTTCGTTTCGCCTACCCAGAATTCATCCAGTCCGGATGTGCTGAACTGATCGTTTTCCAGGGCGAGAATGAGCCGATACTCGCCGGTGTCCCAAAAGGTACCCTCGGCATAGGGGCGGATACGGCGGAAGAATACACCGTCCTCCAACTGACCAATGCCGCCGGTGTCGACGCCCGTAGCCACTCCCTGACCGCTGCCCGGCCTCGCCCCCGGAGCGGCCCTCAATGCCGGGGACTGATTCCACCAGACGCTGTCGAATTGCGCCCAGGCGCCCAGGTGCATGGTGAAGTCTTTGTTGGGCGTGTTCAGCCACAGGAATAATCCGTCGTGAAGGCTGGGCTGGACGCTAAGATCGCTGCCGATCTGGTAGGGTTGCGACGGGTTCTTCGGATCATCCCCTTGTTTGGGCGCAGGAGCGCCTTGCGCCGAGTTTGCGGCCACCGGGGTAATCGGCTGCTGCGACAAACCTGCCAGTTGCGCCTGAAGTCGATTGATCTCCTGCTGTTGCTGGTCGAATCGTGCCCGGACGTCCTCATAATTGAGGGCACCGCCTGCTTGTGGCGGAGCCGGCATGGGATTTTGTTCGGTAGCTGCAGGGACCATGGCGGCCTCTTGCCCCCCTGCAATGGTGCCGGCACCCCAAAAGGTCGTAACAGCCAGCATCCAACCCAGTCCTTGGAGTAAGCAGGTACGCATTGTAATGACTCCCAGTCAATTGACGAAAAAGAGATTCCGTTCTGGATATTCATCAGCACCGTGCTGCTCCGTAGCATCCGCAACGCATGCACACGCGGCATCGCGGGAGCATCAGGAATAAGCATCGAAAAGCGTCCCCGTCGAAGCGTGTTAGAAAACCGTCGTTGACGATGGAATCGTTTATTGGCCCCAAAACAATCGGAAAGGGCGTTTTCGTCGGACCAAACGATAAAAGAGGTTCCCGCGATAAAACACGACCTCGCCGCAGGGACACCGAGGCCCAGAGTGACCGGCACACTAACGGGGGACATCCCTTCTCCGACACTCCGGCGGCCCATTTCTCGGATGTCTGCCGCCGGCTCTCTGCCTTTAGTCCCACATGCGATGGGATTCCTGGGTTACAGCGAGGGCATATGGTTTTGCCAGATCTTGCAACCGCCCGTGATGACCACTCATGTCCCCGGGGGCTGGTTTTCGCAGAACTGATCTGGTCGCAAGACCCGTTTTCGGTTACATGTAGGCATGTTACTGGAGATTGCCGAGAAGCCCGTTACCTCTTCGCTAACAAAGCCCGAACAATCCCGTGTTGCCGAAGCAAGAATGCCCTGTCGGCAACAAGGCGCCGAGCAAGGAAGGCCGGATGACTCGTCCCCGGGCCGGTGCGAAACTGCAGCTACCCGAGTTGCCGGCCAACCCGCCCTTGCCACGAGCATCGTTGGCGCCCGTTGCGGGGCTACTGTTCTTTTCGGGGATGTGCGGACTGATCTTCCAAGTCGCCTGGCTCCGCGAATTTCGGCTATTATTCGGCGCCTCAACCGCTGCGTCGTCCGCCGTATTGGCCGTGTTCATGGGGGGACTGGGCGTCGGCAATGCCGTCTTGGGCAAACGGGCGGACCGGACCAAGAGCCCGCTGGCCTTCTACGGGTTACTGGAACTCTCGATCGGCTTGACAGCCGGTTTGGGTCCGCTATTGCTTGACGTGTTACATGGGCTGTATATCCTCTCGGGAGGGCAGCTTGCGATTGGCCTTTTCGCGGCCACGGCCTTACGGCTCGCGATTTCCGCAATCGTCCTCGGCGTTCCCACGTTCTTGATGGGCGGGACCTTGCCGGCAGCGGTCCGTGCGGTAACGGCCAGTGAGGATCGCCAGCGTTGCGGCGCGGCCATGCTTTACGGCGCGAACACGCTAGGGGCGGTGGTGGGAGCGCTTGGAAGCACGTTTTTTGCCCTGGAATTCTTCGGCACGCGGCGAACGCTTTGGCTGGCATGTCTGATCAATACGTGCACGGCGCTGTCCGCCCTTGCGCTCTGGCGTCATGCCCTAAGATGCGGTGGTCGGGAGACCACGGAGAAAAGTGCGCCGCAAGCAGCAAGGGTGAAAAGAACCGGCGCCAACAACCAGCCTCAACCGGCACCGTGCCCCTCTGGCCTCGTCTACGCTGCAGCCTGCATCGCGGGCTTCGCGTTTTTTCTCATGGAACTCGTTTGGTACCGCATGCTGGCCCCGATTCTCGGCGGAACCACCTTCACGTTTGGGTTGATACTTGCCGTAGCATTAACGGGCATTGGGCTCGGCGGGGCGGCATATGCACTGTTCTTCCGGCGCACGCCGGTCTCGCTCCAAAGGCTTGCCCATACGTGCCTGCTGGAGGCCTGCGGCATCGCGATCCCCTTCGCCTTGGGCGATCAGTTGGCAATTCTGGCGATCCGGCTTCGAGAGGCCAACACGGCATATTTCCTGAACAAAGTGGGAGGCTGGGCCGTGATCGCGTCGATCGTAATCCTGCCCGCAGCCTTTATCAGCGGAGTACAATTTCCCCTGTTCATCGGTTTACTGGGCGAGGGCGAGAAGGACGTCGGCAGGCAGGTGGGCATGGCCTTTGGCTGGAATACCGCGGGGGCCATTTGCGGAGCCCTGGTCGGGGGCTTTGGACTATTGCCGTTGCTGTCCGCGCCAGGGGTTTGGCGGTTGGTCGCCGTCCTCTTAGCAGTTCTCGGCGTTGTCGTTGCCGCCTACGGCTGGCAACCGGCGAAGCGGCGATCTTGGGCGGTTACGACCGCGGCAGCCACGATCGTCGTTGCCGGCTTGATCGCCTGCCCGGGCCCGACGGCCGTCTGGCGGCATGGGGCGGTAGGTGCGGGACGTATCGCCGAGACGAGAACCCTTGCCCAGCCCAACGCCTTGCACGATTGGGAGAATGCCGTCCGACGCTCCGTCGTTTGGGAGGCCGATGGGGTCGAATCCAGTGTCGGCATCGTTATGTCTGACGGCCTGGCGTTTTACGTCAATGGCATGTGCGACGGCAACGCCATCGAAGATGTGGGTACGCAGATCATGTTGGGGCTGATCGGCGGCGCACTCCATCCGCGGCCGCAAACTGCCTTCGTCGTCGGCCTGGGCACGGGAGAGACGGCCGGCTGGCTGGCGGAGGTTCCGTCCATCGAGCGCGTCGACGTCGTCGAATTGGAGCCGGCCGTCCGGGAGATGGCGCGCCAATGCCGCGGGGTCAACCGCGACGTCCTGGCCAATCCCAAAGTGCGACTGATTTTCAACGACGCTCGGGAAGTGCTGCTGACGACGGGCAGTCGCTACGACCTGATCGCCTGCGAACCTTCCAATCCCTACCGCAGCGGAATCGCCAATCTTTTCACGCGGGAATTCTATCTTGCTGGGCGTCGTTGCTTGAATGATGGAGGGATGTTCGCCCAGTGGGTTCAGGCCTATGAGATCGACGTCCGCACGATGCGAACCGTCTTTGCGACGTTCAAGTCCGTATTCCCGCATGTCGAGGTGTGGCAAAGCAAACTCGGGGACCTGATTCTGCTCGGTTCGGCACGCAAACCGACGTACTCGGCTTCTGCATTGCGTAGCAAAGTGGCAACCGAACCCTTCGCCTCCGCTCTGCGATGCGCCTGGCACACGACTGGCCTGGAAGGCCTGTTGTCCCATTATGTCGGCGGCTGGGCACTGGTCGATCATTTCCTCGGCGGGGACGCTGTGGCGACAAACACCGACGACCATAACGACGTCGAGTACGGCTTCGCGAGAACGTTGGGACGCACCGATTGGGATGCTGCCGCCGACTTGCACCGCCAATCGGTCCACGTGGGGGACCACAAGGCACCGGTTAGTGGCTCTGTCGATTGGCAAGTTGTGGCGTTCGGCCGTCAGTGGGATGCGGCGGTCCTCGGCGGCAAACTTTCTGTAGACGACCTCACAGCCAGTGAAGGCGCCGATGACGTGGTCCTGGAACGATACGTCGCCAAGGACGCGAGGGGTATGTTATTCGCCTGGGAAGCACTGCCGCATCCCGCACCGTGTCTGACCGAACTGGCCGTCATCGCCCACCTCTATGCCGAATCCGGGAACACCAAGGCGGCTCCGCTGATCGAACAGCTTGGCCGGCACCTGCCCGCCGAAGCAGAATCGCTTCGTGGGATTCTCGCTTGGAGGCAAGGGAAGGTTGGCGAATCGGCGGAACGACTGGCGACGGCACTGCGGCGTTTGCGCAGCGATCCGTGGTTGCTGGAACATATCCGCGCAAAAACGTTCAGCGCGGCGGTCAATGTGGCCAAGGCGGCTCCCAACGAGGCACCAAAGCTGTTGGAAGCGTTCGAGAAATCCTTCGCCGCCCAGTACGCCGACGAAAATCGGCGAGCCACGGCATGCGCCATTGCGGAGAGACTTGGCCCGGCGGCCGTAACACGATTCGTGGAATCCTTCGAACCACACGTACCCTGGTCGGAGCGGTTCCTTACGTATCGTCTCCAAGCCTATCGAGATGCAGGGCATCGGTTGGAGGGCCAAGCCGACCGAGATCTACGGGAGTTCGTCCGCTGTGCGGCGAACATGCCCCCCACATCGGGATGGAGCCGCTAAAGGTCGAAGGCAGATTCTTCAAGAGCTGCCTCCCTTGCAAATTCGGCTATGATAGCCGCTGCTGGAAAGGAAGCATCGCCGAACTAGCCGTTGCGGCAGCCTCGGCCAGCATCGCCGCGTTTCGCGATTCACTATACTTCCCGCCGGCCCGGCTGCTGAACCTGGCTGTTAGGCCCGCTGCCGTCCCGCCAAGTCATCCCTTTCCTTGGAGTCCCGAAAATGGACCCATTGATGAAGCACGGGGATGCGCCCTAAGAAGCCATACGTTTGATGACACTCGGGCAAAATCCGAGAGAGACCCGCAAGCAAGCCAACCCAGCGTTCCGAGAACTGAACGGTATTTAGGACACACAGGTCCGATTTACGATCCACCGCGGATATTAATGAGCCGGCCCCGTCCGAGATATCGGTCGGTTGGCCAAGCCACGGCCTTAAGAGCGGCACAATCTGAGCACTGGTGGTTGGAGACGCAGATGGCTCGTGAGCCTTCGCAACTGCGTCCAAGAGGCTCCAGGAACACCGCAAAGGGCCTCGAAGAGCGACGGAGACTATGAGGCATGAGCCAGCGCGGCACGTTGCGGCGTCTACAAGACAAAGTTACCATGGGGGCGTCTGGAGGTCTCACCCATTCCCCATCTCTGTCTCCAAATGGGAACATGACAACAATGTCTGCCGGTCTACGTCTTTGTGCGATCATTGCGATGCTTCCGTGCCTCTGCGCGTTTGCGGACGGATATCGAACCCCAGGGCTTGAATCCGTACCGAAAGCGCTTGAGTCTTCTGCCGGCCGCCCCGCCGGAAACGAGGAGATTCCGGCGGCCGCAACCGATTCGATGCGAGCCATGCTGTCGACCTCCGCAGAGAAGGTCAATCCGCAAACCGCTCTAGAAGGAAAGGGTTTGACGGTCGCGTTGACACCTGCCGGCGGACTAATTCTGAGTCATGCCGGAGAATGCTACTCAGTGGACTCCGCATTCTCCTATCCCTTTATGCCAAAAGAGGGTTGGAATCGGCTTTCAGTGTCAAATGCGATCTCGAAGCCGGGGGAGTGGAAGGTCGTCGCGGGAACAGCGAAGAACGCATTGTCCATCACCGGCGCCGGAAAACACTACCAACTGGCCCGCCGCGTGTTCGTGGTTGGCGATCACGTGGTCCTTGAGGACACCCTGACCAATCTTACCAACGAACCGCTGGGCATCGCCTTCGACAACAAGGTTGCTCCCGCCAACATGCCCAGGGCGATCAACATCTGCGGGCCTTACAAGAAGTCCTACATACCTTATGGCTTGGCGAACCAGGTCGGAAACGTGACCATCTACTTGGCAGGCGCAAAGCAGGGTTTGGGGATGGTGGCCCTGGACGATTACTACCAGTTGCAGCTTGCGATGCTCACGGAGGGCAAGACTGCGGTCTTCCGCAACGTAAACTTCGGGCTGCCGGGCAAGGGTTCGTACACTTTCCGGTGGGCCCTCTACCCAACGGAGAAATCCGACTACTACGAGTTCATCAACAAGGCTCGCCGCGACCTCCTGCCGCCGCGCACGATCGAGGGGTCGGTGGCCATGTTCTGCTACTCGCTGGCCCTCGACTGGCCGAGGGAAAAGGTCGCCGACTGGTTGAAGCACCGCGGGACCAAGGCCGTCATTCTTTTCGGCCCCTACAGCGGAGGCCCCTGGCTGGGCGAGGATTCCAACCACACCTATAAAATCCCGCATTTCAACATCGAAGAATACCTCGCCACACTTAAGAAAGTCGTCCAGACGATCAAAGCCATCGATCCCGGCGTCAAGTGCCTGGCCCCCTTCGAGACGCCGCTCAGTCCGGACTTGGCGGCGGGCGACCTCACGCCGAAGTTCCCCGACAGCACCGCCAGAATGTCGAACGGCCTGCCGCTGGGCTATGGAATGCCCGCCGATGTTGCAGCCTGGAAGGAATTTGCCCGGACGAACCCGCACCAGTTCGTCAGCTACTGGACGCCGTCCAATTCTTACTTCGCATGGAGCAAGGAGCGAATCCTTCGTGCGCTCAACGAAACCGGAGTGGATGGCATTTACTTCGACTGCTTCTCCTACGCGGGCTCGCTTACCTACGACAAGTGGGACAACCGCACCGTGGATATGGACATGCGCACTTACACCATCGCCAGAAAGAAAGCGGACCTGTGCATGTTATCGGAAGACGGTCGCGCAGCAATGGTCAATATGGTCCTGAACCACAAGAAAGGGAACATCGTGGTGGCCAACGGGATGATCGCCGGAAGCAAGATTCGGGCCCTAGCGATCTTCCATTTTAACGAGACCATCGAGGATTACGGTTACGTCGAGAACCATCTTTCCACGCCGCTGGTCCTCGGCTACACGTCCGGATACCAGTCGGGAGCCGAATCCATTGGCAAGAGGGGCACGTGGTGGAAAGAGTGGAAGACCGACGCCGACTACTTCCAGGATATCAAGGACAAACTGCAGAGCGGCTGTCTTTACTACACCTACGCTGCCCCGGGCGGTTACTATTCCACCCTCCTCACCCGGCCAACGCTGCTGGGCTGGATGTTCCCAATCACCGTCGAGGAATTGCACGCGGGCTGGATCAAGGGCAAGGAACGCATACTCACTCTTTACCCCGGGACTTATTCGTGGGGAGATAAGAGCGCGGTCGAGTGCCATTTCTACGATGCCGGCGGCAAAGAGTGCGAGGGAATAGTACAAACCATCCCTGGGCCGGATGGTAGCAACTCGTTCAAGATCGGTTTTCCGCAGGGGGGCGCGGCGGCTATCGTGAAGAGACATTGATAAACCATCCTGGAGTCCCAGCAAACATATGGCAAAGATGAGACGCTCTGAAAAACGACCCATCGATGACAGGGCTTTCGGCATACTGAGAAGTCAGCCTTACGAAGCCTTACCGACATCTGTCTCCAGGTCTTCGTTGCCCTACGCCATCCCACACACCACCGAATCAAACTCACGAATGTTCATTTGCACGAGATCAATTTACCGTCTGCGAAAGGGGTTAGTTATGGTCTCTGTCCGCCTTTGGCACGTCATGTTCTTGTTTGTTCTTGCAGGAGCGAGTCCAAAGACCGCGGTTGCACTACCGCAGTTTCCGGTTTCCGTGGATGCGCAACAACAGGCGGCGATGGGGCAAGTCGTGGTTCACACCGATTTGGCCAGTTTCTTTCCACTTTCGCAACACGCAACCGTGGAGGCCGTTTTGTGTCGTGCGGGAACAACCGACATTGTCCGCCGCAACACCCTTTGGCCCGGTTTGAAAGCGACCCGCATCGGCGTCGATATGATCGGACTGTCGGCAGGCGACTATGACGTTTCCGTCGTCCTACGGAACAAGAATAGCGAACGTGTGGCCGCATCAGCCGCCCAGCGATTCGCATGGGCGGGGCCGGCGGCCGACACATTGGCCGCCCAGTCCAACCTGAAGATGCGCAACAGCTTCGTTATCGAGTTGCTTCATCTTGATGCGGTTGCTCTGAATACCCGCCAAGAACGAACGTTTTTTCAGCCGTACGATGGTTGGGTGTTCATTAGAAGTGCGGTGCAGGCTGAAAGCGGCAGCCTGGACGTTCGCCTTGGAACGGTCGATGGGGATGTGTCGCTTGTCCGGCACCCGGCGGATGGAAGGCGATCATCATTGGAGTCGATGCGGTACCTGCCCAAGGGCGAACACACGATTCGCCTTGTGCCCGATCGCCAAGTGACGCTGGAAAGCCTGGATGTCCTCGCCATCCCCGAACTCATGTATATCAGCTATCCCGATAACCCCCACTTGCCGGAGTCCGGCGTCTACGATTGGGCGTTTCTCGAACGACACGTGCTAAAAAACCTCAACACCATTATCGTGGAACCGGCTTCCGAAAACTCCGCCATGGTGCCGGGCGATTTTTCGGATCGATACCGAGCGCGGATGCGCGAGTGGACCGACCAGGGAAAGCACTGGCTGTTTCACGGCGGGGTGCCGGGGTTGAAGCTGAACACCACGGCTGCAATTGACCAATGCGAACAATATTGGCGCAGCCATCCCGGTATGCGAAATCCCTTGGCGTCGGGGATCATTGTCGACGAATTCACGGGTGCGTCCAACGACAAAAAGTTCCCGCAGTGGGCCGAAGCGGTAGATCGGGTCTACAAGGACCCTGTCTTCAAAGGAAAACGGTTCTATGCCTACAAGTTCGGTCAACCCTGGGTCGAACAACCGGAGAGCAAAACCTTCTTCGACGCTGTAGTCCGGCACAACGGCGTCATCGTCGAGGAATGGTATCCCGCGTCGCGTTCCGAAGAAAACGGCATCGATGCCGATATGGTTTGGTATCGCAACTACGTGGATACCTGGCAAAGGGCGTTGCGGGGCGTGAACCGCCATCTGGACATTGCCCTGGGATACATGAGCTGCCCGGTGGAAAGGCTCAACGTCACCCCCTCGGTCGATTTCAAGGTTCACATGGACATGTACATGAATGCGATGGCCAACGATCCGACGTTTTTCGGCCTGTATGGTCTGCAATGGTACAAGAGCAGCTACGCCGAGGAGGAGTATGTCCGTTGGGGAAGCCGGCTGTTTCGACATTACGCCATTGAAGGCAAGCGAAACTTGCTGTCGAATGAATTGGGCTTCGAGTACCATCTGCACCACATCGACAATCCGGACTTCGAGAACGGAACCAAAGGCTGGACCATCACATCCGCGGAGAAGGACGGCATTGACACGAAACGATTTAACGGATTTGGCCATCTGTCGGGCAATTACCAACCGGCGGGGCCTGGTCCGGGCGATACGGTCCTGTGGATGCGACGATCCGCTAAACAGCCCAACACGGCGAGGCAGACGATCCGAAACTTGAAGCCTGGGCGGCTCTACTCGGCCAAAATGATCTCGGCCGACTATCTTAACCTAACGGCCGGCAAGTCGGAGCGAACTGAACCCGG
>Ga0181517_10002817_pt1 | contig 17212 bp, 11 predicted proteins | sample PEATcosm2014_Bin_31_FD_119748 | JGI IMG/M metagenome (GOLD analysis project Ga0181517, IMG submission 119748) | Peatland microbial communities from MTU Mesocosm Facility, Houghton, MI, USA - PEATcosm2014_Bin01_30_metaG | ecosystem: Environmental > Terrestrial > Soil > Wetlands > Peat | place... | reverse complement strand
CTGTTGAATGAGGGCTTCACAGTAATCGGTGTGGACAACTTCTGCACCGGCGACCCGGCCAATCTGGAACACCTGGCCAACGAACCACGCTTCTCGCTCGAGCGCAGGGACATCTGCCTGCCCTTCGATCCCGGCCCGGTAGACTTCGTCTTCAATCTCGCCTCTCCCGCCAGCCCCCCCGAGTATTTGCGCCTGGCCATCGAGACCCTGCGTGTCGGCTCGGCCGGAACGGAAAACGCCCTCGAAATCGCAGCCCGCTATGGCGCGACCTTTTTCCATGCGTCCACCTCCGAGTGCTACGGTGACCCGCTGGAGCACCCGCAGACCGAAGAATACTGGGGCAATGTGAACCCGATCGGCCCGCGCTCGGTCTACGACGAGTCCAAGCGCTACGCCGAAGCGCTGGTGATGGCTTATCACCGCAGCAAAGGCGTCAACACCCATCTGGCGCGCATCTTCAACACCTACGGGCCGCGCCTGCATCCCGACGATGGCCGCGTCATCTCCAACTTCATCATGCAGGCCCTGCGCGGCGAACCCCTCTCCATCTATGGAGATGGCGGCCAGACCCGCAGCTTCTGCTATGTGGACGACCTCATCGAGGGATTCATGCGCCTGGTGCGCTCCGACGAGCACATGCCGGTGAATCTGGGCAATCCCGCGGAATTCACCATCCTCGAATGCGCGCAGGCTGTCCTCGAAGTGACCGGCTCCAAGAGCACGCTCCGCTTCGAGTCCCTGCCCATCGACGATCCGGCCCGCCGCCGTCCCGACATCACCAAGGCCCGCACCCTGTTGGGTTGGGAGCCCCGCATCGATCTCAAAGAGGGGCTGGAGCGCTCTCTCGCCTTCTTCAAAGACAAACTCGCCGTCACCTCCTGACGGGCGGGCACCGACGGAGGGAACATGGGCCTTTGCAGGCTGCGGAAAAACTCCATTTATTGATCCGGCAACAAAATACTTTGTGGGTGCCCCATCCTTTCCCGCGTATTTTGCGGGAAAGGGGTGGGAAAGCAATCACACTAATTATTGCCGGATCAATAGGCCATTGTTTTGGAAGGGCACAGCTTTACACCCTGCAGAAAAACTCGGCTTGGCCTTAGTTTTGAAAGGGCACGGCTTTACACGCTGCGGAAACACTCGATTCAGGATGGATTTGTAACAGGGCATGGCTTTAGCCGTGCCGATAAAGCCAATCAAATGAGCCGGGCTTTAGCCCCTGCGAGTACCACTCTTGAATTCGGGACTTTTTCATCCGCTCTTCAGGCGCGGACTATTTCTGCAACAGCAGATTCCCTCGCGCCCGACTCCTTTGCTATGCTTCCAGCACCATGAAACGAACGACTTTCCTGTGCCTGGCCGCTCTTCTCATCGCCACCGCCCTCCCCGCCGCCGCGCAGAAGTTCAAACCCAAAACCATCCAGTTCAAGGGCGCGACCGCCTACTCCGACCAGGAGCTGATGGCGGCAGCCGATCTGAAACCGGGCGTCGTGCTCTCCTCCGCCGAGATGAACGACCACGCCAAGCGCCTCATGGACTCCGGCGTCTTCGACAACATTACCTTCAAATTCGACGGCCTGGACCTCATCTTTTCCCTGATCCCCAACGCCACGCTCTTTCCGCTGCGCCTGGAAAACATCCCCCTGGCAACCGGTCCGGAACTGGATGCGAAACTCCATGACCGCCTGCCGCTCTATCACGGCAAAGTCCCCTCGGATGGAGGGCTGCTCGACGACGTAAAGGCCGCATTGACCGATATGCTGGCGGCCCAGGGCATCAAAGCCACCATCGCGGCAACGCCCTACATAGACTCCGCGCGACCGGCCGTTACCGCCATCAATCTGGCCATCACCGATTTGCCGGTCCGGGTCGGGAAGATCCAACTGGACGGGATCTCGCCCGCGATACGCTCCAAGGTTGAGGACATTGCCCGCCACGCCGTAAGCACCGCGTACAGCACAGAGAATTCAGCAGGCAACCTGGAACGCGCCCTGGCTGTGTTCTATGGGGACGAGGGGTATGCCGCGGTCAGGATTCATGCCACGCAGGCAGGCAATCCCGAGGCCGGCGAGGAAGCAATCACGGTTCCTTTTCGCGTGGCCATCGAGGAAGGAAAGCATTACACACTGGGCGCTATCCGGCTACCTTCGGGTGAGCAACTGAACCTGGCGGAGATCAACAAGGCAGCGGGTACAGCTACGAACAAGGTCGAAGTCGCGATGTCCATCAAAGGCGGGCTCACGCTCCGAACGGCCTTGCTCTACGTCAACGGCCAGTACAAATCCAAAGGCTACATGGATTGCGTTGTCACGCCCCATCCCGAGTTCGACGATGCCGCCGGAATTGTCAACTACACCCTGGAAGTCAAACCGGGTCAGGTTTACGTGATGGGCAAGCTGAAAATCATGAATACCGCCGACGACCTGCGCGACGCCATGATAGCCGCGTGGAAATTGCCCGCCGGCGCGGTCTTCGATGAAAGCGCCATTCAAACCTACTATCACAGTCAGGGAAACACTCCGCTCGGACGGACCTTCGCCACTGCCAATTGCCGGTACAAACTGACTCGGTACGGCGATACCGGCACCGTCGATGTGGAACTGCGGCTGGAACGAAAGGAATAACGGCATTTATCCTCGTTCCATGCCGCACTCGCTCGTCTTCGATCACATGTTTCAGCTCCCCCTGCCCATCCTGGAGAAGCTGCTCCGCCCTGTCGTTGTCTACCTGGTGCTGGTTCTGCTGCTGCGCCTCTTCGGCAAGCGCGAACTCGCCCAGCTCAATCCCTTCGACCTCGTCGTCCTGCTTTCCCTCTCCAACACCGTGCAGAACGCCATCATCGGCGACGACAACTCGGTCTCCGGCGGCATCATCGGCGCATTCAGCCTGCTCGCCATCAACTGGCTGGTGGTGCGCGTCCTTTTTCGTTCGCGCCGCATGACCCGCGTCCTTGAAGGCCGCGCCACCATCCTCGTCCACAATGGCCAGCTCGACAAACGCGCCATGCACCGCGAAGCCCTCACCCGCGAAGAACTCCTCGACGTCATCCACCGCCAGGGATTCGACCACTTCGAGCAGGTCCGTCGCTGCGAACTCGAACCCAACGGCACCTTCTACGTCGAAGGCCAGGAGCCTTCCGCCGCCGACAAGCGCCACGCCGAGTTGCTGGAACGCATCGACGCGCTCAGCCACGAAGTCACCGCGCTGCGCGCGCAGTCGGCAGGCGAGTAAAGGCATTTGATTGCCGCAAAAGAAATTCGGCGCTTCGCTAGCAGAAGTGCTAACATTGCCTCAGTTTCTCAGGCGGCGTCCAGCACCACGGATACCCAAATACGCAAAGGCTCCAGACTGATAATCTGGGGCCTTTGTATTTTTGGAGCTCCACCAGCGGTGGTTGGACTTGCCATTCGCGTAGGCGGCTTTGGAACCCACCCTTCGTCCAGGAGCGCATCGACGCGATCGCCTCCCGGTTCCACCTGGATCATGGCGAACACCGCGGAGGCGTCCAGCACGATCTTATTGCCCTTCATGTTCTCGCCTTGCTTCCTCGCGCCGCTCTTCCAGAAACTCTTCAAGAAGCCCGTCGAGACTACCCCGCTTCGCGATAATCGCCGCCCGAATGCGCTCCAGCGCCATCTTTCTGTTCAGGATGCGAATTACGCCCTCGGAACTGCTCACGGTCAGGCGGTCTCCGGGTTTCAGCCCGAACTCCTTGCGGATCGAGGCCGGGAGGACGATCCTGCCACTCTCGCCCAATATCACCGTTTCAGCCGCCATCCGCCACCTCGGCACAAGTATGCCGCAACTCTGGATTCATGGCAGGGCGACGCAAATCTCAAGCAAGAATGGCCCAAAAGAAAGCCGCGGAACGCGCCATTTCAGCGCCTCCACGGCTTCCTGCGTCGAAACATTATCATCAGAAAGAACGGCGCCGCAGGCGCGTACGCCTGGACGGCCAGTCCTTACTCCCACTCGATCGTTCCCGGCGGTTTCGACGTAATGTCGTACACCACCCGGTTGATCCCCCGCACCTCGTTCACAATGCGGCTGCTGATGCGCTTCAGCACTTCATACGGCAGCGGCGTCCAGTCGGCGGTCATGCCGTCTTCCGAATGCACGGCGCGCACCGCGCAGGTATACGCATAGGTGCGCTGGTCACCCATCACGCCCACCGTCATCACCGGCAGCAGCACCGCGAAGCTCTGCCAGATCTTGTTGTAGAGCCCGGCAGCCTTGATCTCGGCCACCACGATCTCGTCCGCTTCCTGCAGCAGGGCCACGCGATCGGCCGTCACTTCGCCCAGGATGCGCACCGCAAGGCCCGGTCCAGGGAACGGCTGGCGGCCCAGAATCTCTTCCGGCATGCCCAGGTCGCGGCCAATGCGCCGGACTTCGTCCTTGAACAGGTCCCGCAGCGGCTCAATCAACTTGAGCTTCATGTGATCCGGCAGGCCGCCCACGTTATGGTGGCTCTTGATGGTCTGGCTCGGACCCTTGACGCTTGAAGATTCAATCACATCGGGATACAACGTGCCCTGCACCAGCCAGTCCACGCCGCCCGAAAGCTGGGCAATGCGGTGAGCCTCGTCGTCGAATACGGCGATGAATTCAGCGCCGATGCGCTTCCGCTTCGTCTCCGGATCGGTGACCCCGGCCAGCTGGTTCAAAAAGCGTTCGCTGGAGTCCACCGCGACCACGTTCAGCCCCAGCTTGTCGCGCATGTTCTTTTGCACGCTCAGGAACTCGTTCTTGCGCAGGACGCCGTTATTCACAAAAATGCAGGTCAGCTGGCTGCCGATGGCCTTGTGCACCAGCACCGCGGCCACCGCCGAATCCACGCCGCCCGAAAGGCCGCAAATCACGTGGCCCGCGCCCACCTTCTCGCGGATTGACGCCACCGTGCTTTCAACGAAGTGCGCCGCCGTCCAGTCTCCCGCCGCGCCGCAGATGCCGAAGACAAAGTTCCGGATCAGCTGCGGACCGAGCGGCGTGTGGTGCACCTCGGGGTGAAACTGCACCGCCCAGATGCGCCGCTGTTCGTTGGCGATTCCGGCCAGCGCGTTCGACGTGACCGCCGTGCGGTGAAAGCCCTCCGGCAGCTCCCCGGCCTCGTCGCCGTGGCTCATCCACACCGCCATGGTCTGCGGAAGCCCCGCAAACAGCGCCGTCGAGCCGTCTTCAATGGTGATTTCCGCATGCCCGTACTCGCGTTTGGGCGCGGAAAGCACCTTGCCGCCCAGGTTGTGCACGATAAAGTGAAGCCCGTAGCAGATGCCCAGCACCGGAACGCCCAGTTCCAGCACCTTGGGATCGGCCTTCGGCGCATCCGCGTCGTACACCGACGACGGTCCGCCGCTCAGGATCACGCCCAGCGGCTTGTGCGCCTCGACCTCGCTGAGGGGCGCGGTGCACGGCAGCACCACGGAAAAAACGTTCTGCTCGCGAATACGGCGCGCAATCAGCTGCGTATACTGCGAGCCGAAATCAAGAATGACGATTGTTTGGGTAGCCACATCTTAAGTGTGGCAGGGCCACGGGTCGAATGTAAAGGCGCGCTGCCCTGTTGCCTCAAAACAGAACGGCCCCGCGCATCTCTGCCGCGGGGCCGTTCCAATTATCGGATCAAAGCTCGAATCAAGCGTTCCCTGATCCCTGTTCCCTGATCCCTGTTCCCTGTTTCTTACTTGCCTTCCATCGTCTCAATGCGCATGCCGTAGAAAGACCGGTGCACAAAGAACATCGACACCAGGAAGAAGGCGACGGTCAGAACGTGGACCAGCATCGGGCTGCCCACCGTCATCTTCACCGCCAGTTGGACAGCCAGCAATCCAAACAGGGTGGTGAACTTGATGATCGGGTTCATGGCCACCGACGAGGTGTCCTTGAACGGATCGCCGACGGTGTCGCCGATCACGGTTGCGTCATGCAGAGGCGTACCCTTCATCTTCAGGTCAACCTCGACGACTTTCTTTGCATTGTCCCAGGCGCCGCCGGCATTGGCCATGAAGATCGCCTGGTACAGGCCGAAGATCGCAATCGAGAACAAGTAGCCGACGAACAGGAACGGCTCCATGAACGCGAACGAGAGCGTCGCGAAGAAGACAGCCAAGAAGATGTTGAACATGCCCTTCTGCGCGTACTTCGTGCAGATCTCAACCACCCTCTTGCTGTCTTCGACCGAGGCCTTTTCCACGTTTTCCAGCTGGATGTTGGCCTTGATGAACTCGACCGCGCGGTAAGCGCCGGTGGTGACCGCCTGCATGGAAGCGCCCGCGAACCAGAAGATCACCGCGCCGCCGCAGATCAAGCCAAGCATGAAGGGAGCGTGCAGCAGGGAAAGCTTGTTCACATCCTGGGTCAGGCCGTGGGTCAGGGCCATGATGATCGAGAAGGTCATCGTGGTTGCGCCCACTACGGCGGTGCCGATCAGCACCGGCTTGGCCGTCGCCTTGAAGGTATTGCCCGCGCCATCGTTGGCTTCCAGCAGGTGCTTGGCGCGCTCGAACTTCGCGTCGATGCCGAAGTCCTTCTTCAGCTCGGCTTCGATGCCGGGGATCACTTCGATCAGCGACAGCTCATAGACGGACTGCGCATTGTCGGTGACCGGTCCGTAGGAATCCACGGCGATCGTCACCGGGCCCATGCCCAGGAAGCCGAAGGCGACCAGGCCGAAGGCGAAGACGGCGGGAGCGAGCATGATGACATCCATCGACCCGCCCATCAAGCTGAAGAAATAGCCCAGTCCCATCAGGGCGACCATGCTCAATCCCAGCCAGTAGGCCGACATGTTGCCGGCCACCAGACCCGACAGGATGCCGAGAGAAGCTCCACCTTCCTTGGCGGAGGTGACAACTTCCTGCACGTGGGCCGAGTTGGTCGAAGTGAAGACCTTCACCAGTTCGGGGATAAGCGCGCCCGCCAGGGTTCCGCAAGAGATGATGGAAGCCAGCTTCCACCACAGCGTCGGGTCGCCGGCGAGGTTCGGGATCATCAGGAAAGAGACGATGTAGGTCAGGACGATCGAAACGATGGAAGTGATCCAGACCAGCGAGGTCAGCGGCGCCTCGAAGTCCATCTCGTCGGAGTGCGCGTACTTCGCCTTGGCGATCAGGCCATTGAGGAAGTAGGCGCCCGAGCTGGAGATCAGCATGGCCACGCGCATGACGAAGATCCACACCAGCAGATTCGCCTGCGTCATGGGGTCCTTGACGGCCAGCAGGATGAAGGTGATCAGGGCTACGCCGGTGACGCCGTAGGTTTCAAAGCCGTCCGCCGAGGGTCCAACCGAGTCGCCCGCGTTGTCGCCCGTGCAGTCGGCGATCACGCCAGGGTTGCGCGCGTCGTCTTCCTTGATCTTGAACACGATCTTCATCAGATCGGAGCCGATGTCAGCAATCTTTGTAAAGATGCCGCCGGCAATACGCAGGGCGGCAGCACCGAGCGATTCGCCAATAGCGAAGCCGATGAAGCAGGGACCCGCATATGCGGCCGGAACAAAGAGAAGGATGAACAGCATGATCAGCAGTTCGACCGAGATCAGCATCATGCCGACGCTCATGCCGGCCTTCAGCGGAATCGCAAACAGCGGATACGGCTTGCCCTTCAACCCGGCGAATGCCACGCGGGAGTTCGCGAATGTATTCACGCGAATTCCGAACCACGCCACGCCGTAGCTGCCCGCGATGCCAACCAGGCTGAACAGCAGAATGATCGGCAGGGTAACCGCGACATTGCCCACCGGCGCCAGAATGCCGAAGTACAGCGAGATAATGACCGCGATGAAGATCCAGAGCACCATGATGAACTTGCCCTGCGTGATCAGATACGTCTTGCAGGTCTCATAGATCAGCTCGCTCATTTCGCGCATCGAGCGATGAACCGGCATGTTCTTCAACTGCACGAAGATTGCCAGGCCGAACAACAGGCCGCCCATGCAGAACAGCAATCCGATCGTCAGAAGGTTATGTCCGTTCAGACCGAAAAAATTCGCGAACGACACTTTCGTCAAATCGGGCAGCGTCAGGCTGGCTTCTCCGCCAGACGACTCTTGCCCGAAAGCGAGCGTGGGAAGCGCCACCATCAGCAGGGCCGCCACCGTTTTGTATGGACGCTTGAAGAAGGCTCCGGCCCCTTGCACGGCCGAGCCAATGACCTGACGCGCAAAGAAAAAGGCCGTAACGAGCGAAAGAACGCTCACGGCCAAAGAGAAGTACACCCACAACTGTACAGTCACATTTCCTCCCAAGCAAAAGTGAAGTTGGAATACCTGGTGCGAACAACCCGGCAAATACGCGACGGCAAATGACCGGGAAAAAAGTCACCGGAAGCGTACCATTCAGTGGGAAGGCTGTCGAGTGATTGCAGTCACACGCATCCCTGGGAGTGATTTCACAGAAGATAGTCCGTTCCTGGTCGGACCACAAAACGGAAACGGGCGAGAGACTCGCATCTCCCGCCCGCCCCTTGTCTTGTCTGATAAAGCCTTGTTCCGGTGCGTCTTTCCGCGACCGAGGCCATCTCGTCCCACCTATTGAATCGGGATCTCGATCTTGTCGCCCGGCAGCGCAATCTGCAGGTTTTCGCTGCCCACATCGCGCATTCCGCCCCCGGGCAACGGATGCAGCTTGAAAAGCACCAGCACATTGCGTTCCGGATCGTCAAGAGCGCGGAAGCTGGCCACCTGCTCCAGCGAGTAGTGGTTGTGCAGATCCTCGAGCGTTCCCGGATCGATGTCGTTCCACGTGGCCCACCAGCCCGGCTGGTAAGCAGCCAACTTCGCCACCAGTTCCTGGGTGCCGAAGTCGTCGCACAGTGTAGGCAGGTGCGTCAGCAGGGTGATATCGTCGCCGCTGATCGAAACCAGGCGGCGGTTTCCATTGGGATGCTCGTCGATGTACCGCGTCAGCCGCTCGGCCGCATGGACGAAAGTGTATTCGGGATGAAGAACGAAGTTCAGCGTCGCGATGCCGTTCACCGCAACGCCCAGCACCGCCAGCGCCAGCGCGCCCTGGCCTATCCGGCGCAGCGCGCCCGTTTCAGCCAGCAGCACGTCCACCGCCATCGCGATCACAAAGAAGCAGAAGAAGGCCACCACGGCAAAGTAGCGCGGCTGCGGATGGTTCTGGTAGGTCATGAAAAGGATGTAGCCCGCGGCGGCCAGAATTGATGCGCCGAAGACCGGGTCCTGCACCAGCTTGCGGCACCGCCTCATGCGCCATGTCGCCAGGGCGATCAGCGTCAGCACGCCCGCCAGCGGAATCAGAATGTGATCGACCCACAGCCCCCCGTGAAACGACCACCACAAGCTCAGCAGCGGCCAGTAATACTCCGGCGGCTTGATGTACTTGTTGATATAGAAAAGATATTTGTAGTCGGCCATCAGACCGCGCTGGATCACCAGCGCCATCCACAGGCCGAACGATGCGGCGAAGGTCGCGATGGCGGCCGCGGCGCAGCGCAGAGCCTTGCCGCGCTGCTTCCACAAAGGCAGCAACATCGCCCATCCCAGCGCCGGCAGCAGAAACACCGCCGTCGTCTTGGTCAGCATCATCAGCGTGAACAGCAGGCCGATGCAGGCCGAAGTGGCCACCGGCCGGCGCAGCCTTGGCAGGCGCACCGCCAGGTTCAGAGCCGCTAGCGTGAACGCCGTCAGCATCGGCTCCAGAATCGCCAGCCGGCTGAAGCAGTAGAGGAACGGGCTGGTGACGATCAGGGTCACAGCCAGCAGGCCCACCCACCGCGCTCCCCGCGCCCGCAGCAGCAGGTAGCTCAGCGCCAGGTTGCAGAAGAAGAAGCCCACCGCCAGCCCGCGCGCCGCCTGCATGGTGACGCCGGTAAAGAAGAACAGCACCCATTCCAGAAACGGCCACACCGGAACCGCCGGCGCGGGATTGAAGTCGCCGCGCAGATACCAACTGCCGAACAGGTGTGCCCGAATCGCGGCATTCCCGTACCAGCCTTCATCGGTGTACTTTGCCCAGTCGCAGAACCAGGGCGTGTGATTGGGAAAATCCGCCTGTAAATGCAGGCCGTGGAAAACCGCGAACAAGGCGATCAGAAACAGCCACACGGCTACGAAAGTGCGCTTGGAAGTATTCGTCAACTACGGATTCCCCACAGACTGAAGGCTTCAAGGGCCGAAACGGCGGATCATCCGGCATTTCAAACCCATCCCATCATCTGGGAAAGCCCATAAAAATCCAAAATTTCTCTAATGAGAGGCGGCGTTTTGAGTATATCGTGCTGATCGCAACTTCCGGAACATCCCCCCATGGGCTACAATCCTGCCGCGGACAAAGAACTTGGAATTTGCGGTTTACAGTGGATTCACAATCCCAATGTATCCTCCGACTTGTCAGTTTGCGTCTTGCGAAATCCCGCATTGGCGCTAGCGTGACGCCACATACGCTATTGCATCTGCGTCATTTCTCTATCCCGGCGGGCTGAAGGTCTTCCGTAAGAGACCCCTCGGTCCCGTCCTCAATCAACCCTACCCGCCTGATTATTTGTTCCCTTTAGGAGAGCCAATGAGTTTTTATCGAATGCGCCTCGGTCTTGCCTGCCTGGTGCTTCTGGTCGCTGGATTATTCCTCCAGCCCGGAACGCTCCAAGCCCAGACCACAACCGAAGGATCAATTGCCGGTACGGTATTTGATCCCAGTGGAGCAGTTGTCGCAAACGCCAGGATCGTCATCCACAACGACGGCACCAACGCCGAAGTGAACCTGTCGTCGGATGGAAGCGGTTTCTACAAAGCGCCGCAATTGCCCGCCGCTGTTTATACCATTACAGTGAATGCGCCTGGATTCGCGCCTTTCAAGGAAGTCAACGTCATCGTGCAGGTGGGTGGAACCACCGAAGTCGCACCGCACCTGTCGGCTGCCGGAACATCCTCCTCCGTGGTGGTCACCGCTGAAGCGCCGATCCTCAACTTCGAGTCGCCGGAAATGAGCTCGACTCTTAATTCCAACGCGATTGAAAACCTGCCTCTGAACGGCGGACGCTGGTCCGACATGGCGCTCCTCACCCCCGGTGCAGTCGGTGACTCCAACGGCTTTGGCCTCATCGCCTTCCGCGGCATCAGCCCGCTGCTGAACAACGTCGAAATCGACGGCGCCGACGATAACCAGGCCTACTACTCCGAAGAGCGCGGCCGCACCCGCGAAGGATATTCCACCTCCAAGTACGTCATCGAGGAATTCCAGGTCAATACCGGCGTCTTCTCGGCTGAATTCGGCCGCGCTGCCGGCGGCGTCATCAACGCCGTGACCAAGTCCGGCTCCAACGCCGATCACGGCATTTTGTATTTCACCGATCGCGATAACAGCTGGGGCGCGATGAACCCCTACACCACCAACTCAACCTTCAATACCGCCTCCAATACAATTGACACCAACCCCTACAAGCCGGCCGACGTGCGCAAGGAATGGGGCCTCGACATCGGTGGTCCCCTGAAGCGGGACAAAATCTTCTGGTTCTACGGCTACGCCCAATACCAGCGCAACTTCCCCGGCACCGGCAAGCCCACCACTCCCGGTTCGTTTTTTGCGATCCCGGACACCGCCTTGGCGACTGGTTACACCTGCAACATGACCGGCGCGAATGCCGGCTATGTCACCATCCCCAACGGAGGCGCGGCGCCGAGCAATGCGGATGCTGAATCCTGCGCCCTGGCCGCGCGCTTGAACGCAGCCGGCAAGAGTGGCTATGGCAATTACGCCGCCGGCGCAAACGCGTATACGGCCCAGATGGTCAACCTGCTCTCCGATCTTGGCACCGTCCACCGTACCGGCACGGAACTCCTGAACACCCCCAAGATCGACTGGCAGATCAACCAGAAGAATCACCTCAGCGTTCTCTATCACCGCCTGCGCTGGGATTCGCCCGGTGGCGTGCAGACACAACAAACCAACAATTACGGCATCGATACCTTCGGCAACGACTACGTAAAACTGGACTACGGCCTGGCCAAGCTCAACACCCTCATCACCACCAACCTGGCCAACGAATTGCGCTTCCAGTACGGCCGCGAGCTCAACGACGAATCGCAGCAGAAATACAGCGCCTACACCTCGCAGAACCTGCTCTCCACCAACGGCATCACCAACACCGCCGCCGGCGATTTCTCTCCCAACGTGCCGCAGATCGGCCTCGACACCTCCATCGGCTTCACGCTGGGATCGCCGTACTACTCCTACCGCAAGGCGCTGCCCGACGAGCGCAAGTGGCAGGTGGGCGATACCGCCGCCTGGCAAAAGGGCAACCACAACATCAAGTTCGGCGTGGACCTGCTCCACAACAACGACATCATGAACAACACCTACGAGGGCAACGGCGTTTACACCTACAGCTACATTGGCAACTATTTCGCCGATGTGCTCAATGAAGGCAGCGCCACCGGCGTTTGCAACAGCACCAGCACGGTTACCGGACCGGAGTCAGCCACCAGCAGCGCCGTCAATTTCACCGGCACGGCGCCTTGCGGCACCTTTGTGCAGGGCTTCGGACCCACCACCTGGGCCATCAACACCATGGACTACGGCTTCTTTGCCGAAGACCACTGGAAGATTACCCCGCGCCTGACGGTGGACCTGGGCCTGCGCTACGACTATGAAGCCCTTCCCGCACCCTACTCCGCCCTGACCGCGCCATACACCAACCCCACCACCCTCGCCACCTTCACGCCCTATGGGCCTTCCACCAAGGGCCTCTGCTCGGCTTACACCGGCCCCGGCTCATGCCCCGCGCTGGCCTCCCTCGCCAACCTCGGCAATCACCCCGACGACAAGACCAACATCGGCCCCCGCGTCGGTCTGGCCTACGACCTCTTCGGCACCGGTCGTTCTACCCTGCGCCTGGGCTACGGTCTCTACTACGGGCGCGTCACCAACGGCGTTCTGCTCAACAACCTGCTCAATACCGGCAGCCCGCTTGGCCAGTACACGTCACCTTCCCTGAAGCCTAATTCGTTTACTCCCCCCCCGGGCACCAATACTGGCGCGCCGCTCTTCCCCAACATCATCTCCGCCGCCAGCGGTTCCACGCCCAGCTCGCAGTTCTTCAACAAGAACTTCCGCAACCCCCAGGTGCACGAGTTCGACCTCTCCGTGCAGCAGGCGCTCGGTCACGGAACGGTGTTGCAGCTCAGCTACATGGGCGCCATGGCCCGTGAACTGCCCAACGCGGTCAACATCAACCTGAACCCCAACGCCAACACCATCGCCACCGCCACCGGAACTCCCAACGGCGTCGTCCAAAGCATCATCACCGTCTCCGATGCTGCCGGCGCAGGCCCGCTTGCCAATGGCGCCATGTTCACAGTGCCCACCTACACCAACCTGCTGAACACCAACTTCGGCGCAGTCAACGAGCTGTTCAGCAACATCAACTCCAGCTACAACGCCGGAGTGGTCGAGCTCGAAAACAAGACCTCCCAGCTGCTCCAGTACGACGTCAACTACACCTGGTCGCACGCCCTCGACTACAACCAGAACGAATCCACCACCACTCTCAGCAGCGGTTTCTTCGATCCCTACAACATCGACGGCTTCCACAAGGGCGCAAACTACGGAAACTCGTCCTTCAACGTGAAAAACCGTCTGGTCGCCTGGGCACTGCTCAACTCGCCCAAGGTTGAAGGCAACAACTTGCTGAAGTTGCTCGCCAACGACTGGAGCTTCAATCCTGTCTTCCAGGCGCAGAATGGCCTGCCCTATTCCGCCTCCATCGGCAGCGGATATCCGTCCTATTCCGCCTACGGCTCCAGCTGGAATGGCGCAGGCTCCAACTACTGGATTCCCGCCATCGGACGCAACACCGACCAGATGAAGCGCACCATGGTTGTCGACATGAGCCTCGAAAAGCAATTCGTGAAGGAGATCGACGGCAAGCCCTACCATCTGCAACTGATGGGCGACTTCTTCAACGTGGCCAACCACCAGAACGTCACCAGCGTAAGTACCACCGCCTATAACCTGTCGGACAACTCCTCAACCAGCAAGGCCGGCGCATGCGCGGCGACGACACCCGGACAGGCTCAGGAAGAATGCGCAACCTTGACCTACGTTCCCCGCACCGGAACCGGCGTCAATGCCAGCGGCTTCAAGGCCATCACCAACTCGGGCTCCAACTTTGCCTACAGCCCGCGCCAGGTTATGGTCTCCCTGCGCCTGGAGTTCTAGTTCAGCGCTTCTGATTCAAACCGACGCACAACCAACGGGGATGGGCCTTGCGCCTGTCCCCGTTGCTTTTTGCAGTGAATCGCACGCTTCGGAGTTAGATGCTGGCACAGGAGGAGCTATGGCAGCCGCACCCGTTTACATCCCGGTGGAAGAATCCCTGCGCAGTTCCTTCGAGCCCGACGCCGAATACATCGATGGCCTGATCGAGGAGCGACCCGCAGGTGAATACGATCACTCTGCATAGCAAAGAGCAATTGTCTTCTGGTTTCAATTGCAAGCAGGAAGCGCTCAAATTCGCGTTCGCCCGGAACTGCGTGTGCAAGTTGCACCCAATAGCTTTATCGCCCCGGACGTGACGCTGCTAGACCGTAATCTTCCCATCCAGCAAATCGTCACGCATCCGCCCATTGCGGTTGTCGAAATCCTCTCCCCTTAGGACACCTTGAAGCGCATCATGAAGAAGTGCGACCGTTACGACCGGATGGGCATTCGCACCATCCTGGTCATCGATCCCGACGGCCCCAAATATCGATACCAATCCGGTGGGCTTCAGCCGCTCGAAGCGCGTTCCTTCGAACTCCTCGGCTGTGCCGCCCGCTTCGACCTCGACGAGATCGAAAAGCTGGTGGACTGAGTTCCGGACCAAAAGAATTGGCCCGGCGATCCATCCGCCAGGCCAATTTCTGCATCCACTCCCTACTCCCTACTCCCTACTCCCTACTCCCTACTCCCTACTCCCTACTCGTACGCCAGCGCGTCGATCGGGTCCTTGCGCGCCGCCATCCAGGCCGGATAAAGCGATCCGCACACCGAGCCCACAAAGGCAATCGCCATCGCCTTGAAGACCCAGTCCCAGCCCATGTCCAGGTAGAGCGTCGGGAAGCGCTGCGCCAGCATGGCTTTCACCGCAAACGACAGCGCCACGCCCACCATCACGCCGGCCACCGCCAGCAATGCCGTCTCGCGCAGAACCACCGTCACGATGGTCGTCTTCGATGCGCCCATCGACTTCAGAATGCCGATCTCCCGCGTCCGCTCCAGCACCGACGTATACATCGACTGGAAGATCACCAGGAAGCCGATCACCACGGCAATCCCGATCACCACCCGCATGGCGGTGTTCAGCGCGGGAATGTGGTCCGGCGTCAGCAGCGAATACCACTCTTCCATGGTCATCACCTGGTAGCCTTCCAGCCCCCGGGTGCTGTGAATCTCAGCCGTGATCGCCGCATCGTTCTCCGGGCGGTCCGCCTTCAGGTAAAACACCGAGGCCTTGCCATCGGAGCCCATCAGATCGCCCAGCGTCGCCAACTGGATCAGTTTCCGCCCACCCTTGCCGTGCTCGAAGATTCCCGAGATCCGGAACGGGTGCTTCAGAATCAGGATGGTGTCGCCCACATGATGCACGGTCCCGGAACTGGCATAAATGTCGTCGACGATCACGTCATACGGCCCCTGCATCGGGCCGCCCGACAGATAGACAAAAGGGCTCAGCCGGCTGTAGCTGGCATAATCGATGCCCCACAGCACCTCCAGCCCGTCGCTCATTGACAGGTTGGTGATCACCGGCGAGGCCACCGTCACGTGCGGCAGCTTTTCCAGCACCGTCGACAGCTTTGCCGAAATCGGCGCGCCGCTGACCCCGTTGAAAAAGGTGGCGTTGCCGGGGCGGACCATCAGATCCGCGCCGATCCCGTTGTTCATCCGCTTCTGACCGGTTAGCTGTCCCATCATGATCGCGATGATGGTCAGCATCATGATGACCTCGATCGCCACCGCAAAGATGCTGATGATCGACCGCAGCGGGCGGTGCAGCAGGTTGGCAAAGATAAGCTTGTTCATTCCCGGGCCTTACTCCATGGGCGGCCACACCGCCCGTATTCCTACACTTCAGGGTAACAGCCGTCCAACGGCAATGCCCCAACAGACGATGAAACCGCGCCCCGCCATGCAGCCGCCAACCCGCCAACTCGCGATCCCCGCGCCAGCGGGGGCTGACTTGCCAAATCCAGCCTCGTGCACTTTTTCCTTTTGGATTCTGCTGTTTACGGACAAGCACAGCTCCAGCTTCTTCTGAGCAGGTCAAAAACAGGGCTTGAAATCACCGCCAACTCCTCGCTTCAACGCCCCTGCCCGGCTTGCCCCTCCCGGTAAATACCCGGTAAACATTTCCCAATTTGGTAACCTGTTCCAGACTGATGAAAGGAAAGGGAAATCTGAAGGCTGCTTTTTGACGTAAGATGCTTGCGGGATTATCTTTTTAGGTGGAATACCTCTCGGGTGGTTACCCGTTACTGGTGCCGATGGGAAATTTTGGAGAAGACCTGCGCATGGAGCGGCTGTCCCGCGGCATCGCGCTGGAGCAAATCACGGCGGTTACCAAAATCAGCCAGCGCCATCTGGTCGCGCTGGAGCAGGAGAGGTTTCGCCTTCTTCCCGGCGGCATCCTCAGCAAAGGCATCGTGCGCGGATACACCGGCGCAATCGGCCTCGACCAGCAAGCCTGGACCGAACGCTTCCTCAAAGCCTACCGCGCCTCCGGCCAACTCACCGAGGAGGACACCGATTGGGCCGCCTTCGCCTCCAATGTCGGCAAGGCCCGCATTCAGCGCCGCGATGCGCTGGAAATCCGCCTCCGCTGGATCGGCGCGATTCTGCTTCTGCTGGTCGTCGCCGCGGCCGGATATGTCACCTTCCGCTATTACGGCGTCCGCGCCGGCTGGTGGCAAACCCTTTTGCCGGCCAGCCTCTCGCAAGGCAAGACCCAGGCCCTCCTCACCTCCGTCCACTCCCTCCTTACAAGCCTGTGGTAAAGGTCGAGTTTTGCAAGGGCAAGGCTTTAGCCGCGCAGTAAGTGCCGCAGAATAAACGTCGCCTTTGCAGGCTGCGGAAAAACTCGGCTTGGCCCCTGTTTTGAAAGGGCACGGCTTTACAGGCTGCGGAAAAACTCGATTCAGGGTGGCTTTGTAACAGGGCATGGCTTTAGCCGTGCCGATAAAGCCAATCAAATGAGCCGGGCTTTAGCCCCTGCT
>Ga0181517_10002814_pt1 | contig 17215 bp, 11 predicted proteins | sample PEATcosm2014_Bin_31_FD_119748 | JGI IMG/M metagenome (GOLD analysis project Ga0181517, IMG submission 119748) | Peatland microbial communities from MTU Mesocosm Facility, Houghton, MI, USA - PEATcosm2014_Bin01_30_metaG | ecosystem: Environmental > Terrestrial > Soil > Wetlands > Peat | place... | reverse complement strand
GGAGCCGCTGATGAGCGCGGACGAGCCGAACGACGCGGCGATCACGGCGCAGATCGACAAGGTGGTACAGGCGCGGGGCGATCTTGAACGGGCCAACGCGCGTTTTCTGTTGGCGATTCGGGACAAGCTGACGCCGGACCAGTGGAAGCAGGTGAAGGCGTTCCGGCAAGACCGCGGAATGCGCGGCCGCGAGGGACGCCCCGGATGGGGTCATGACGGCCAACGGCCAGGAATGGCGCAGCCGGATGGGCAAGACGGTCCCGGAATGCAGGGTGGTCCGGGCATGCAGTTCCGGTACCACGGACCTTCGATCCAGGCACCGCCGCAGACGCCACCTCCAGGGTCGACGCCTCCGGCTTCAGGCAGCGGGCCGGGACAGGAGCAGTAGCCAGGGTTCAAGACAGGTGCCATCGCCGTGACCGCTAGGATTTGCGGTTTCCCAGGTCTCAAAATTGAGACCTGGGGCACCCAGACCGAGTTCAAGGCAGAGAGCAAATACAATTGATTGCAAGATCGATGGCGGCAGGGAGCGATGCTCCTGCCGCCTTTCTCTTGCTTGGCGGAAGATCTGGGAGTGAGCCGTTGGGGCAAAGAGAGGAGCGGGTAGGTGCCCGAAAACGGGACAAGGGATTGGAGCGGGATGGGACAGTGAATGACGCAGATTGAGACAGCAGATGGACGGAAGCGAGACAGTATGAATCAGGCTGCGACAGGGAGGTTGCGAAAGGTTCTAAAAAAAATGACTAAAGTTATTTCACCGAGCCCCCGATGAAGGGAGTGGATGCAAAAAGGCCCTTTGAAAGTTTTTGGAGCCCGGAAGTTGGAAGGCAAGAGCGGGCGGGGAAGGCCAAAGCACCCAAGAAGGAGTTGAATCCCATGGCCCTCGGTGTATTGAATAATCTTTCAGCGATCTACGCAGAGAACAATCTGAACAACACGAACAACAGCTTGCAGACAGTTCTGCAGCAGTTGTCGTCTGGGTCGAAGATCAACTCCGGAGCGGATGACGCGGCGGGGCTTTCTCTGGTGAACGGGCTTGCAGCCAACTCAGCCGCACTGACGCAGTCCGAGACCAACGCGACGGAAGGCGTGGGTTTGCTTCAGGTGGCCGACGGGGCGCTTTCGCAGGTGACGAACCTGCTGAACCGAGCCATTACGTTGGCGACGGAAGCTTCGAACGGCACGCTGAACTCGACGCAAGAAGGTGCGGCGAACCAGGAATACCAGTCGATCCTGGCCGAAGTGACGAACATCGGTTCGACCACGACCTATAACCAGCAGCAAGTCTTTAACGGGACCGCGGTAGCGATCTACACGGGCGACTCGTCGACGACGGGCGCATCGGTAGACGATTTGAACATTCACACGCTTTCATCGAGCAACGTGGGCGACAGCAATGGGTCGATGTCGTACAGCAACGGCCAAAGCAACGTGTTTATCGATCTATCGAATGCGGGCACGGACGCGGCGCTTGGCGATGCCTTTGCGAATGGCACGACCACGCTTGACGTCAACTATATGGCCAAAGGGGCGGGCGGGGCAGTATCGCAACAGAGCGCAACCATCAGCGTGGGCGGGGCTACCGGGTATGCCGACACAGTTCAGGGCATGATCAGCGCCATCAACAATGACAATCTGGGACTCACGGCCAGCTTTAGCACCGCGTCGCAGGCCGGCGCACAGGCAACGGAGGCGGGAGCGAGCACAGACACGGGCATCCTTATCTCGGGGCTGGGTGCGGGTGTGGGAAGCGGGACCACTCCCGGCGCAATCGGAACGCTGGCATCGACGGGACTGGCGGGGGATGATCTGAGCGGAACCCTGACGGTGAGGGATTCATCCGGGGATGTCCACACCATTACTCTGGGTACGCCTGGAACCACCGATACCCTGTCGGACCTGGCGAATACGCTCAACGCGGATGGCTACGGGATTACGGTAAAATACAGCGCGCCAAGCAAGAGCGACGTGTTTACGTCGGCGAGCTCGACGGCGAGCGTAACAGCGGCTAGCCTGGGCGACACCACAACGCCGGCCGATGTGCCCACATTTACCGCGGCGTCGGCTTACTATACGGTTGGTGTTTCGAACTCGGGCGGCGGTACGGCGGCGCCGGACCTGGCCGATACGGCAACCGGACAGACGGCCGCGACAGGGGCGACGTTTACCCCCGATCCAAATGGGCTGGGCGGCGTGGCGACCATCAGCTATTCCGACGGCGCAGGCGAGGACCTAAGCGGCACCAGCCTGACCGACCAGGCGAGCGCGCAGTCGGCGCTGAACGAGTTGAACCTGGCCATCAGCGATGTTGCGGCGCAGGACGGCTACATTGGGGCGCAGATCAACACACTTAACTCGATCAGCCAGGTAATGAGCACGCAGCAGGAGAACGTGGTTTCAGCGCAGAATGCGATTCAGGCCACGGACTATGCGTCGGCGACTTCGAATATGTCGAAGTACGAGATACTGAGCCAGACGGGTATCGCCGCGCTGGCCCAGGCGAACAGCGTGCAGCAGGAAGTGACCAAGCTGTTGCAGTGATCCGCGAACGGGGGCAGTGAGCTGTAAGCGGACTGCCCTGTTTGCCCACAGAGATTAGCAGGACTGCAGCACCTTCAAGACAACCCAGGGACGGGCGGCGGCAAAGGCACAACCTTTGCCGCCCGTTTTTTGTGGGGGGACAGAGAACCTGCCTGCAACACAGCCGACCAACAAAGTGCCTGATTTGAGAGACGTCCCGATGCCACTTCCTGCCCGGTTGCGGCTACCAGGATCCGGTGCGGAGGAACTCGTGAATGGAGACGGCGGCCTTGCGGCCAGCGCCCATGGCGAGGATGACGGTGGCGCCTCCGGTGACGATGTCGCCGCCGGCGAAGACTCCGGGCTTTGAGGTGCGCATGCTTTCGGGGTCGGCGACGATGTAGTTGCGGGGGGTGGTCTTGAGATCGGGCGTGGTGCTCTGGATGAGTGGATTGGCGGTGGTGCCGACGCCGATGATGGCCACGCTGGCGGGGAGAACATATTCGGAGCCTGCAATGGGGACGGGCCTGCGTCGGCCATCGGCATCCGGCTCGCCGAGTTCCATGCGCACACAGCGCGCGCCGGTGAGCCATCCTTTTTCATCGCCGATAAACTCGATGGGATTGGTTAACATGCGGAACTCGATGCCCTCTTCAAGGGCATGGTGAACCTCTTCAATGCGGGCGGGCATCTCAGCCTGGGAACGGCGATAGACCAGGGTTGCGGAGTGGGCGCCGAGACGGCGCGCGGTGCGGACCGCGTCCATGGCAGTATTGCCGCCGCCGACGACGATCACGTCGCGATCGCGGCAATCGTATACGGGCTGATCGTATTCGGAGGCCTGGTAGGCGCGCATGAGGTTGATGCGGGTGAGAAATTCATTGGCGGAGTAGACGCCGTTGAAGTGCTCGCCGGGGATCCTGAGGAATTGCGGGAGTCCGGCACCGGTGGCGACAAAGACCGCGTCGAAGTGTTCGCTCTGGAGGAGCTCGTCGATGGTGACGCTCTTGCCGACCACGACGTTGGTCTCAAATTGGACGCCCATCCGGCGCAGGTTGTCGACTTCCTCTTTGACGATGGACTTGGGGAGACGGAACTCGGGAATGCCGTAGATGAGGACGCCGCCAAGCTCGTGGAGGGCCTCGAAGACGCGGACGCGATGACCCTTCTGGACCAGGTCACCGGCAGCCGAGAGACCGGCCGGACCACTGCCGACGATGGCTACACTCTTACCGGTAGGCGGCGCGATGGCGGGCAGGCCAAGCTGTCCGCTCTCCCGTTCGTAGTCGGCGATGAAGCGCTCAAGGTTGCCGATCGCGACGGGCGCGCCCTTTTTACCAAGCACGCAACCGCCTTCGCATTGATTTTCCTGCGGACAGACGCGGCCGGTGATGGCAGGCAGGGCGTTATCCTCGCGCATTTTGGCGGCGGCAGCGAGGTAATCGCCCGTGCGGATGAGAGAAACGACCTCTTTGATCTTGACGCCCACAGGACATTGCACGACGCAGCCGGGCTTGGCACATTCGATGCAGCGCATGGCCTCAGTGAGCGCCTCATTCTGCGGTAGGCCCAGGTTGACTTCTTCAAAGTTGCGGCTGCGTTGCTGGGGATCGCGAGCAGGCATGACGGTGCGCGGAATCTTCATCCGGTCCCTAAGAGGGACGGCGTTTTGGAGGGGGATGGTAATTTGCGGCCGAGTTTGCAGATCGGACTTAGACATAATGCTTGTCTCTCTCGCCAGCCTCAGCGCTAAGGCGCGCCCTTTCGGCTTCCTTTTCCGCCAGCTCGGCGCGTAACTGCGCGAGCTCCTCCTGCTCATGCTCCTTGAAATGCTTGAGCGACTGGCACTCCTTGTCGCGATACATGGCGTTGCGCTGCATGAGGACGTCGAAGTTGACCAGGGAGGCGTCAAACTCGGGCCCGTCGACGCAGGCGAACTTGCTTTTGTCGCCGAGCAGGACGCGGCAGCCGCCGCACATACCAGTGCCGTCGACCATGATGGCGTTAAGACTGACCATGGTCTTGATGCCGAGGGGAACAGTGATGCCGGCGACGGCGCGCATCATGGGCACCGGGCCAACGGCGAGCACAAAGTCGATGGGGCGCCCGGCAGCGAGGAACTCATTGAGCTTTTTAGTGACAAGACCCATTTCGCCATAGGTGCCGTCGTCGGTCATGATGCAGGCCTCGCTGCTGGCCTGGCGCACTTCGTCTTCAAAGACGACCATCGGGGCGCTGCGTGCGCCTTCAATGAAGATGACATGGTTGCCGGCCTGTTTGAGGGCATTGGCCGTGGGCAGCGCCATGGCGGTGCCCACGCTTCCGGCCAGAATCACGGCAGTGCCGTAGTTTTGAATCTCTGAGGGGCGGCCGAGGGGGCCGACGATGTCGAGGATGGAGTCGCCCGCTTCAAGGCAATTGAGCAGGGACGTGGTTTTGCCTATGGCCTGCACGACGATGGTGACGGTGCCAGCGGCGGGATCGGAGCTTTTGATGGTGAGCGGAATGCGCTCGCCTCTTTCGTGCAAGCGGAGAATGACGAACTGGCCGGGCTCCTGCTTGCGAGCAATGCGCGGCGCCTCAACAACAAACTGCTTGATATTAAGGCCGACACTCTGGGCTTCGACGATCCTGTACATGCGGAAGAACTCCAAATCGATCCGGGTGGGGCAGAGCGCGGCGGCGTACGGTCGGCAGGCCAGGCCTCAAGAAAATAAGTAAGTTGGACGCACGGAGGAGCGACTCCCTCAACCCACTTTATTATTCAAGATTGGGTTGTCAAGGCGTGTGACATGCATCACGCGACGGTGGAGAGGGGAGGCGCCGAAGGCGGGGAGAACCATGCGAATTGCGGTTGGGTGCGGGGCGCGGCAGGGGTTTGACGAATCGGGTGAGAGCGGGGACAATAGGAGAGCTGACTCAATGTGGGCCTGTGGCGCAGCTGGGAGCGCGCTTCCATGGCATGGAAGAGGTCATCGGTTCGATCCCGATCAGGTCCACCAATAAACCCAACAACTTAGCGGATTCGCAGAAAAAACGCGATACGCTTTCGATACGTTGGTTCTCATGCTGCATCCTCCGCAGCACTTTCTACGACATTCCTTGAACGGTCCAGAAGAACATCCACCACCCGGCTTTGCGCTTCCCGCTTGGCTGAGGTCAGAGCCTTCGTGTAAATGTTCATGGTTGTGGAGATATTTGCGTGACGCATCAATTCCTGCACCACCTTGACATCTTCCCCGTTAGCTTTGAGCAGTGTTGAGTAGGTGTGCCGGAAGGTATGGAAGCCGACCCACTTTGTGATTCCGGCCCGTTTTGCGGCAGGTTGCAGGAAGCGATCCAACAGCGTATCGGCCCAGGGCGGCATTTTGCCCTGCACTCGTTCGCTGGCGAAGACCCAGTCCTCCGGCTCTGCGTAGCAAGTTTCCCGCTTCCAGGCGAGCAATTCGGCAGTGGTCAACTCATCGATTGGAACCGGCCTGCGGGAGGTTTCCGTTTTGCACTTCCCTACAATGCCGTCCACGACCGACCGGGTGACGTCCATCTGCAACGTCTTCCAGTCAATGTCCATCCACTTCAAGCCCAGGACTTCGCTGATTCGCAGGCCTGTAGTCGCCGCCACGATGCCAATTACGCGCATCTTCTGCGGCAGCTCCAATATGAGCGCACGGAATTCTTTCACTTCCAACGGTTCCGTTACCCGCTTCCGCTTGGTGCTCTGGCGGACGGCAAAGATGGGGTTCTCTCCATCATTGAGCCAGCCATAGCGGATCGCGTGTTGGAAGACTTCACTCATGATGCCCTTGATCTTCGCTTTGGTCCCATTCGCTAAATCGTCGATGGAGCCAAGCCACCGCTCTACTGCCACCGCTTTGATCTCCCGAAGACGGTAGTGGCCCCAACGCGGAACGATTCTCGCCTTCAGATAAACAGCGTAGGTCTGCTTTGTCTGTACGACCTTCCGCTCGGATTCTTTTTCCAGATCCAATTCAATCAACCGATAGTGTTCTACCAATTGCTCGAAGGTTTCTGGCAAGCCTTCAGGTCGGTAGGTGTGGTGGTTAACGTCGAGGCGCAGTGTCGAAACAGCCTTCCATGCTGCCGTTTCCGTTGGGTACTGCTTCACTGAACCAATTACAAGAGCACGCATCTTGGGTTTGCCTTTGGCGTCAATGTCCCGCCATCGGTAAACCCAGACTGCCGGCCCCTTCTTGCGCTGATGACGGCTGAAAAAGCCGTGTTGATACCGTGGTCGATTCAAGAGACATTCCTCTCATTCCGACCCCGATGGCTGGTCCAATTTTACCGCTTCACACTCCAACCATCGAGAAAGTTCCGAGAGGCGAAATCGCCACATCAGGCGCACTCCCCGACCTACGGGATGCGCCGGCAGGTCGCCTCTCCGGGCCAGTTTCAGCACAGTCTTCCGTGACAGAGCCAGGAAGTCAGCGGCACGTTCAGGAGCGACAAACGGTTCGTGCGTCGTGGGGGCATTTAGGAGTTCCATCTCTCACCTCATCAGGACATGTGCAACGCGAACAACACTGCTTTCCTTGGGCTTCCAATCGTTCGATCATTCCTCACGTCTGCCCTCGAACGGCGTAGGCTTGAAAAGCTTTGCTCGACTTAACGGCGCATCCCTGGCCCGGTTCTCCTCCGCGAGGCGATCCAGTCTCGCCATTTCCTCTTCTCTTCGTATTTGCCATTCGGGTTTGGTATTTTGCCCGGCACCCTGAGTCGCTATTGGCGCGGCGGGGGGTAGTGGTCGCCTTTCTGCTGTTGGCGCAGGGAGGTTCTTGGTCTTCGTCCTGGTCGGGCTAGGCTTACCTGTGAGCCGATTCGCCATCGCCACAAACTGCCGGTATGTTCCCTGGTAGCCCACATCTCGCAATATCCGCCATACCGCTTTCCAGGGCAGACCGACTTCTGAGATGGCCTTCAACTCAACAACAAACCTCTTCAGCCCCCTGGCCTTGAGCGGAAGAAGGTCCGTTCTTGCCCGGAGCCGTTCGGCCAATACGTTCACCTCAGTGACCTCGATATTTATTGACGAGTACATTTCAATAAGAGTTTGACACTAGACTATTGTTCGCGCAAGTTGGTCGTTCATTTATCTCTTTGATTGCCCTCACTTTCGCTCACTTCGCAGCACAATGCAGCATTCAGCAACACCTTCCCTCACCGTCAATAACGGTGAGGGTGAATGAGACTTTGTCTGCCAGAGTGCGGCTCTTATTGCGGTCGAAGGCCGCGCTTTCGGGAGCTCGGAGAGCGGCAGAGGATCGCTGGGGTTCGGGGCGTCTTTCGTGTGAAGTGCTGTAGTGGAACATAAAGCGCAGACGCACTTTGAGGGTTTTGCTCTTCTATCCTGTTTGTTTTGTGAGAGATATCCTGCCGCACATATGTACCTTTAAAAGACCATTGTGCCGCACATTCAAATTGCACATTTTTCAGTGCAATATGGCTTTTTAGTTGGCTTTTCGCCAGATCGGGTCGAACGCCACGGTCGCGGCGGCCTCTCGCCGGATGACCCCGTAATGTGTGATTGATCGGGATGCGCCCATCTTCGAACTAGGTATCGGAATTCAATCTCACGAGGTCATGCAGCCCCGATAGATTTACCTTGCATTTCTTCCACGTCGTGGAATAATTGCAAGGTGTGATCAAACGTGCAGCCAAAGCGCGGTTACTTCAACTTCTTAGCCAGTTCCCCGCTGTTGCTTTGCTTGGGCCCAGGCAAGTTGGCAAAACGACGCTTGCCCTCAGTCTCACCAGCGAGGTGGAAAATTCACCGCTGTACCTCGACCTGGAGCTTCCTTCAGATCGCTCAAAGCTTGCGGACCCGGAACTTTATCTCTCCGATTATGAAGATCGACTCGTGATCCTGGACGAAATCCATCGTCTTCCAGGAATCTTTCAGACTCTGCGAGGATTGATCGACCGGAGAAAACGAAAAGGAAAACGCACCAGCCAATTCCTCTTGCTCGGATCGGCGTCTATTGATCTCTTGCAACAGTCTGCGGAGACGCTTGCGGGCAGAATCGCCTATACGGAGCTGACTCCATTTCTAGAAAGCGAAGTGGTTGGCTCTTCCTCCAATGCCAGCCAAGCGCTTTGGGTCCGTGGCGGCTTTCCGGACAGCTTTCTCGCCGACACCGAGGCTCAGAGCTATGAATGGCGCGCGGCCTTCATCCAGACGTATCTGGAGCGGGATGTTCCCGCGTTGGGTCCACGCATTCCAGCGGAGACGCTTCACCGCTTTTGGCAGATGCTTGGACACAATCAGGGCCAGATGCTAAACGCGGCGCAGCTTGCGGCGGGGCTGGGGATCAGCGGCCAGACGGTCGCCCGATATCTCGACATCATGGTTGACCTCCTGCTCGTGCGTCGTCTACAACCGTGGGCTTCCAATGCCGGCAAGCGTCTTGTCCGCTCCCCAAAGGTCTACGTTCGGGATAGCGGCCTTCTGCATACGCTCCTCGGCATACGCGATCAGGAAACGTTATTGGGCCATCCCGTCGTCGGGTCGAGCTGGGAAGGATTGATCATCGAGAATATTTTGGACACGGTTCCGGCCAACACGCAGGCATGGTTTTACCGAACATCTGTTGGAGCCGAGATTGACCTCATTCTGGAAACCGCGCCAAATGAGCGGTGGGCAATCGAGATCAAGCGTTCCCTCAGTGACCCGAAACCGAGTAAGGGCTTTTATATCGGCTGCGCCGACGTCAAGGCCGACCATCAAATCGTCGTTTACCCAGGCCAGGAGAGCTATAGGAACGATCCAAAGACAGAGATCATGCCACTGGACGCGCTACTCAAACTGTTGTCAAGCTAGGCGACCCGACGAACCTCATGACGAATCAGACGCGGACTCTTCCGCTAAATGGCCGCAATCTTCTCACCAACGCTCGAAACGCTACGCGCCATCTCATAACGCCACATGCCATAGCTTCCTTCCGCATTGACCGCGCTCACCCAACGAGCTGCCGCACTCGCCTTCACTTCGGCTAGCGGATCGAAGCCCTTCGTTTCGAGAATGACCGTTGTATTCGGCAAGTCTTTCAACCGGACGAGGAAGTCCGGAACGTAGTCATGCATTTGTCCATTGTTAAGGTATGGAATCCCGAAACCTAACCCCGCGTTTTTGACAAAAGCCTCGACACGATGATGTGTATCCAAGATGAAGGCGGCTGCTTGTTCCCATCGCTGGGTGTCTGCAATAACAAAGTTCACGTGGCTCCGAGTCACTTCGCGCACGTCTTTGCTTGTCCAGGTATCGACATCCGCGGTCGATCCTTCGACCCGGTTTTCTTCGTACCGAGGAATCTCGGGAGCTTCTCCCTGCGCTTGATCCGGTCGAATATGTTCCCGAAGCACCTCTATCAACCAGCCAAAGTAGGGTGATAGGAAAGCGTCTTTCAGATCCCCACCATGGAGGACCTCGACCCGCTCTCTAATATACCTATCGACAACCGGAATGATTTGCGGGAAAAGGGTGTGCGGCGCGATTGTAGCCGCCGGCTGGGCGCAATATTCTCGGGTCAATCTCTGCGCACACTCAAATACAAGCTGCTGCATACGATGTCTGCGTCGAAACTCTTCCAAATCAGCCTGGGATGCTCGACCAGGTCCGCTCATCGTAAGGCGACCTCTGTCTGTCATCGCGAAGCCGCGCATCTCAACTTCTGTCGGAATATGGAGTGGATCGATTGTGAGCGCTGGAACATTCTCCCAATCAAAAACGATTCGGTTGCGAATGGCTTGCGTGTACCCCTCAACCCTGGGAAAGGTGATCTTAAGCGCGGACCGTTCTGGTAAGGCGTGCACATGGTGACGCCTCACTCTCTCTGCGGGAGCAACTTGCGCATTTGCTTTGAACGGCACTACTTCGAACGGCACCCCAAGCACTGTCGCGATCTCTTCCGAAAAGCGATCATCTTCTCCAAGCGCATAGCTCGCTCGCCGTAAACCGCGGCCTACAACTTGCTCACACAGCAACTGTGACATGAAAGGGCGGAGGCCGATGATGTGCGTTACAGTGTTGCAGTCCCAGCCCTCAGTCAGCATTCCGACGCTCACGATACACCGAACGTCTCGCCCAGGAGGATGAAGGGGGCGGCCAAGTTTCTGTGCCGTCTCAACAAATTTCTCGGGGTAGATAGGCTGCCCTTGCCTATCCCGTGTCCAGTCTGTCTTCCCGACGGTATCCAATGTGAAACGCATCCATCGCGACTCATCACCCTTTGCACCGTCCGTGTTTGTCTCCTTCACGACCTTGGAGTCCACCCGTATAGTGACGACATTCCCATCGCGATTTCGCAATTGTTCCAGCCTAGCTGGTGGAAGACCTGCCGGCGTCTTATCCTCAGCGATCCACTCGTAAATCACTTTTGCAAGCTTGGTATTCTTCACAACCAGGATGTAAACCGGTTCTCTCTCGCGAGACTCACTCTTCCAATGATCGAATTCGATTTGCCAGAGGCTACCCAACATTGTGATCGGTTGCTGCGCCCACTTTAGAATGGCCTCGGGTTGTGGATTGGCACGTGTTCCGCCCCGTTCGCGTGCGGTCAGCCGACCAGGCTGCATAATCCAATCCCAGATATTCCGGTAACCAGGAATCTCCGCTCCCGTGTTATCGCGGGCGGCCAACTGCGGCACTTTCACGAGTCCAGACTCAATAGAATCGATGAGGCCGAAGTCACTCACCACCCAGGGGAAAGGCTTGTTTGTCTCCTGCCCAACCCGACCAACGAAATAAGGTGTTGCTGACAGGTCCACACAGACATTGATTCCCCGCATCCGGTGGATGCGGTCGAGGCCGTCAACCCAGACGGTAGCCTCTTTCTTATCGGTCAATAGCTCGTCTTCATCTTCTTCATCGTCAGCTTCGTCTTCGTCCGGAATCTCTTCCGCGATTCGATAGGCATGGTGCGCCTCATCATTGAGGACGAGAATGTTTTTCTTTCCGCCAATGTCGCGCCCCAGGACTCGCTGGAGTAAGGCCGTATCGCTTTCCACGTACCGAGCCGACTCTACAAAGACCTTTTTGAGAGCGCCCGTCTTCGGGTCGGTTTCTGCGTCCAGGACGGTCAGAAGCCCACGCGACACCTGGCGCTCAAACTCTTCGAGCGTAAGATATCTCTTGTTGCGAGCTGTAGTCGTTTTCGGCCCGATCCGAATCGCCTCGCGTGTTCTCACGAGAACGCCGCGCTTTTCGACTTTTGCACCGTCCGTCTGGACACTCTGGGGCTCGAAGACGTGCCAGTTAGTGACCAGCACCCGGCCCTGGGCGAGTTGGGGCATGAGATGTGTCGGCACCAAATCACGTGTTCGATAGATGCTCGCGTCTCCTCGTTCGGTTTGCAACTCCGTCAAGCGGTCTCGGATCGTCACATTTGGACACACTACGACAACCACACCGGAGAAACGCTTGTCCCCACGGCTCGCCACTTTGTTCAGGATGCTCCAGGCGGTAAGCATCCCCATTACTGTCGTCTTGCCTGCTCCGGTCGCCATCTTGCAGGCGTATCGAAGGAAGCCACTGTATCCTTCGCTCTTCCGATCTGCGCTGGGCTCATCCCGAGGCACTGATATCCCTTGGAGGAGGTCTTGACGAGCCTCGGTGAGAAAGATGATTGTCTTCGCAGCTTCCAATTGCGCATAAAAAAGCCGCTTTTCCCGACCTTCATCCTGCCAGTATGTGAGCAACTCTGCAGTGGTCCGGGTTGCGCCAGCATAGCCAGAGTTCTCCCAGGCTTTCAGGCGATCTCGGATGAGGTTCACCATTACAAGCTCATAAGCGCCGGTGTAGAGCGCCGACGGTCCCAGAATCCTGCCGTCCGTAGTCCAGGAATTCCGTTGGTCACGAGGCTCGAATACGAACGAAGGCCTTCGACCATCCCGCTTCTGGGGCGTCTCGCCTTCTCGCAGATACCAGAAACATTCCGGCTCACGGAATGGACTATTCAGAATCGGTTGGCTGACCTCATTGCTGCTCATGCTTTCACCGCCTCCGCAGCCTCGCTCAGCTTTTTCACAACCATCAGCTCATTGCCCCGGTCGTCGATCACTTTCACCGCAATCTGCGAGTTCTTGTCTGCCTCAAAAGGCGCACTCACGGACCCTGCGAGATGGTCCCAGAGACTTGCTTCGTAGTCTGCTTTGAGTGCTTTCTTCAGCGCGTCCCAGGCGCTAGTCCGCGGAAAGAACGCCTGCGTTACGTGGAAGCACATACCGTTATAATCCGTATCGAGCAACCATGCCGGTACATCGTCGCCCTTGGAGTGATGATTCTCCATCGAGATCGGGTCGAAGACATCGAGACCGAGCAGTTCGACTTGATACCGGCCACCTTCCAATTTGCTCACCGCAATCTCTGGAAGGCCGCACACTGAGAAGATTTGGCTCGAACGCATGTTCTTGAGCAAGTCGCCCATGTTCAGATCCATCGTTGCTTGCACGTAGGTCGCCGGTATGCCCATGAGCTCATCACAGTTTTGGATCAACTGCCGAGCGTTAGGCTCGATTGCAAACCCTATGCAGTAGAGATGGGTGTAATCCTTAGCGGCAGCTTCTTTCGCAGCTCCGTACACAAGGCCCTCGGAGATACTTCCGTTTTCCGGTCCGAAGACGATGGCTATTGATTTACGGCTCATACCTGGGAGGAGCAAGCCGCTAGCCTCAGCGGCTTCGTCGACAACGTCGGCCAGAGTCGGCGCTTGCCCGTCTGCGCTCGCAGCTACGCTTGCCTCTAGAAGGCCCGCCAATGTCCGTGTTAGCGGACGAATATTGTGCAGTTGAACTGTACGATTGCCTTCAAGTCGCAGTAAGGGACTTCGGCGCAGAATATCGAGCATACGGTCTACATAGCTGCCGATCTGCTCGCTCGGAGTCTCGATAGCCGCACGTTCCGTCTCTGGTCTCGATTGATTTTCGATATCGAGCGGTGTCGGAATCGTCGCCTCAAAGCAGAACGGCCCGGTGATTCGCGTGACATTCTTATCTTCCTCAGGTCGATCAACAAGGACTTCCTCCTCTGGAGGCTCATTGTTCGCAATCGACTTCAATGTCACATGCGGAACTATCCCGCCGACCTCTTCGTCGTTTCGGTTCTGTCGGCGCTGATATTCAAAGCCTGCTGAGGGAGCTTCACCACCGCCTTTGATTTTGTACCAAGGGAATGTTGCAGTAAGCAGCCTCTGTCGCGCTAGTGCCAAGGGTACTCGCGACGTGTCACATGTGAGCCATCGTCGCCCCCACTGCTCGGCGACAAACGCCGTAGTTCCAGAGCCGCAAGTCGGATCGAGAACTATGTCCCCCGGATCGGTCGTCATTAGAATGCACCGTTGAATGACAGTCGGAGTGGTTTGGACAACGTAGGCGCGACTTCCGAATTCGATAGTGTCTTGCCATGAATTGACCAATGATGACAGACCAAAATCGCGGACGTACATTTTGTAGTAAAGCTTGTCACCGAGGACAAAAAGCCTTTTCGAGGCTTCAAGCGTCTTGACCCCCGCAGGCGTCGTTCTCCAGCTCTTCCCACGCTTTGTGGTGAAGATCTTCCCTTCAAAATTGATCGGAAATGTACAGGACGGGGTGTAGCCGGACGAGGCTAGGTCGGAACGTTTGAAGATTCGGTGTTCTTTCGATGTTTCTGCAAAATTCTCAATCTCTTCTTTACTCAATCGCCGGTAACCTATCTGGTCTTCTGAATCGGCGTAAACGAATTCAGAATCTCCCCCAACATTCTTCGGGACGTAAAGGTTTCGATATTTCATTCTTTCTTTATCGACCGCATACCAACATAGGTAATCAAAGACGGATTCAATATTCCCAGACTCAAGAGGCATCATCGTTTTGAAGTTAATAACTGCAACAAAATTTTCTTTACCAAATACCTCGTCTAGAACCTCGCGAACGTGATGCAAATTGTCGTCGCTAATCTGTATGAAGATACTTCCTCGGCTAGATAGGAGATTACGTGCCAAGATCAGACGATCTCTCAGGTAGGCTAGATAAGAATGAAGGCCGAGCTCCCAGGTGTCTCGGTAAGCTTGAACCATTTCCGGTTCACGCGTGAAGTCCTCGTCAGCATTGTTGTCCACGTTACGTTTACGTACGAACGGCTGAAAATTCGATCCAAACTTTACTCCATAGGGAGGGTCCATGTAGATCATCTGGACCTGCCCGCCCATTCCCTCGTACTCCAGCAGTGAATTCATCACCACCAGCGAGTCGCCCAGCACCATCCGATTCACCCACTTGTCGAGGTGTTCGTACGGCTTCATGCGCTCCGCCAACGGCCTGCCAGTATCTCCGAAGAGGCTCGCCTGCAGATCTACGCCCGCCCGCTTGTGTCCTTTGAGCGTCTGAAGAATCGCCTGCGTCGAGAGCCGCTCATGGATAAAGAGCGGCAGTGTAGGCACTTCCATTGACAACCGCTCAGCTTTTCCTGCCCATTCAAGAAATGGCTTGCCCAGTCCCTGTAAAGCTTTGACCGCATCCTCCAGGCCGCTTACTGTCGTCAGCACCTCGTTCCCGGTACCGATAAACCGCTTCGGTTCGGGAAAGCGATGGGGAGCCGGCAGCTTTGATGACTCCACAATCAGTCCAAGGAGCCATTCACCCAGAGACCGAGTAGGGCTGTCATCCCAACTGAGCGCCGGGTCCAGGGAACTGTCGTAACGGTAAGTTTTCGGAGCTTTGCGCTTCTTAAACTGAGCCTGCGTGCCCACTTCGGGCCGTGTCGGCGTCTCTTGCGTGTGCTGGTATGGCTCGGCAATTCGGCTGGTCGCAGGGCGCTTTTTACTTGGTGGCATTCGCTCTCTCTCTTCAATGCTCTTAGTCTTACAGCTATCACCGGCTTCGGTAATTGCGACTTTGGTAACCACAGGCGGGGAGAGATGCCAGGACGCGGTCGGCAGCCTCTCTAAATTCTGTGAATGTGTATCCAGGAGCATCATACAAAGCGGCGGGCAGAGACCGCGAGGAAAAAGCCAACGGTGCTTCGGTGCTCGCTCTGCTTTTGACAGACCGACAGGGGCGGAGCGACCACAGTATTTGGCCATTCAGGCCGCCATGCTCACCCAGGGCGGGCATTTCAGAAGCAGCTATGGGGTCTAAACGACCGACTCCTGCGGCGAGGACGATCTCATGCCGGAGATGATCGTCTTCAGCGTTTCGAGAGGGCCTGGATGATGCCGGTCCAAGTAACGGGCGATCTTCTCATCACCGAACAGACGGTCGAGATAGGCGCATGTCACTGTGAGCGTGAGAACGTCGGTTCCGTAGGTCTCTTCGATTGCCTTTAGGTTCTGAATTATGCCGTCGGTGTCTTCGCCCAGGAGCGTGTCCGCTGCGTCGGAATTGGCCTTGTTTTGGCGTGCAATTGAAGCCTGTGTCAGAAGCGCCGGAGGACTGATGGCGAGCCTGGTCTTTGCAAACGATACAGAATAGTCATTGCGGAGGACCATTAGCTCCACCGTCGCGATCTGTCCAATCGCTTTCATCTTTCGCAGTATTGGGAACAGTTCCAGGCTTAGCTTTTTGTCACGCAACATCTCTACGACCTCTGGGCAAATTCCTTCGAGCATTTGCGCCCGCCTCCGAATTGCCGCAACATCCACGTTCAGGGTAGCGGCGATACGCTCCTCGGCGACTCCGCTCTTGAGAGCTTCCATCAGCATGAAGTGTTGGGCTACAGGTGGGATGTGGTTAACTCGCTTGTTGTACGAGTAGCTCTCATCGTCCGTGGAAAGGATGCAGTTAACTTCCTCCGTCCCCAATATCTTGAGGGCCTCAAATCTGAGATGTCCATCCAGTAGCAGAAAGCCTTTACCTTCCTGCGGAAATACCACCAGCGGCTCGATTAGGCCGATTTCGCGGACGGAGGAACGGATTTGTTTGAAAATAGAGGAACGGAGCGCCTCCGCAGTTGCATTCCGCTGTGGAACGATCGAGCTCAGCGGCAGAGTTAGGATGTTGTTCTGAAAAGCAGAACGCAAGTTGGCGGCGGCACGTTTCATTGTTGAAGCCTCCCCGCGAGCTCGGCAGGAATGGACTGGACGCCCTCGGCCTTTAACAAAGTTCGAAAGTGCTCATCTCCAAATAAGATTCGCGCAGCGGAAGTCAACAAAATCAGCCGATCTCTTGTTCGGTTAGCTTTCACAACCAAAGCGGTCTGCTCACGAATCTTCTGCTTGTATTCCTGGACCAGGGATTCGCCGGTAAGCTTGCGATGCCTCGGCGGGGCCTTTCCTAGAAGTCTTTGTTTTTCCAACCTCTGGCTTATAACGCGGCGAGCGGCAGAGATGCGCGCTCCGCGCAGGTCACCTTTCTCGTAAGCCTCAGATAGTGCCCTGGAAATCTCATGATTGTTGCCAGTGGCGATTTCTACTGCAACGCTGAGCGGTATACGCCCGGCCTCGACAGCCAAGACAAGAAATTCTTCCCCTTTATCGATGAGGTTGCAGATTCCATATAGGTACGCACGATCCAGGCCGAGCTTGCGAGCGATCTGCTCGCTTGAGTGCCCTCTCTCACGCAGAACCCGAACCTCGAACAAAATGGCATGCGTTGATGCTGGCCTTCTCGCTATGTTTTCCACCAGGCTCATCAATTGCCGATCCTGCTCAGGTGCTTCGATGACAATTGCTGGAATGGACATTTCACCAAGCTCGACAAAAGC
>Ga0181517_10002809_pt1 | contig 17233 bp, 12 predicted proteins | sample PEATcosm2014_Bin_31_FD_119748 | JGI IMG/M metagenome (GOLD analysis project Ga0181517, IMG submission 119748) | Peatland microbial communities from MTU Mesocosm Facility, Houghton, MI, USA - PEATcosm2014_Bin01_30_metaG | ecosystem: Environmental > Terrestrial > Soil > Wetlands > Peat | place... | reverse complement strand
CGCAATGGGGCGCGAATTCCCTCGTCTATCGCGCCGCTGGCGTCGATTATCGCGTGGATCAGGGCGCGTTTTTCCAGGTGAATCGCTGGCTTGTCGATGCCCTGGTCGGGAATGTAACGACGCATGCGTCCGGCGCGTTGGCATGGGATCTTTTTGCCGGCGTGGGGTTATTTGCGCGGCAACTCGCGGATCGATTTGCGCGTGTGATTGCTGTCGAGTCCGCACCGGCATCGATTGCGGCTTTGACACACAACCTGCACGAGACCAGCGCATCCGCGGTGAAAGCAGACACCCTCGAGTTCCTGCGGAGAGCTCGCTCGGGCGAGCTGCCCGATTTGATTGTTGTCGACCCGCCCCGCACCGGTCTGGGCGCGGAAACCACGGCGATGCTCGCAGAGATTGCTGCGCCCGAAGTCGTCTATGTCTCATGCGATCCCGCAACTCTGGCGCGGGATCTACGCGCGCTGCTCGGTACCGGTTATGCCATCGAACACATCACGCTCGCCGACCTCTTCCCGCAAACCTTCCATCTTGAAACCGTGGTGCGGCTGCGCCGCTAACCTTCCGCGCGCCTGAATCACTGCACAGGTTCCCGGTTCCTGATAGGCTTGATGCCAAATTCACTTCACTCACTCGGGCCATATGTCCATCGCCCCCCCCACCCCCGCGCAGCCCGCGGCCGGTCTGACGACCGTTCCGCTTTTTCATGCGGCGTGGCTGTTTGCGGCGGGAATCGCGCTGGCAGGCCGCCTATGGTTTCAACCCAGTATTGTGCTCGTCGCGTTGGCGCTCACCGCTGCCGTGTGTATGGTGGCAGCCCTGCGCGGGCAACACATGGTCTGGCTGCCGCTGGCCGCGGTATGGCTGCTGCTGGGCGCCTGGTGCGGAGAGATGGAACCCCACCCTGCCGCCGCGCCGGCGCTGACCGCGCTTTCCGACGGGCTGTTACGGACCGTCGAAGGAACCGTAATCAACACAGGTCCCGTCCGCACGGAACTAGAGCAGAATGTGGGTGAACCCTCGGCCACCTCACCCTCCGAGCGCGTCGATATTCGCGTGGCGAGCGTCGAGGTGGTCAACGACGAGAGCGACACGCAAGCGTTGGTGGACGGCGGTGTGCGGCTGACGGTTCGCTGGCCCGCCGGTCAAGGCGAGCAAGCGTTCGAGTGTGGAGACCGCGTGCGCGCCGTGGTGCGTTTGTTGCCTCCGGAGACTTATCACGATCCCGGAGTCTGGAGCCGCGCTGATTTCCTGCTGGACGAGGGAATTACCTCGACGGCGACGGTGACTGTTGACCGTATCGCCCGGCTGGGGCGTTCGCCCGGCGCTTTCGTGTCGTGCCGTGTGAGCGGATGGCAGCACACGTCCACCGAGCGGCTGCTGGCGTTGCCTGCTGCGATGCGGGACTTCCCCGCACCCTTGCGCCTCTCTGAAGATGATGCCGTGATGCTGTCCGCAATGGTGGCCGGTGACCGCACGTACCTGACCCACGTGCTGCGCGTGGGTTTTGAGCGCACCGGCTCCTTCCACATGCTGGTAGTTTCAGGCCTTCATCTTGCCATTGTGGCCGCCTGTCTTTTTTGGATATTCAAGCGACTGCGATTGCCGCGCGTCCCCGCCACCCTCCTCACCATTGTCGCCTCGTTTGCTTATGCACTCTTCACCGGTTTTGCCACGCCGGTGCAGCGCTCGCTCTGGATGGTGACGCTCTATCTGCTGGGGCGGCTACTTTATCGCGAGCGCAGCCCGTTGAACACCATCGGATTTGCCGCACTATGTCTGCTGGTGGTGAGCCCGCGCAGCCTCTTCGACTCCAGCCTCCAGATGACGCTGCTGGCGGTCGTCGCGATTGCCGGCGTGGCCGCGCCGCTGTTGCAGGGCACAATTCATCCCTACTCGGCAGCCACGCGCGATCTCAAATTGGTCGCTGTCGACATCAAACTCACGCCGCCGCTGGCGCAGTTCCGCGTGCTGATGCGGATGGTCGCCGAGCGCCTGCAACGGGCAGCCAGCAGTACCATCGCATGGCGGGTCTTCCCCTGGTGTCTACGGCTCGCCATTCGCTTGGTGGAGCTGTTTGTCATTTCCTGTATCGTCGAGCTTGCCATGACGCTGCCCATGGCTCTCTATTTCCATCGCATCACCATCTTTGCTTTGCCCGTGAATCTGCTCATTCTGCCGCTGCTAGCCGTGTTGATGCCGGCGGCGCTCATTGCCCTGTTGGCGCTCGTGGTGTGGCCCTCGGTTGCTGTGTTTCCGGCGATGGTCGTAGCGCTCGTGATGCACGTCGGAATTACTGTAGTTCGAGTCTTCGGCTCGCTGACTTTCGGTGATTTTCGCATTCCCGGTCCACTGCTTTGGCAATCGGCAGCATTCTGCGCCATGCTCGGAGCGGCGATTGTTCTGGCGCGCGGGAGTTTGAAATCGGCGGATCGGCGATTGCGGGATGGCGCCTGGATTGCGCTGGTGCTCGCGGCGCTTGCCGCCGTGCTGCCGCGACCGGTTGATCGGCCCCATGGCGCAATGCTCTTGGAGGTCATCGACGTGGGCCAGGGTGACTCACTGCTCGTCATCACGCCCGATGGAAAGACGCTGCTGATCGACGGCGGCGGATTTGGCGGCGGCCCGCGACAGGCTCCCCACCCCACGGACGAAGACCTGTCCGCGGGGACCCCGGAACCGCAGGATTTCGACATAGGCGAAGAAGTGGTCTCGCAGGCTCTGTGGGCGCGCGGCATCCGGCATCTCGACGCGGTGGCCCTCACTCACGCGCACTCCGACCACATTGGCGGATTGCCGGCAGTGCTAAGGAATTTCCATCCCGACGAACTCTGGGTGGGCAACAATCCCCACGTTGCCGCTTATAACGCACTGCTCGCCGAGGCGGCTACGCTGCACGTGCGCGTACGCAGCTTTCGCGCCGGCGACGCCTTCGCCTTCGGCAGCACGCAAATCAATGTGCTGGCACCGTTTCGCGATTATCAACCAGAAGCGGTACCCACCAACAATGATTCACTGGTGATGCATATGGCGTACGGCGCAACCTCTGTCATGTTGGAGGGCGACGCGGAAGCGTCGATCGAACAAGCCATGCTTGCCGAGCCCGGACTCGCCAGCACGCTGCTCAAAGTCGGCCATCACGGCAGCATCACTTCCACGCGGCCGGAGTTTCTGGCGCGCGTAGCGCCGCAGTGGGCGGTCATCTCCTGCGGGCTGCACAATCGATACGGTCATCCACGCGAGGAGGTGCTGCAGGCGTTGCAGGATGCGCATATCCGCACCTACCAGACCGACACCGACGGGATAACATGCTTTCGTCTCGACGGAAAGACGGTCACGGCGCAGGTTGGGTGCGGGGAACGGTAGCCGCGGCAAAGATATAGTGTGACTATGCAATTCATAAGAAAGCCCGGAGTCTTCAACCCGCATGAGACTGCGCGCTCTGAATCGCTGGCCGGCGTCCCGCTGGCCTCCTTCGGACGGAGGCTGGCTGCCTACCTGATCGACATGGTGCTGGTTTTTGGTACGTACACGCCGGCAATGGACGGGTTGCATTTTCTGCTCTTCGATGTGCTGGGGATGCGCGAAGAGCTGTATCGCTCGGCTCATGTGCACGCTGAGTTTCGTTTTGACCTACTGACGGAAGTAGCCTGGGCGCTGTGGTTGGTACTCTACTTTGGCATTTGGGTTTGGCAGACGAACGGGCAAACGCTCGGCAAATGGCTGCTGCGCATCCGCGTCGCCTCGCTCATGCACGAGCGCATCACGTTATGGCAATCGGTGGAGCGGGCGCTGGGCTACGGGGCGAGCGCCCTCGAAGCGGGCTTTGGATTTCTGCAGTACTTCCTCTATCCGAATCACCGTTGCCTGCACGATCGGATTGCGGAGACGATTGTAATTGCGGAGCCCGCGAAGAAATAGTTGTTGGCGGCCACACCTAAGCGCCAGCCGCCTTGTGAATCGCCAGTAGCGTTTCCAGCAGCGGCTTCAGCAGCTTTAGATCGAGGGCGTTGGCGCCATCCGACTTGGCGTTCGCCGGATCGTCGTGGACTTCTAGAAAGAGGCCGTCCACGCCGGCGGCAACCGCCGCGCGCGCCAGCAGCGGAATGAACTCCGGCTGGCCGCCACTCACGCCGTTGGCCGCCGAGGGCTGCTGCACGGAGTGGGTGCCATCAAACACCACCGGCGCGAGATTGCGCATGATGGCCAGCGAGCGAAAATCCACCACCAGATTGTTGTAGCCGAAGCTCGAACCGCGCTCGGTGAGAAAGACGCGCTCGTTGCCCGTGGAGCGGACTTTTTCGAGGCCATGGCTCATATCCCACGGCGCCACAAACTGGCCTTTCTTGATGTTGACCGCGCGTCCGGTACGGCCGGCGGCTACCAGCAGGTCAGTCTGCCTGCAAAGAAACGCGGGAATCTGCAGCACGTCCACGGCTTCGGCGGCAACTTCGCAATGGCTGGGCTCGTGCACGTCTGTCAGCACCGGCAGGCCCGTGTCCTTCGCAATGCGGCCCAAAATGCGCGTACCCTCAATCAGTCCGGGGCCGCGATAGCTCTTCACGCTGGTGCGATTGGCCTTGTCGTAGCTGGCTTTGAAAATATAGGGAATCCCGAGATCGGCCGCGATGCGCTGGACCGCTTCAGCGATGCTGCGCGCATGCGACTCGGACTCGATGACGCAGGGACCTGCGACGAGGAAGAGCCGGCCCGCGCCGACTACAACCGGGCCGATTTCGAACGAAGCGCTCACCAAGGTGATTTTACAGCGAGCGGTTCGCCGTAAGGCTTGGACCGTGAGTCGTGAACCGTGATCAGAGCCGGGCACTGTCGGCAGCGCGCTCCCCTCAACGACGACCTCGAGAGGGCGAGCACGCGGCAGGCAAGTCTAATCAACCTGGGCCGGCAGTCATTCCGTGTGGCTGCGCGTCCACTCAAACAGTGCGCGATCAATAGTGCGCAACGGCGTGGGGGCCGGCAGATCGCTCTGCGGGCTCACGATGTTGCTTTCGGCCAGGCGCTTGCAAAACGCCAGATATTCCTCGTAAAAGTGCACATCGTGGCGAGCATGACCAAGCGCTTCGAGCGCACGGTAATCCAACACCGTGTAGCGTTCTGGGTAAATTGCCGCCAGAATCGCTGACGCCACGGGAAGATCAACGCCGTGCAGCTCGATCAGGGCCTTCACGGCCGTTTCCGTCGTGGCTTCGGGCGTGGCGGCTGTGGCCAGCACGCGCCGGATCTTTTCGTTGCTGTTCCCGATCAGGTATTGCACCGCGCGCTCAGACTTCCAGCGCACGATCGCTTCCAGGTTCGCTAACGAGTAATCGCCATTGCGGATCGCTTCGCCGGCTTCGAAAGCTGCTTTTTCAAGCTCGTGCTCCTTTTCGCCGGTCGTCTGCCAGTACTGCTCTGCCAACTGCTGCAGCTCCGCTTCTGCGGGCTGAAGCTGAAAGTAGGCAACCATGTTTCCAAGTCCTTTCTATCTTTTATTACCCCAAAAACTTAGTCACAATAGGCCTGTCACGAAATCATTGTCAATAACACGGAGTGGGATTTTGCTACACATGTACCGGACTGATCCAAAAGTCGTAGCTGAAGTGAGCACTCAGCGTTTCCGGCGGGGCCGATCATAGTTTTCCTGGCCAGTTCCGGGATGGTGAACCCTCTCCACTCTTAGTAGACGAAATTGCGAGAAGGTTCGCTTCAAAGGAAGGATGTGCGGAGAAGAATCTTCGGTAAATGCTTGGCGTGTGCGGAGAGGAATGATCGAGTGCGGGCCTGCATTGGTGCAAATAAGAGAATAACTGTCCGTATGCATACATACATAAATATGCTAATATGTAAATATGCGTACAACGATCGACATTCCGGACGAGACCTACCGGAAGTTGAAAGTGAAGGCGGCTATCGAGGGAGATACGTTGCGCCAGATCGTCCTGCGTGCGATCCAGGCAGAGATCGAACAGACTGATGCCGAGCCGGCGCGGCGGATCACGGAACCCATCTTGAAGTCTTACGCCCCTGGCTCTATTCGGATTGAAGAGCGTGAGCAATCTTCCGGCACGAAAGAACTGGAGATGGCAGACCAGTCCAGCCGGGAACCGCAGAATCAGTTTGAGCTACCTGTGATTCGGTCGACTCGGCTCGGCTCCCAGGAGATCGACGACGAGACGACTGACGAGATCATCGGTTTCCCTTGATGTCAATGCATAGGTGAGTCTAAATAGCCTTTTTGCGGCGCTCGCAGAGACCGCGGGAATTCAGCCGATCAGGTTCGGCCTAGCGCCGGCAGCAAAGGTGAAAGCAAAAGCGCTGCTTGGTAGTGGTGGCAACGACTGAAAAGTAACCGCAGATCCTTCGACTCGTCCGCCTCTGGCGAACTCCCTCAGGATGACAGTGCGTTGGTGAGGGTTGGCGTCGTGCTCGCGCGAGTACCGACGCGCTTTACCCGGTTCTTGTAGCTCGCTTCAATAAACGCATGGAACAACGGGTGTGGCTCCAGCGGCTTCGACTTGAATTCGGGGTGGAACTGGCAGCCGAGAAAGTACGGATGGCCGGGAATCTCCACAATCTCCACGTAGGTCTGGTCGGGAGTGGAGCCCGAGATGCGCAGGCCCGCGCCGGTGAGCAGCGCCTCGTACTCGCGGTTGAATTCGTAGCGATGCCGATGGCGCTCGCTGATCTCTTTTTGGCCGCCGTAGGCGCGGCTGGCCAGCGACTCTTCCTGCAACACGCACGCCCATGCGCCCAATCTCATCGTTCCGCCCATCTCTTCCACGCCCAGCAGCTCGCGCAGCTTGTAAATAACGCGATGCTCGGTGGCGGGATCGAACTCGCTCGAATTCGCGTCCTTCAGGCCGCAGACGTTGCGCGCGAACTCGATGCACGCGGTTTGCATGCCCAAACAAATTCCAAAATAGGGCACGCTTTTCTCGCGCGCATAACGGATGGCGTTCAGCATGCCTTCAATGCCGCGTTTTCCGAATCCGCCGGGAACCAGAATGCCGTCGAACCCTTCGAGTTGTGCCTCGTAGCTGCGATCTTCGGGGCCGGTCGATTCTAGGCCCCCCGCTTCGAGCCACGTGACCTTGAGCTTGAGATTCTGCGCCACCGCGCCATGGGTCAGCGCCTCTTTGAGTGACTTGTAGCTGTCCTCGTACTCCACATACTTGCCCACAATGGCGATCGAGACTTCATCTTTGGGGTGGTAGCAGCGGTCCACGAGATCGCGCCACTTGCTCAGGTCGGCCTCGGGCGCGTCCTTGTGCAGATATTTGAGGATGAGCTCGTCAACGCCTTCCTGCGCAAAATTCAGCGGCACCTCATAAATGTAGGGCACGGTTTTCGCGCCGATCACGGCCTTTTCTTCCACGTTGCAGAAGGCGGCAATCTTCTGCTTGATCTCGCGGCTCAGTGGTCGCTCCGAGCGGCACAACAGCACGTCGGCCTGGATGCCGATCGAGAGCAACTCTTTCACGGAGTGCTGCGTAGGCTTGGTCTTAAGTTCCTGGGCGGCGGCGATCCAGGGAACCAGCGTCACGTGCACGAAGACAGTGCTTTCCCGTCCCAGTTCCTGGCGCATTTGGCGGATGGCCTCAAGAAATGGCAGCGACTCGATGTCGCCCACCGTGCCGCCGATCTCCACGATCGTGACGTCGGCGCCATTCGCGGCCACTTTGCGCATAGCGTTCTTGATTTCGTTGGTCACGTGGGGAATTACTTGGACAGTTTTGCCCAGGTAGTCGCCGCGGCGCTCCTTGAGGATGATCTGCTCGTAGATGCGGCCGGTGGTGTAGTTGTTGTCGCGCGAAAGCGGCGCGTGCGTGAAGCGCTCGTAGTGTCCCAGGTCGAGGTCGGTTTCCGCGCCGTCGTCGGTCACAAACACTTCGCCATGCTGAAAGGGCGACATGGTTCCGGGATCGACGTTGAGGTAGGGGTCGAACTTCATCAAATTCACGCGCAGGCCGCGGCTTTCAAGCAGGCAGCCGATAGAAGCAGCCGCGAGACCCTTGCCGAGACTGGACACAACTCCGCCCGTCACAAAGACGTACTTTGCCGACATCGATGCAACCTCATTATTTGTTTGTATTGGTTGGCCGTACCTGGTGGGCACATTCAAGTATGGCAGAGATTGGGATGCTGGGGGAAGCGGAAAATTATCGCGCCACACCGCAGCCGGGCCGTCGCTTCACATAACGGTACTAAAATGAGCGCCTTGCGTCCGACAGTGACGGCGCGGCGGCCGCAGAGATACGATGACTTCGGGGATTGGGGGCTGCCATGACGGGCAAGATCGAGGTTCTGAAGGTGGATATCACCACCCTGGCCGTCGATGCCATCGTGAACGCGGCCAACACTTCCCTCCTTGGAGGTGGCGGCGTGGATGGGGCGATCCATCGCGCGGCCGGGCCGGAGCTGTTTGACGAGTGCTACCAGATCGGCGGCTGCCCCACAGGCGAGGCGCGGCTGACCAGGGCCTACCGGCTGCCCGCGAAGCACGTGATTCATACCGTCGGCCCCGTGTGGACCGGCGGCGAGCGCGGCGAACCAGAACTGCTGGCAAGTTGTTATCGCTCGGTCTTCAGCATCGCGCGCGAAAAGGGCATCCGTTCGCTGGCATTTCCAGCCATCAGCTGCGGCGTCTACCGCTTCCCGGTCGATCGCGCGGTGAAGATCGCCGTGGCCGAGACGGTGGCGGAGTTGATTGCGAGCGATGCAGTGCAGAAAGTGATCTTTGCCTGTTTCGGCGACGAGATTTATCAAGCGTACCGGCGCGAGGTCCTCAAACACTCGTAAAAGGAGCGGGCGGAGCGTTCTTGGATTGCTCGCACAGTGTTGCCGGAATGCAAGTGCGGGCCGGGAGGCCCGCACTACAGCCGGTCAGGAGACCGGCGCTACATTCTGCCTTTAGAAATTCAACGTAATCTTCGCCGTCAACGTCCGTGGCGTCACGTAGTGCGTGCCGCTGAACGTCGAGAGGAAGTTATAGAGCGCGTACTTGTCGGTCACGTTGATCGCCGTGAAGTCAAGATCCGTCTTGTAATGCTCCTTGTGGAAGATATTGTTCTTGCCAAGGGACACATCGAAGAGGCTGCGCGGTGCAATGCGTTGCGGGTTCTTGTCGTTGTCGCCGGTGTTCGGAGCAGGAATGTTGATGAGACTCGAAGAAAACTGCGAGGCCAGGCACGCGCTGGGGAGAGCGACGAACGGCGTCGCCTTCTGTCCATTGCAGGTAAATCCCGCCTCGAACTCCTGGTCGGCGGTGAGCGGTACGCCAAAAGCATTCACCATGCTGATGGCCGGCTGGCCGCCCAGCGTGGTTGAAGAGAGAAGGCATGGGCTGTTGGGATCGGTAATGCCGTAGCAGGGCGCATTGCCGGCGACAAGCCCGGAGTCGTAGCGCCAGTTGAAGCCGCCCCACAATCCATTCCACCACCCATCGCGCGAGAGCGTGTACTGCACGTGGCTGGTTTGGTTGAACTTCTCATCGTGATCAATGCGGAAGGGCAGGCCGGCCTGGCCTACGGTTGCGCCCGCGCCTGCCACTTGTGGCGGGAAGAAGCGCGCCGCCACCGATGACGCGACAAAGTAGGCACTGAAGCCGCGCACATCAGGAATGTCTGCGCGGAGGGCATAGCCGGGAATCTTGGAGTTGTGCCAGTCGATAGGAAACGTGATGGGCGTGTTGCCCAGCACGCTGAAGTCGAAGGCGTTGTGAGTGTACTTCCAGATGTATTCGCCGCTCAGCACAGCGTGTTTTCCCACGGCCTGCTGCAGGCTGGCGTGAAACTCATTGCGGAAGCCGGGTTGCAACCGGCCCTCAACGCCCGCGGTGCACGCGAGCAGCGGCGCCAGAACCGGGTTGTCGCATCCGATGCTGGAGAGCACAAGGTTCTCGTTGAATGGCGTTTCCAGCGTGCGCGCGTAAGAGATGCTGGGAACGGTGCTAGTGCGCTTGAGGTTGTAAGCAATGCCCACGCGCGGTTCCAGCTGGCTGGCCGCGGTCAGGCCGTTGTATTTATCGCCGCGCAAGCCCACGTTGAAGTTCCAATTCCCCGCCTTGATTTGGTCTTCGATATAAAGCGCCAGTTCCTTAACATCCGCGTGGCCAAACGAAACGTAGTCACTGCCCCCTCGCGTCAGATCGTACGGGGCCAGAACCGTCAGGTAATCCGGGTTCTTGAAACTGGTCACGCCATTGCATTGCGACGGGCTGGCAAATCCCGGCAAGGGATTGCCGCTTGCGCTCGTGCAAGGCGCGTTGTAGGTGCTCGCCACAACGCCGAGAGAGTCGTGCTCGCGCAGAAAGGTCTGGCCGTACTGAAAGCCCGCCTTGAGGTTGTGCCTCCCTTTGGCGTAAGAGTAATCGGCATGCACGGCGGCATTGGTTAGCGTCCGGTATTGCGAAATGGACGAAGTTTGGATCGGCCCCAGATCGGCGAGCGGATTGGCGCTGGGGAAATAATCGTAGAAATCCTTGCGCACGAATGCGCCCACGTTAAGCACGGAGTCGTTGCCGATGATGTGCGTGTACGTGGGCGAGATATCGAAGGTGTTGATCTTCGAGCCTTGATCGGTGTTGCCGACGCTGCCGAAGGTTGGATTTGCGCCGGCGCCGCCGGCAGTCACATTCTGCACGTTCAGGTCATCAAAGGAATTCGGCGTCTGGAACCACGACCTGCTGTAGTTCAGATCCAGATGAATGGAGTCGGCCTGCGTAAAGCTATAGTCCACGCGGTCGAATGTGTTTTCCTCGTTGCCCTTGTCGTGGAAGACGGTGAACTCCGGCGGATCGAGAAAGCGTCCGGTGTCGAGTCCGTCAACTTCGATAAAGTTGCCCCAGCTCTTGCCGCCATACGAAAGATCGACACCTCCGCTCGCCGAACCGAAGCTGCCGTATGAGCTGTAGATGCTTCCCGTCGGCTTAGTCACGCCCACTCCCGACCGAGTCGTGGCTACAATCACAAGGCTGGTCTTGTCGCCGTATTCCGCCGGCGGCGCGCCGCTGATGACTTCGATGGATTGAATCGAGTTCGATGGAAGCTGGTTCGAAAAGACCTTGCTCTGCTGGTCTGTTATGGACTGCCCGTCGATGGAAAAGGAGTTGGAGGCGTGATCGCCGAGGCCATGAAACAGGCCGTTCGAGTCAGCGGAGACTCCCGGGGTGGTTTCCGTCACCAGCGAGCTGAGCGTGGAAGATGCGCTTTCCAGCGGAACCTTGGTGAACTCGTCGCGGTCAACGTCGGTGTGGAAGGTGGGGTCGTCCTCGATCATGTCGCTGCCGGATTCCACGGTCACAGTCTGGCTGGCGCTCGCCACTTGGAGCACCAGACTCAGCGTTGTTCCTACAGAGGAGCGGATCAGAACGCTCTGGCTTAGCTTGGCAAAGCCGGTGGCAGACACATCAGCTCGGTAAGGATTGAAAGGCACGTTGGCGAAGCTGAACTGGCCCGTCGCGTCAGCGGTTGCTGTGCGATCGAATCCCGAAACGCTGTTGGTGAGATGCACGGTTGCGCCGGGAATCACCGCCCCGCTTGGATCGGTGACCGTGCCGTGCACGGTTCCGGCACCGCCGCTTTGCGCTTGCGCCGAAACCGCTAACAGGACGAGGGCGAGAAGAGGAAGGATTTGTAGCCTTGCGCCACGGTGAAAACGCATGGGAAAGTCTCCTGAATAATGGCTGAAAAATGCGGGAAATGAGCCGCGCGACGTGCCGCCGCGGCGTCCTCAGTGCATTTGAGGAACATCGGTCCGCTTCAAATCAATAGGTGAAGATGCGCTGAAGCATCGCCCGGTGAATCAGGGGATTGGGCAGATGCGACGAACTGAATGAAGACGGAAGGATGCCCTACCAGGAGACGGGAGGAGGGCGAATGAAGAGGCGGATTTGCCGCTTGTAGGCAATGACGATGGGATCGGCCTGGGGCGCAGAGGCTCCCAATTGCACGATCACAATCACAGCCGCAGCGGCCGCAACGGGCACCACTGTGTGCATGACGATGCACAACTGGCAGTGATCGGCGTCGGACTGGTCGGGATGGATGTGCGCAACCTGGGCTACGGCCAGCATCGCCAGCAGAGCCAAGCAAAGCACCGCCACCGCCGGCATAAAGCCGGGCCATGCGCCGCGCTTCCTGAAACCCTGTGAGCTGAATCCCTGCAAACGATTGCCCTTCTGTTTCTATTTTACAGAAGAGTACATAACATTGGACGATTTCGGCCGGGAGAGGTTGCCTGCAGGGCGGTTTTTCAGCCGATCGAGCCGCCAACCAGTGCTTTATGCGTCTAAACTGTGTTGTCATGGGGATCTTTCTGGAAATGCGCGGTTTGGGGGCGCTGGGCCTCGCGGCTCTAGTGTTGGCGGCGACGGCCGCGCCAGCGCAAGGCGGCGGTAGCCAGACTGCGCCGCCGGCGCAGAAGTCGCAGGGCCAAAACTCCCAGTCCGTGCCCTTGAAGCCGAGCGTTCCCGGCATGGGCAGGAATCATCGCCTGATCCTGAAAGACGGCTCCTACCAAATGGTCCGGGATTACCAGATCGTCGGTGACCGCGTGCGTTACCTCTCGCAGGAGCGCGGCGAATGGGAAGAGCTGCCCGCAGTACTGATCGATTGGGATGCCACGCGCAAGTGGGAGAAGGAGCACGCCAATCTTGTCGAAGAGGACACTTCGCCCGCGATGAAGGAAGCTGAGGATCTCGATAAAGAGGAATCGCAGGAGCGCAACGAACAAAGCGCGCGCATGCCCCAGGTGGCCGAGGGCCTCGAACTTCCCGATCAAGATGGCGCGTTCATCCTCGATACTTTTCAGGGTACGCCGGAGCTGGTAGAGCTGGTCTCGAGCGACCTTTCGATGAACTCGAAGAGCCGCAAGGGCGTCGAGGTGCTGAATCCACTGGCCACGCAGAGAGCCAGCCTCGAGTTGCAAGGCGCGCACGCCAGGGTCCACCTCCATGTCAATGATCCGGTGATCTACATGTCTCTCGGCGTCGAAGACGAAACGGAGCCCGTACTCACGCACCCCATCACCGTGGATACCAGCGGCTCCAAAGCCGTGAACGGCAAGCATGGCGCGCATTCCCCGCAGTCGGGATTCGTGATTGTGCGCGTGGACGAGCGCCAGGCGGTGCGCATCGTCGGCGCCATCAAAGTCGGACCCTCCGGAAACGTCACGCAGGACGAGGACACCATCCCGACCAAGGTGGAAGTCATGCCCGGCAAGCATTGGCTCCGTGTCACACCGCAGCAGAAACTTACTATCGGCGAGTACGCGGTGGTCGAGATCGTCTCGCCGTCCGACATCAACGAGTCGGTGTGGGATTTCCGCGTGGATCCTCGGACCGGGGACAATCCGAAATCGATTGGACCGATTCTAAAACAGCCGCGGGAGTAGCAAGTTGCTCCGGCTTCCGCGAATGGGCGATTTCTAGGTTCTGCTAACGTGACTGCGCGGGCTGAAGACAAAATGCCCCAGCAGAATAAATGCGATTACCGTACACACCAGGGCATCAATGCCGGGCATGCCGCGCGGACCCCACAGTGCGTAGCCGCGGCCGTCGAGCCATGTCATGTACACCACCGGAACATTGCCGAGTGAATTGATAATCGTATAGCGCGCGCTCCCGCTCTTGCCCGATCCGCCCAGAAATTCCAGAGAAACCGCCGTGAACAACGCGTAACCCGCGCCGACGGTGAAGAGAAAAAGCACAGTGCTCGCGAGGTAAATAAAAGGCCGCTGCGGTCCCAGACTGAGCAGGGCCAGTGTGCCGGCATTAGCCAGCCCCACCAGCAAATACGCTATCGGGGCGCGCACGCGAACGGGAATCAGCGATGCCGAGAGTGCGCCGGCCGTGGTCAGCAACGCGCCGCCGACCCCATTGATCCACGCCACCTGCGCCCCACTCACCCCGAAATCGCGGGCCAGCTCGGGCAGCAAGCCGATCATTGCCCCGCTGGCGCACGGCGCAACGATGAGAAGCGCATAAGGAATGGCCTGCCAGCGCAGAAACGTGGATTTGAACTCGCGACCGACGCGTTCAACGGTTTCCCATGCGCCGTGTTCGCGGACCATCGATTGCGGCGGCGCGGCAAAAGCGAACAATGCGGGCACCACGATCAGGGCCGCCGCAATCCAGCCCAGAGTGCCCAGGCTGAACCGATCGGCGGACGATAGCAACAGGAACACCGCGACGGCGCCGATGGCCAGCGATCCGCTTTGATAAAAGCTGCTGGCGCGGCGTTTATTGGTTTCGCTCGCGAGCGTTCCCATCATGCCGCCGCAGGCAGCTGCCACAACCACGCCGAAGCACGCGCCGAGAAACAGCAATCGCACCGCCCACGGCACGGCAAGTGTAGGCTGGTGGAACGCGGCCAGTACCGCCAAAGCCGCGGCAGCGGCCGCAATCATCAGCCAGCTACGGCGTCGGATCCAGAAGTCCGTGATCGAACCCCACAAAAAATAGATGGCATGGGGCAGCGCAATCAACGCCGCGATGCTGGCCGCGCGATCGGGTGCGACTCCTTCATTGCGCAGCAGAAAGGTAAGCGCTCCGCTGGCGAGACCCAGGGAAATTACTGCATCGGGCGCGATGAGACAGCTGAAGAGCCAGGGGCGCTCGCGGGGAATCGATGGAGATTCAGTCTCGATCTCTGGACCTCCGGTGGATCGCACGGGGTTCAAGCTGGGGGATCAGCTTGAGGATTAGCGTAGCATGGGTCGGCCGTCAGCCATTCGCGCTATTCGCGCACCGCAATGCCCAGCGCCTTCATCTTGCGGTAGAGATGGCTGCGCTCGAGGCCCAGCAGTTCCGCCGCATGGCTGATGTTGTTGCGGGCCTCTTCGATCTTCTTCTGAATATATTCGCGCTCGTAGGCGTCGCGAGCCTGTTGCAGGCTCGAGAACTCCTCGGTGGACCGCGCACCGGTCTTGTGCGTGAGCGGCGGCAGATGCTTTCGCTCGATGCGCAGCACGCGGGGATTCAGGATGAGCACGCGCTCGATCACGTTCTTCAGTTCGCGTACGTTGCCGGGCCAGTGGTATCGACTGAGCGCCTCCAGCGCTTCGTCATTGATTTCGATACGCGGACGACCATATTCGCGACCGAACTCCGCCAGAAATTCACGCACCAGCAGCGGAATGTCCTGCTTGCGTTCGCGCAGCGGCGGAACAAAAAACGGCACCACGTTCAGCCGGTAGAAAAGATCTTCGCGGAAGTTGCCCTTGGCGATCTCCTCTTCAAGGTCCTTGTTAGTCGACGCGATCAGCCGCACGTCCACACGCAGCGGTTGCGTGCCGCCCACGGGCGTAAACATCTGGTCGTCGAGAGCGCTCAACACTTTGGCTTGCGTCTTCAGGCTCATGTCGCCGACTTCGTCGAGGAAGAGCGTACCGCCATCTGCGCGCTCCAGCGTGCCGCGCTGGTCAACACTCGCACCCAGCGTCGCGCCCAGCTGCGCGCTTTGGCGGACCCCAAAAAGTTCCGATTCAATGTGCGCCTCGGGAATCGCCGCGCAGTTCAGCTCCACAAAAACACCTTCGCGGCGTAAACTTTCCGCGTGAATGGAGCGCGCAATCAGCTCTTTTCCGGTGCCCGACTCGCCGTAGATGAGGACGCGCCCGTTGGTCGGCGCCATCAGGCGGATCTGTTGCCGCAGGGCCTTCGCCGGCACGCTCTCGCCGGTGAGAATTGAAGCAGCGCTGAACTGGCGCTTGAATTCCACGTTCTCCGCGCGCAGCCGCCGCGCCTCCACGGCGTTCTTCACCACGATGAGCGTGCGATCCAGCGAAAGCGGCTTCTCAAGAAAGTCGTAGGCGCCCAGTTTGGTGGCCTTTACCGCGGTCTCAATCGTGCCGTGGCCGCTGATCATCACCACTTCGGGCCGCGTTTCCGCCGGCCAGGTGCGAATCTCCGCCAGTAGCTCGAGCCCATCGCGGCCCGGCAGCCAGATGTCCAGCAACACTACGTCGTACGGGACGTCGCGCAGCAGCGTCATGGTTTCTGTAGCGTCGGACGCGCCGGCTACGCCGTAGCCTTCTTCGCGCAAAATCTCTTCAAGCGCAGTGCGAATCTCCGCTTCGTCATCTACCACCAGGATGTGGTTCATGAGGCGAGCCTCTTGACCCCTTGCCCGCCGTTTGTTGCCGATGCCGGCTCGGCGCTGGACTCCACAACTGGCAGACGCAGCATGAAGCGTGCGCCCTTGGGAGCATTGGCCTCGGCACTAATGGTGCCACCGTGCTCTTGCACGATCTTGGCTGCAATCGATAGTCCCAAACCCGTGCCCCGATGCTTGGTGGAGTAGTAAGGCAGAAAGAGACGCTCGCGAATCTCTTCTGTCAAGCCGTGACCGGTGTCGGAGACGGTGACCTCGACGGCCGTGCCGTCTTCCACCAGCGCGGTGCGTATGCCGAGCACGCGCAGCAAACTGCCCTGCATGGCTTCTGCCGCGTTGTCGATCAGATTGGCCAGCGCGCGACGGATGGCCTCGGGATCGGCCATCACCGGGGGCAGGCCCGCCTCAAGATCGCGCTGCACCGTGATGCCCTCGAGCCTGCCGCCGAAGAGCGCCAGCGCTTCTTCAACGATTTGATTCATGCAGCAGGCGCGGGGCTGCGGCGCGGGAAACTGCGCCAGCGACGAGAACTGATCGACCAGCGTGCGCAATGTGCCCACGCAGCCCAGAATTACTTCACTGCACTTCCGAATAATATTGGGCGACTCCGGCTGTCCGCGCTCCAGATGCCTGCCAATGCGCTCGGCGCTCAGAGCGATGGGCGTCAGCGGATTCTTGATCTCGTGCGCCACCTGCTGCGCCACTTCCTTCCACGCCAGTTGCCGTTGCGCGCGCAGCAACTCCGTCGTGTCTTCCATCACCAGCACCGAGCCGATGTGCCCGGGCGCGAGTTCCAGCCGCGCGCTGGTGATGGCCAGATGCACGATGCGTCCGCGGGCATGAAATTCAACTTCCATTGACGCGGCGCCCATGCGGTGGCCGCGCCGGATCACACCAGCCAGATCTGCGACGGATTCGGCGGGTAGCAGATTCGCAATCTTTTCTCCGGCCAGCGCCGCGTCTTCCTTCAGTCCCATCAGCGCGGCAAAGGCCCGGTTGGCTTGCAGGACCACGCCCGCGCCGTCCAGCGTGACCACCCCCGAAGGAATGGTCTCCACAATGGTTTCCAATTCGCGCCGGCGCTCCTCCACGGCAAGGTTGGCAGCGGTCAATTGTGCCTG